>WNGF01002789.1_pt1 | contig 24214 bp, 25 predicted proteins | sample 5400641 | NCBI WGS metagenome assembly WNGF01 (sample SAMN13153371, study PRJNA577476) | soil metagenome | isolation source: 80 cm soil or saprolite under grassland replicate 2 | place: USA:California | collected 2016-06-15 | reverse complement strand
CGTGCAAGTCGCCGTACACCGTCAACGCCAGGGTGCGCGGAATCGGCGTGGCCGTCATGTGCAAGACGTGGGGAGCTCGTCCCTCCACGAGCGCCCGCCGCTGCTCGACCCCGAACCGGTGCTGCTCGTCCACGACCGCTACCGCGAGTTCGTGGAGGTCGACTCCCTCCTGGATCAGGGCGTGCGTCCCGACCACGATCTGCGCGTCCTCGACCTCCGACCTCACCGACCCCGTCAGGAGCGCGACCGGCACGCCGAGCTCCGCGCACAGCGGCTCGATCGTCAGGAAATGCTGCTCCGCCAGCGTCTCTGTCGGCGCCATCAGCGCCCCGCGCCGGCCTGACTCGACCGCGCGCAGAAGTGCATACAGCGCGACGACCGTCTTCCCCGAGCCGACGTCGCCCTGAAGCAACCGCTGCATCGGCGCCGCTCGGGCGAGGTCGGCGTCGATTTCCACGATCGCGCGCTCCTGGTCCGGCGTCAGCTCGAACGGAAGCAGCTCGCGGTAGCGCCCCACGACCTTTCCCGGCGCGCCGAGCGACGGTGCCACGGCGGCTTCGCGGCCGGCGCGCGCTCGAGCGAGCCCGAGCTGGAGCACGAGCAGCTCCTCGAATGCGAGCCGCTGCCGGCCCGCCTCTGCCTCCTGCGCCCACCGCGGCCGGTGGAGCGCCGCCAGCGCGTCGGCCCGCAGGGGCAGCCGCTCCCGTTCCTTCAGCGGCGCCGGCAGCCGATCGGGGAGGTCGCGCGCGTGCGGCAATGCCTGCTCGACCAGCGCCCGCAGGCGCTTCGGCGTTACCTCATCGCTCGCCGGATACACGGGAGCGAAATCGGCCGTCGCGGAGACGCCGTTCAGGTCGTACGAACGGACGGCGAACTCGTTCCGCTTGAGCTGCCCGCGCAGGCGCACGCGCGTCCCGGGCCGGAGCTTCTCCGCCAGCCAGGCCTGGTTGAACCAGACCGCGGTGATCTCGTCACTCCCGTCCGCCACTCGCGCCTGGACGATCGCAAGGCGCCGCGACGGCCGGCGCACCGAGACGCGCCGCACCTCGCCGGCGATCGCTGCCTCCTCGCCGGCGAGCAGGTCGGAGATCGGCCGCTCCGGAACGGCCGCCTCGTAGCGGTGCGGCCGGTGCTCGAGCAGGTCGCGGTTGGTGCGCAGTCCGAGCCTGGCGAGCTTCTTCGCCAGAGCCGGGCCGACGCCGGGCAGCGACTCGAGCGGCCGTTCCGCACGGTCCGGCCGCGGCGTGCCCGGCAGAGCAGGCCACCGCTCGGGCGGCGTTTCGCCCGCGAAGCCCGTCGGGAGGCTGGTCACGGCAGCCACGCCACCAGTCTAGGAACCCGCTCAGCCGTCCTCGAACCAGAAGAAGCCGACGGTTCCCGGCCCCGCGTGCGTGCCGAGAACCGGCCCGAGCGTCGTGACCAGCTCGAGCTGCGCGGCGGGACGCCGCTGCCGCACCATCTCCGCCAGCGCCTCCGCCCGCTCCGGCGCGTCCGCGTGCGCGATCCCGACCCGGAGATCGGGCGTGTCGACCGTGTCCTCCTCGAAGCGTGAAGCGAACTCGAGAAACGCCTTCCGGTTGCCGCGCACCCGTTTCACCGGCAGCACTTCCCCCTCGTCGATCGTCAGGATCGGCTTGACGTGGAGGAGCTCGCCCGCCCAGGCGCGGGCGCGACCGATGCGGCCGCCGCGCGCGAGGTACTCGAACGTCTCGACCGTGAAAAGAAGACCCGCCTCGTGGCGGAAGCGCTCGACGACGACGTCCACCTCCTCGTCGCTCGTGCCGTGTTCCAGCCGCCGCTGGATCGCGAGCCCGAGCATCGCGATCGCGGCCGAGGCGCTGGTGGAGTCGATTACGCGAACGCGGTCGTCGCCGGCGAGACGGGCGGCTGCGCGCGCGGTTTCCACGGTGCCCGAGAGCGTGCCGGCAATGTGCAGCGAGAGGATCCGCTCGTACGCGGCGAGGTCCTCGTACGCGGCGAGGAAATCGCCGGGGGTCGGCTGGGAAGTCGTCGGCGTCTCCGCCGCGGTGCGAAGGCGCTCGTAGAAGGCGCCGGGCTCGAGGTCGACGTAGTCGCGGAAGCTGTCGTCCCCGAAGCGGACGTAGAGCGGGACGACACGCCAGTTCGAAAATCGCTCCGGCGCGTCGGGGAAGTCCGCGGTCGAGTCGACGACGATCGCGGTATTGGCCGCAGTCAGGTCCACCGGATCAAGCAGCGGCAGGCCGGGCCGCTGCGAGGATCGCGTCGACGATCGCCTCGAGGCCTTCGTCCTTGCTCAGGTAGGCGACCGCGCCTGCCTCCATTAGGGCGTCGCGCTCGCGCAGGTTCGCCGACGCGCTCAGGCACACGACCCGAGCGGCCGGGTACGTCTCGAGGACCGCCCTCGTCGCCTGCACGCCGTCGAGACCCGGGAGCCGGTAGTCCATTAGCACGACGTCGGGGCGAAGCTCGGCCACGGCGTCGGCGGCCGCGCTGCCGTCCGGAACGGAGGCCACGACCGTCATGTCGGAGCGAAGGCCCAGGAGCAGCTCGAGCGCGTCGCGGAAGACATCGTTGTCCTCGACGAGGACGACCCGGATCGGCTCGCTCACGTCTCCGACTGTAACCGGCTACTCGGCGGAGAGCAGCAGCGGATAGTGCGGCTGTCCGCCCTCGTGCACGTCGAGCTCGAGGTGGGGATGCCGCTCGGCGAGCTCCTCGAGCAGGCCGTCCAGCGGCGGCGCGCCCTCGCCGGTGAGGAGCGTAAGGACGTCGTGTTGCTCGCTCAGGAGATGTTCGACGAGCCTCCGCGCAACCTCGTGGAAGCTCGCGCCCGCCGCGACTGCGGTTCCCTCGAACCGGGCGAGGTACTCTCCCTTGCGCGCCTGGACACCGTCGACCGTCGCGGCGCGCCAGGCGACGACGACCTCTCCGGTCGCGAGCGCCGCGACCGCCTCGCGCATCGCGGCCGCGTTCTCCTCTGCGGAACGTTCCGGATTGAAGGCGACGGCGGCCGCGAGACCGGCCTGGATCGACTCGGTCGGGACGACCTGGACCGCCCTGCTCGCGAGCCGGGCAGCCTGGTCGGCGGTCATGACTACGTTCGCGTTGTTCGGCAACAGTACGACCTCGTCGGCGCTGACGGCCTCCAGCGCGGCGAGGAGGTCCGCCGTCGGTGGGTTCATCGTCTGCCCCCCGGAGACGACCTGCTCGGCACCAAGCTTCTCGAAGAGCCGGCGGTTTCCCTCGCCTGCGGCAACCGCGACGACCGCGGAGGCGTTGGCGCCGCCGGGCAGCGCCTCTAGCAGTCGTTCTTCGCGCCGCTCCGTCTGGCGGTGCATGTCGGCGATCTCGACCCCAGCGATCGCGCCGGCTTCCGTCCCGACCGACAGCGCCGCTCCGGGCTGGTCGGTGTGAAGGTGCACCTTGAGCGCGCTCGCGTCTCCGACCACCAGCAGCGAGTCGCCGAGCCGCTCGAGCCCGTTCTCCAATCCACCTGGGTCGAGCCCCTCGCCCTCGATCAGGAAGAGGGTGCAGTAGCGATAGCGCGAGTACTCCTGATGGACGGCATCGAGCGAGAGCTCCCGGGCCGGCGGAGCCTCGGGAAGCGCTTCGCCGGAGATCGCGGCGGCGAGTCCGCGCACGAGCTCGAGTAGCCCCGCGCCGCCGGCGTCGACCACCCCCGCCTCGCGGAGGACGTCGAGCTGCTCGCGCGTGCGCGCGACTGCTTCCTCGCCTCGCCGGACGAGGGCGGCGAGCAGGGCCGCAGGTGTGTCCGCGCCGGACGTCTCTGCTTCCTCGGCCAGCTCGCGGATCACCGAAAGCATGGTCCCCTCGACCGGCTTGCGGACGGCGCGATACGCCTCGTCGCTCGCGGCCCGGACGGCTCGCGCGATCGTCGGCGCGTCGATGGCGACCGCCTCGCCGAGCATCTCGGCGGCTCCGCGGACGATCTGCGAGAGGATCACGCCGGAGTTGCCGCGAGCGCTCATCAGCGCGGCCCGGGAGGTCTCGCGGGCCAGCTCGGGACGGTCCCGAGCTCGCGAGCCCTCGAGCGCCTCGACGATGCCGCGGACGGTGAGCGCAAGGTTGGTGCCGGTGTCTCCGTCGGGAACGGGGTAGACGTTGAGGTCGTCGATCCGCTGCCTGTTGCGCTCGAGCGAGGCGGAGGCGGCGCCGACGAGCTCGCGCAGAGTCTCGAGGTCCTTCACGCCGACCGCTTGACATCCTGGATGTGGACGTCGACCGAGGCGACGCTGAGCCCGGTCAGCCGCTCGACCTCGTAAGCGACCTGCGAACGAACCGTCGTCGCCACCTCAGCGAGGTTGAGCCCGTACTCGACGACGACGTAGAGCTCGAGGGCGACGGCCCCGCTCTCGTTGCGGACGACGATCCCGCGCGTTGGCTTGCCCTTCGACAGTAGCCGGGTGACGCGATCGCGAGGAGGGCCGGGCGCACGCAGCGACATGCCGACCACGCCGTAGCACCGAGTGGCGGTTCGGCCGACGAGCTGCGCGATCGCCTCCGGCGCGATCGTGACCACGCCGAGGTCGGACGGAACGGTGAGGCCGCGCTCTTCCACGCACGTTAGACGTGCGGGGAAGCGACACCGGTTGCCGCGCACCCCCGCCCGGCGGGCGAGCCCGGTCGAGCCGCAGTCACGAAAGTAGCGCTTTCGTCACAAACCCGTGAACCCTGAGTGCGCCTTTCCTCAATATGCTCGCAACGGGGAGGAGGCTGGGCGTGCCTTAAGCACGGGCCGCGCGGAAACGCCCGCCGACGCGCTCAGACGGCCTTCTCGACCCGTCCGGTCTTCAGGCAGCGCGTGCAGACGTACGCCCGCATCCGCTTCCCGTTTAGGAGCACGCGGACGCGCTGCAGGTTCGGGTCGAAGCGCCGCTTCGTCGCCACCATCGAATGGCTCCGGTTGTGGCCGAACGACGGCTTCTTCCCGCAGATTGCGCAGACCTTGGACATGGCGGCGGAGTGTAGCTAAAGGGCGGAAGTACTCTACGCAGGCCCCGCGGCCGCCCGCAGCCGGGCGAACACGTCGGCCATCTCGAGCGCCGTCAGCACCGCCTCGCTACCCTTGTCGAGCCGTTCGCGCGCCTGCTCCTCGCTGTCGCACGTGAGCACGCCGAACGCGACCGGAACGCCCGTCTCGAGACCGGCGAGCTGGAGTCCGCTCGCGGCCTCGCTCGCGACGTAGTCGAAATGCGGCGTGTCCCCGCGCACGACCGCACCGAGGGCGACGATGCAGGAATAGCGGCGCGTCTTCGCCAGCGCCATCGCGGCGAGGGGCAGCTCGAAGGCGCCGGGCACCGGCACGACCGTCACCGCCTCCCGCCCGACTCCAGCCCGCTCGAGCTCGTCGAGGGCGCGGGTGAGCAGCTCGCCCGTCAGCTCGCCGTTGAAGCGCGCGACGACAACACCCACCGACCGGCGCCCCCCGTTCGGCTCGCCCTCGATCACGCCGTATCCGTCCGGAATCCGCAGCTCCCCCGCGGCGTGCTCGGCGCCGCGCAGGCGTGGAAGCTCGTCCTCTTCGGCCGGCAGGCCCTCGTCCGGCTCGACCGCCGGCCCGGGCTCGGCCTGCGCCTCCTCCGCCTCGAGCTCCGACTCCGCCGCGCCCGGCTCCTCCCCTGCCTCGGCCCCGAGCCGCAGGCGAGGCCGGTCGAGCCCCTCGCTCACTCCTCCGGCTCCGGGTCGAACCGAAGGTCCTGGTGATGCAGACGATGGCCAAGCTTCGCCCTCTTCGTCGCCAGGTAGCGGCGGTTCTCCGCGTTCGGCGGGAGCTCGATCGGGACCTGCTCGACGACGGTCAGGCCGAATCCCTCGAGCCCGCTGATCTTCTTCGGGTTGTTCGTCAGGATCCTGATCGTCGTCAGGCCGAGGTCCGCCAGGATCTGGTTCCCGATTCCCCATTCGCGCGCATCCTCTGGAAAGCCGAGCTCGAGGTTCGCTTCCACCGTATCGAAGCCATTCTCCTGGAGCTCGTATGCGCGCAGCTTGTTGAGCAGGCCGATTCCGCGGCCCTCCTGCGCCATGTAGAGGAGGACCCCGCGCTCCTCGGCGCCGATCTGAAGCAGCGCCTGGTCGAGCTGCTCGCCGCAGTCGCAGCGGAGCGAGTGGAAGACGTCACCGGTCAGGCACTCGGAGTGAACCCGGACGAGCACCTCGTGCGCTCCCTCGACATCGCCCTTGACGAGCGCGAGGTGGTGCTTGCCGGTCAGCCTCTCGCGGAACGCGACCGCCGTGAACTCGCCGTACGCCGTCGGCAGTCGGACCGAGGTCGTCCGCTCGACGAGCTTCTCCGTCCGGCGGCGGTACTCGATCAGATCGGCGACGGTGATCATTCTCAGTCCATGCCGCTCGCAGTACGGAACCAGGTCGGGAACGCGCGCCATCGTCCCGTCGTCGTTCATCACCTCACAGACGACCCCGGCGGGATTCAGTCCCGCCAGCGTCGCCAGGTCGACCGCAGCCTCCGTCTGGCCGGCCCGCTGGAGCACTCCGCCGGGCTTCGCCCGGAGCGGGAAGACGTGCCCAGGTTGGACGACGTCGGCGGGCCCCTTGCTCGGATCGATCGCGACCTGGATCGTGCGCGACCGGTCTGGCGCGGAGATGCCCGTCGAGATTCCATCACGCGCCTCGATCGAGATCGTGAACGCGGTCCCGTAGGGGGTTTCGTTGCGCTCCGTCATCGGCCGAAGCTGGAGCTCGTCGCAGCGCTGCTCGGTCAGGCAGAGGCAGATGAGGCCGCGGCCGTGCGTCGCCATGAAGTTGATCGCCTCCGGCGTGGCGAACTGCGCGGCGATCGTGAGGTCGCCCTCGTTCTCGCGGTCGGCCGCGTCGACGACCACGACGAACTTGCCCTGGCGAATGTCCTCGATCGCCTCCTCGACGGTGGCGAAGGCTGTGGAGCGCTCGACCGCGTCCATGTCGCGCTGGATCGTACCCCTCATCGCCGGGCCAGCCGCTCGGCGTACTTTGCGAGCAGGTCGGCCTCGAGATTGACTGCGTCGCCCGGCCCGAGGGCGGCCAAGGTCGTCTCGCGGAGGGTGTGCGGGACCAGCGCAACTGCAACGCCACGGTCGTCGAGTGCTGCGATCGTCAGCGAGACGCCGTCCACGGCGATCGACCCTTTCTCGACGCAGTAGCGCAGGAGCTCAGGCGTGAGGTCGAGCCACACGCGTGCTCCATCCCCTTCCGGCTCGACCGAACGGACTCGGGCGACCCCGTCGACGTGCCCCTGGACGAAGTGGCCGCCGAGCGGCTCCCCGACCCGGAGGGCCGGCTCGAGGTTGACCTCGGCACCCTCGTCGAGGCGGGCAAGCGTGCTGCGCGCGAGGGTCTCGGGAACTGCTTCGAACTCGACGCTTCCATCCAGGACGACGGTGGCGGTCAGGCAGCAGCCGGCGACGGTGACCGAGTCGCCCGGCTTGGTCAGGGCGGCCGTCTGGGGCGCCTGGATGCGCAGGCGTAGGCCTTCGCGGCCGTTGGGGCGCTCGGCCGAGAGCACCCGGCCTCGTTCGCGGACGATCCCGGTGAACACGCTCGAAGGCTACCCCGCGACGCCGGCCGGACGGACCGTTGGCCGGGGCCGCCGAACGTCACGCTTCCGGCACAAACCCGTCACACACAGGTGCGAAATACCTCGATACGATCGCCTCGGGGAGGAGGCTGGACGAACCGTATTCAAGCCTCCGCGCCTTACCCGGACCCCGTCATCCGCAGCGCCGGCCCGAGACGCCGTCACCAGGCGATCGTCCGTCCAGGTACGAGAGTCACGGCTCGTGGACATAGGCCGTCAGCAGCACGTCTTCTCCCACCTGCTCGCTGGACAGACGCCGCAGCTTCTGCAGCTCCGGCAGGCTCGCGACCGGCCCGGCTCCCGGGCCGGCGAGCATCGGAGCGACGAACACGAGCAGCTTGTCCACGAGGTCGACGGCGAGAAACGCCCCGGCGAGGGTCGGCCCGCCCTCCAGCAAGAGGCTTCGCACGCCTTCCCGGGCCAGCGCACCGAGCTCGTCCGGCAGCGGCCCGGTGCGCAGCTCGAGCTCCGATCCCTCCGGCAACGGCCCGCGCCCGAAGGCCAGCCGCCGGGGCTGAGTCGCCGCCCCGACCCCGCGCGCCGTGAGCTCCGGATCGTCCGCCCGAACCGTCCCCATCCCGACCGCGACCGCATCCGATTCCGCCCGCAGCTCGTGCACGCGCAGGCGGCTCTCCTCGCCGGAGATCCAGCGCGAGCCCGGCACGCTGACCCGCCCGTCCAGGGTGACCGCGACCTTGTAGGTGACGAACGGGCGCCCGCGGGAGATCCAGACCCGCCAGGCCTCGTTCTGCCGACGCGCCGCCCATAGATCGGCCACCTCGACCTGGATCCCCGCCTCACGAAGACGCGCGAAGCCCTGCCCGTCGACCTTCGGATTCGGATCCACCGCGCCGGCAACCACTCGCGAGACGCCCGCGGCGATCACCGCCTCGGCGCACGGAGGCGTTGCACCGTGGTGGACACAGGGCTCGAGCGTCACGTAGATCGTCGCACCGCGCGCTCGCTCTCCCGCCGCGTCCAGCGCGACGACCTCCGCATGAGGCGTGCCGCTACCCGCGTACCATCCCTCCCCGATCACTTCCCCGTCGCGGGCGACGACGGCGCCGACCAGCGGATGCGTGCGCTCGACCCGGCCACGACCGAGCTCCGCGAGCTCGAGAGCCCGCTCGAGGCTCACGCGAGCGCTCGCACGAGCCGCCGGTATGCGTGCGGAAGGTCCTCGCAGCCGAAGACCGCCATCCCCGCGACGAAGAGGTCGGCGCCTGCCTCGTGGAGAGCTCGCACGTTGTCCGGCCCTACACCACCGTCCACCTGGACGTGCATCGAGGCCGGCAGCAGCGCCCGTAGCGTCCGCACCCGGTCGATTGCCTCCGGCATGAACTCCTGCCCGGAGAAGCCGGGATGGATGCTCATGCAGAGGACGAGATCGACGCCCGCCTCGATCGCCGCGTCGGCGGCCCTGACGACCTCCGTCTCGGGGTTGAACGCGAGCCCCACTTGCAGGCCCAGCTCGCGCGCGCCCGCGACCACGGCGGCGGGGCGTGGGCACGCTTCGTAGTGCACGGTGACGCTGTCGCCGCCGGCCTCGCGGATCTGCCCGAAGTGACGCTCGGGTCCCTCGACCATCAGGTGGCAGTCGAGCGCGCCCCCGTAGCCGTGAACCAGTGGGGAGATCGACCGGAGCACCACCGGCCCGATCGTCACCGGCGGGACGAAATGGCCGTCCCCCACGTCGAAGTGGAAGATGCGTGCCTCGGCCCGCAGAAGCGACTCGAGCTGCTCGCCGAGACGTGCGAAATCGGCCGCGTAGATCGACGGCTCCACCTCCACGGTGCGGATCCATTCGTCCCAGGACACACGCGTGATCTTAGGTTCGAAGACGGGCGATGAAGAATCCGCTCGTGCCGTGCCGGTGCGGCAGCGTGAGCAGGAACTCCGGCCGTCGCGGATGTGCGAACCGGGGCCACTCCTGCCCGAGCGGCTCGGCCGCGAGCCCCAGCGCGTCGACGATCGTCTCGTTTTCCTCGGCGTTGATCGTGCAGACGGAGTAGACGATCGCACCGCCCGGCCGCACGCGCTCGGCGGCGGCCCGGAGCAGCGCGAGCTGGAGCTCCGGCAGTGGCTTTCCCCGCCAGCGAAGATCCGGGCGCGAGGCGAGCACGCCGAGGCCGGAGCAAGGCGCGTCCACGAGCGCTCGGTCGAAGTCCCGCAGCTCGGGCGGAAGCTCGAGCGCGTCCGCGCAGACGACGTGCACGTTCGTGGCGCCGAGCCGCACGCAGTTCTCCTCCAGCTGCCGCGCCCGGCCGGCGTGCTTCTCCACCGCCGTCACCTCACCGGCTACCTGCGTCGCCTTGCCGCCGGGCGCGGCGCAGAGGTCGAGCACCCGTTCGCCCTCGTGGCTTGCAACACAAAGTCCGGCGAGCTGGGAGCCGAGGCTCTGGGGCCAGATCAGGCCCGCGCCCAGCGGTTCCTCATCGACCCGGCGGACATGGAGAGCATTCGGGATCTCCGGGTCAGGCGCGCCCTCGACTTCGCCCGGCTTTCTCGGGTTGCGCCGCACGACAGTCTCCGGCGGCTCGTTCTGCGCCCGCATCAGGGCGAGTGCCTCCTCCCGGCCGAGCTCACGCCACCAGGTCTCCGCGACCCAGTCCGGGTACGAGTGCAGAAGCGCGGCTTCCGCCGGGGAAGCCCCCCGGAAGAGCGTCGATGAGCTCGCGCAGCCCGAGCGCGAGGCGTCGAAGCACCGCGTTCGTGAAGGCGACCGCGCGGCCGAGCCCGGCCGCCCGCACGAGCTCGACCGACTCGTTCACCGCCGCATGCGCGGCGACTTCGGAGAACGCGAGCTGGTACGCGCCGAGGCGGAGCGCCGCGCGAACGGGCGGATCGAGCTTGCGCACCGGACGCCGCGCCAGCGTCTCGATCCCGTGGTCGAGCGTGCGAACGCGCTGGATCGTCCCGTACGAGAGGCGCTGCGCGAGCGCCCGGTCGCGCGGGTCGAGGCCGGCCACCGCCGCCGGGAAGGCCCGGTCGGCGTAGGCGTCCTCCTCGAAGACGCGCTGGATCGTGTCGAAGGCCGCGCGACGAGCCGGCGAGACGCTCATCGCAGCCCGCGCAGGAACTCGTCGTAGCTCATCCGCCGCCGGCCGTCCGGCTGCACCTCGACCGGAACGAGCCGTCCATCCTCGAGCCGCGCGCGCCAGATGGTCACCGGCCGCCCGTGCAGCTCGCCGCGAGCGCCGATGTGCGGCGACAGGGCGCGGATCCTGTTCAGCAGCTCCTCCGGCGGCCGCTCCCAGTTCAGCTCGCGGTCACCGGGCCCGATCTTCTCCGCGTAGGTGACCCCGGTCTCCGGCTGCGGCGTGAAGACAGGTTCAGGTAGCACCTCCTCCAGCAGCTCGACCGCCAGCTCGGCGGCACGAGCGGAGACGGCGCCGAAGTCGTCCTCGGGCGCGATCGGGAAGGCGTGCTGTGCGGCGATCGGGCCGGCGTCCAGCTCCGGCACCGTGCGATGGATCGTCACCCCGGTCTCGGCGTCGCCCGCCATCAGCGCCCGCTCGATCGGCGCCGCCCCGCGCCAGCGCGGAAGGAGGGACGGGTGGACGTTGAGCCACAGCGCGCGGCTCAGCGGACCTTCGGGAATGAGGACGCCGTAGGCGGCGACGACGACCGTGTCGGCCTCCGGATCGAACGCGTCGTCGAGGCGCTCCGGCTGGCGCAGCTCGATCCCGAGGCGCTCGGCCGTCTCCTTCGCCGGCGGCGGGGCGACCCTGCGCCCCCGCCCGCGCGGTCGATCGGGCCGTGTCAGGAGGTAGGCGATCTCGTGACGTGCGGCGAGGCGCTCGAGCACGTCGGCGCCGAGCGGCGCCGTCGCGGCGACGGCGAGCCGCATGCGTCAGACGGCCGCACCGGCAAAAGCCGGCACGGCCTCTTCTGGTCGGCGTCGCAAGCGACGGCCTTAGCGGACGAGAACCGGCTGCGGCCGGAGGATCGCGAGAGCCTCGCGCCGGGCGTCCGCGGTCGTCCGGTCGAGGATCAGCACGCCGTCGAGGTGGTCGAGCTCGTGCTGGGCGATCCGCGCCGGCAGTCCCTCGAGCTCCAGCCGCACGTCTTCGCCCTGCGGGGTGCTCGCCTCGATGGTCAAGCTCTGTCGCCGCTCGACAGGGATGACGACCCCCTGGAGCGAGAGACAACCCTCGTCGTCGCTCATTCGCTCGTCCGAGCTCTCGACGACCCGCGGGTTGATGAGCGCGACCGGCTCTTGCTCGGGGTCTGGCTGGAAGACGAACACCCGGCGGAGCACGCCGATCTGCGTCGCCGCGAGGCCGAGCCCGTTCGCGTCGCGGAGGAGATGGTCGAGGAGCCCGATCAGGCGCTCGAGATCCTCGTCGAAGCTCTCGACCTCGCGCGCCTTCATGCGCAGGACCGGGTCGGGGTACTGCCGGATCTGCGCGAGCGCAACCTGCCGTCTGGCCTCCGCCTCGGCGTCGAGCTTCTCGTTCCTGACCTGGCCGGCCTCTTCGGACATCTCACCGCATCTTAATTCGGTTCGCCCGGCCTCCTCCCCACGACGAGCCTAACGAGGAAATGCGCACGTGTGGGTGACGTGGATGTGACGAAGGTGTTACTTCTGCGGGGTCACGCAGAGCGATGAGTCAGAGGCTCTGCGGGTCGACGTCGACGACCGCGGTCAACCCCGCCCGGCGCATCGCCGGGGCAGCGGCGGCCAGCAGCTGCGCCGCCCGGGCGGCGATCCGGCGCGGCTCGCTGGTCTTCGCCACCAGCTGCGCCCGATGACGACCTCGGAGGCGCAGCAGGGGCGCGGGGCCCAGAAGCTCGCCGCCGGCGCCCTCCAGGCCGGCCCGCAGCTCCCCGAGCACGGCGACCGGATCGCCCTCCGCGGGCCCCCCGACCAGCACTCGCACCAGGTGGCGGAACGGCGGGTACCCCAGCTCCCGCCGCCGCGCGAGCTCGTCCGCGAGAAAGCGGGGCACGTCGTGGCGGGCCGCGAGCACAAGAGGACGAGCGTCCGGCTGGAACGTCTGCACCAGCACGCGTCCCGGCGCGTCCCTACCGCTGCGTCCGGCCAGCTGCGTCACGAGCTGAAACGTCCGCTCCTCGGCGCGAAAATCCGGCAGCCCGAGCCCGGTGTCCGCATCTACCACCGCCGCCAGCGCGACGCCGGCGAAGTGGTGGCCCTTCGCAACCATCTGCGTCCCGAGCAGCACGGCGCGATCGGCCTCGCGGAACCGGCGCAGCGTCGCAGCCAACTCCTCCGGCTTCGCCACCGTGTCCGCGTCGAGCCGGATCAGCTCGAGCTCCGGCACGCGCGCCGCCAGCTCGCGCTCGAGCCGCTGGGTCCCGGCGCCGATCCGGGCGAGCTCGACGGAGCGGCAGACCGGGCACTCGGCGGGCTCCGGCTCGGCGTGTCCGCAGTGATGGCAGCGGAGCATCCCTTCGCGGTGGAGCACGAGCGCGACGTCGCAATCCGGGCAGCGAAACGTCGAGCCGCAGGCGCGACAGTGGAGAGCAGGCGCCACCCCGCGCCGGTTCAGGAGCAAGATCGCCTTGCCGCCTCCGTCCGCCAGGCGCCCGAGCGCCTCGAGCAACGGCGCCGAGAGCGGGTAGCCGGCCTCGCGGCGGAGGTCGACCACGCGCACGGGCGGCAATCGAACGCCCAGTCGCTCCCCGAGCTCCACCCGCTCGAGCCGCTCCCAGCTCTCCGGCCGCGGCGTCGCGCTCCCGTACAGCGCGACAGCCCCCTCGAGCGCCGCCCGCTTCGCCGCCACCGTGCGCGCGTCGTAGCGCGGATCCGACTCCTGCTTGTAGGAAGGATCGTGCTCCTCGTCCACGCAGATCAGGCCCAGACCGTGCATCGGCGCGAAGATCGCCGAGCGCGCCCCGACCACGACCCGCGCCTCCCCGCGCGCGATCCGCTCCCGCTCGTCGCGGCGCTCGGCCTCGGTCAGCGCCGAGTGGAGCAGCGCGACCGAGTCGCCGAAGCGCGCCCGGAACCGGCCCAGCGTCTGCGGCGCCAGCGCGATCTCCGGGACGAGCACGATCGTCCCGAGCCCCCGGTCGAGCGCCGCCGCCGCCGCCCGCAGGTAGACCTCCGTCTTCCCGCTCCCGGTCGCGCCGTAGAGGAGGAAGTGGCCGCCGCCGGCAGCGAAGGCCTCCTCGATCCGCGCGAGAGCCGCCTCCTGCGCCGGGCTCAGCCGGGTCGGGGCCGCTTCTCCCCCGAGCGAGTGCCGCTTCCCCGGAGGCGCCTGCTCCTTCCGCCTCCGCCGCCGCACCGGCGCGACCAGCTCCAGCGCACGTGCCGGCGTCGAGCCGTAGTACTCCGCAATCCAGAGCGCGAGATCGACGAGCGCCGGCGGCAACTCGTCCACGACCCCCTCGACCGGCAGCAACCGCACGCCCACGGGCGCTGCGTCGACCACGTCGACGACCACCCCGCGCCGCCTCGAGCGCCCGAAGGGCACGGACACGACCGCGCCTTTCTCCACCCCTTCCGGCAGCTCGTAGGTGAACTCGCGCGAGCTGAGGACCCGTGCGCTGACGAGCGGAACTACGGTCCCGAAGCGCTGCACACAGTGACCTTAGAGACGCCCTCGTCCGGCGTCAGTTGGTTCGACCGGTCATTTCAGACGGACGCACAGGCGGAGCCGCGCGTCCTGACGCCGGCACGGCAGGCGGCGCCTCAAACGCCGGCGGCGACGAGCACGAAGTCGGTGGCGAATCCGAGGGTCAGTCCAAGCAGGATCCCCCAGGCCGTCACCGTCTTCGAGGCGAAGAGCCGGCAGACGTTCAACAGCTCCATCACGACGTAGAGGATCGAGCCCGCGGCGAGCGCCAGGAACAGGACCGAGACCGCGGTCGACGTCCACGCTTGCCCGACCACCGTCCCGAAGAAGGTGGGCGCGCCGCCGATCAGCCCCATCAGCCCGAGGAAGCGCCAGCTCGGCGGCTCGGCGTCGCCGGCAAGCGGGGCGACGATCCCGAAGCCCTCCGTCGCGTTGTGCAGCCCGAAGCCGATCACGAGCACGTAGGCGAGGCTGAGCTTGTCCAGCGCAGCCGACTGCCCGATCGCGAGGCCCTCGGAGAAGTTGTGCAGGCCGATCCCGGTTGCGATGAACAACGCGAGCCAGCGCGCCGGCGTCAGGCCGGTGAAGTGCGAGTGCTCGAGCTCCGTCGCCGAGGCCGCCCCCGGCCCGAGGAAGCTCCTGCGCCGCCGCGCCTTCATCCACGAGTCGTAGTGCACGAGGCTGAGCAGGCCGAGCGCGAAGCCGCCGAAGGCGAGCGCCGAGAGCCACGAGAAGCGCCCCCACTCCGAGGCGTTGAGCGCACCCTCGACGGGCTCGATCGCCTCGACGAGCACGTCCCACAGGAGGAAGACGAGGATCCCGGTGGCGGTCGCGCTCAGGAAGGCCTTGAAGGACTGGCCGACGTTCTGGAGCCGGCCCATCGGCAGGCCGAGAAAGATCGTCAGGCCGGCGACCGCGCCGAGGAGGAGAATCTGGGCGGTGGACACGTTGTAAGGCTCACCTTACAAGAACCTCGGGAGTAGAGTTGAGGCCGGAGCCGAGGAGGAGCGGTGGCGCAGGGACATTCCATCGACGAGTACCTGGAGACGATCTACTTCCTCGCCTTCCCGATCGGCGAGTACCGCCCCCAGGCCTCCGGCTCCCCGACGCTCGCCTCACGCGTCGCCGAGATGCTCGGCGTCTCGCGCGCCTCGGCGGGCGAGATGCTGAAGCGGCTCGAGGCGGAGGGGCTCGTCGAGCGTGGCGAGCACAAGGAGGCGATCCTGACGGCCCCGGGGCGGGAGCGGGCCGAGCAGGTCGTGCGCCGGCACCGGATCATCGAGCGGCTGCTGACCGACTTCATGGGCTACACGGCGGCCGAGGCGCACGTGCACGCGGACGAGATCGGCGAGGGCTTCAGCGACGACATGATCGAGCGGATCGACGAGCGGCTCGGCCACCCGCAGCGGTGCCCGCACGGCTGGCCGGTCGACACCGATTTCGAGCAGGCCGAGAACCGCTACCTCGCCGCCCTCTCCGAGCTCGGGCCCGGCTCACGGGCGACGATCGTCCGCCTCGCCGAGCACGACGGCGAGCTGCTGCACTGGTTCTACGATCAGGGCTTCGTGCCGGGAACCGAGGTCGAGGTGCGCGAGGCCCAGCCCGCGGCGGAGCAGATGACCGTACGCCTGGACGGCGGCGAGCGGACGATCGCCGAGAAGGCTGCCGCCGGCCTGTTCGTCCGCCCCGCCGCCTGAGGCGGCCGTCGCGTGACGGCGCCCTCGGCGCGCTGACCAGTGCCGCGGTTCCCTCCCGACCCCAAGTAACAGTCTGTTGCTAACTACCGAAGCAGCTCGCGGGTCGTTCGGCGGAAGCTACGTTCGAGCCGGCTCGGCGCCGATGCCGGCGACGGCGCGGAGGGCGTCGGCCTTGTCCGTCCGCTCCCAGGTGAAGTCGTGGTCGTCGCGGCCGAAGTGCCCGTATGCGGCCGTCTTCGCGTAGATCGGGCGCATCAGGTCGAGGTCGCGCAGGATCGCCGCCGGGCGCAGGTCGAAGTGCTCGTGGATCAGCTCCTCGATCGTCGGCACGGGGACGCGCTCCGTCCCGAACGTCCGCACGGCGATCGAGACGGGCCGCGCCACGCCGATCGCGTAGGCCACGTTCACCTCGCAGCGGTCGGCGAGCTCGGCGGCGACGACGTTCTTCGCTACGTAGCGCGCTGCGTAGGCGGCGGAGCGGTCGACCTTCGTCGGGTCCTTGCCGGAGAAGGCGCCGCCGCCGTGCCGGGCCGCGCCGCCGTAGGTGTCGACGATGATCTTCCGCCCGGTCAGCCCGGTGTCGCCCATCGGCCCGCCGATCACGAACTTGCCCGTCGGGTTGACGTAGACGAAGTCGCGCTCCTGCAACCGCTTCTCCCTGTAGAGCTCGGGCGGCAGGATCGGGTGCAGCACGCGCTCGATCAGGTCGGGCTTGATCAGGGTCTCGGCGTCGCAGCCCTCGGCGTGCTGGGTCGAGACGAGGATCCGCTCGATCTCGACCGGCGTCTGGCGCCCGTCCTCGTCGACCTCGTAGCGCACCGTCACCTGCGCCTTGCCGTCCGGCCGGAGGTAGGGCAGCTCGCCGACCTTGCGCACCTCCGCGAGCCGTTTGCAGATCTTGTGCGCGAGCATGATCGGGAGCGGCATCAGCTCGGGCGTCTCGCGCGTCGCGTAGCCGAACATCATCCCCTGGTCTCCGGCGCCGACCTTGTCGAGCGGGTCGTCGTCGGCCGGGTCGTGCTGCACCTCGTAGGAGGCGTTGACGCCCTGGGCGATGTCCGGCGACTGCTCGTCGATCGCCACGACGACGCCGCAGGTTGTCGCGTCGAACCCCCACTCCGAGTGCGTGTAGCCGATCTCCTCGATCTTCTGCCGCACCTTCGCGGGGATGTCGACGTACGTCTCGGTCGTGATCTCGCCGGCGACGACGACGAGGCCGGTGGTGATCAGCGTCTCGCAGGCGACGCGGCCCCCGGCGTCGTCCGCGAGCACGGCATCCAGCACCGTGTCCGAAACCTGGTCGGCGACCTTGTCGGGGTGACCCTCGGTGACCGACTCCGACGTGAAGAGGAATTCGCGGACCGCCATAGGCGGGCAAGGCTACTTGATCGTTGCGAACCCGGATAGCCGCAGCAGCTTGCCGTCCTTGTGCGTGTAGACGAGCGCGGTGCGAAGCGGCTTGGTGTTCGTGCGCGCCATCGGCGGGACGACGTTGCCGCTCGCCTCGGAGAGCTCGAACGCGAAGGGAAGCCCTTTCTGGAGGTTTGCGTACGCGAACCCGGTCGTCTCCCCGGGCATGCCGGCGTCGGCCTTGGCCGCTTTGAACGCGGGATCGTCCTCGAGCGGCGAGTCGGCCCCCTCGATCAGCTGCCGCATCGTCCGCACGTCGGTCGTGAAGGCGAACTTCCTCTCGAAGGCGGCGAAGAAGGTCTTCACCGGAGGCGCGGTTCCGCGCGGGAAGTCGAGCTCGGTCACGTCGACCCCGCCCACGGGAACAGTTCGCGACTTGATGTTCAACCCCAGGGCGATTGCCCCCGACAGCCGCGCGAAGATCCGCTTGGCCTTGGCCGTGTCGCCGACCTTGATCTCGAGGACGAACGTGGGCAGCGGTCTGGCGGGATAGATCGCGAAGCCCGCCTCGTGCGCCAGCAGCGGGAGGACGTCCATCTTCACCTGGAAGCCGAGCACCCCCTCGACCTGCGAGAGCTGCGTCTCGAAGTTCGGGAGGCTCTTCGATACCAGCCGGAGCACGGTGCGCGTCATGTCGTCGAGGCTGTTCGCGGAGACGCAGAGGAGCGCGCCGCGTGGAAACTCTCCCGGCAGCGTCGCCGCGAACGGCTTGGGATCGAGCGCGGGGTCGATCGCGATCCCGCCTTCGAAGCGAGCGCCCTCCTGCTCGGCGCTGGTCGAGGCCGAGAGCGATTCGAGCCGTCCGACGGCGGGAGTCAGGTTCGGCGGCGCACCGCCGCTCTCGAGCGCGTCGTCGAGCGCCCGCTGCACGGGCCCCCCGGCGACGTAGGCCCGCACGGCCGCGGCCTCGTCGAGCTTGCCCATCGCGTCCTTGAACGCGTCCTCGTCGGCGAGCTTCTTCCCGGAGGACGCTGCGCGCCGGTACTGGTCGAGCTTGGCGCGGGAGTCCGCCGCGATGGACCAGCCACCGATCTTCTCGGTCAGCAGCTGTGAGTCGCCGGTCGAGCTTCCCTTCTTGATCAGGGCGGCGAAGCGCTTCTCGTCCTTCGGCTGGGTGAGCGCAACGACGTCGTTGCCGCCGTTTGCGAAGTCGAGCCAGACGACGTCGACCTCGGGGCCGAGCGCCGGCTTGACGTCCCGCTTGAAGTCGACGTTCCCCACCTCGGAGCTCGCGCGGCGGAGGAGCTCACCTGCGCCGGGGAACCTGCGCGCGAGCGCGAGCTCCCGCCTCCACTGCTCGGATGAGAAGTCCGTGTTGAGCGAGATCAGGGCCGGGGCGCTCGCCGGCACGACATCGGCCGCAGCCGGAAGGGCATTGCCGCCCCCGCCCCCACCGCAGCCCACGGCGAGAAGGGCAAGGCTCGCGAGCAGCGGAGCCGCGCGGACCCCCATCCTGGCGGCGAGGCTACTTGATCTCTAGGAAGACGTCGAAGGTGCGCGTGTCCCCGGAGCCGGCCGTCCAGGCGACGAAGGAGCGCAGCGGACGCAGATTCGCGCTCACCTCCTTCGGCGGTGCCTCGCCGGCCAGGCCGGCGAAGCTCTCGATCATCGGAATCGCCGACTCGAGATCGAGGTAGATGAAGCCTCCGTTCGAGTCCGGCAGGCCGGCCGCGGCCTTCGCCTCCTTGAAGTTCGCGCTCTCCGTCAGCTTCGGGCCGCTGCCGTAGTCGGCGATCCCGTTCACCCCGCTCGTGATCATCACCTTCCCGTCGAGGGCGGCGTAGTGAACCGCGAACTGGCCGAAGTCGATCGTCTTCACCTGGTGCCCGGCCTGCGTGCCCGACGAGACGTGTCCGCCGGAGGCCGCGGCGATGCGCGCAGCGAGCTTGTCCAGCGTCGCAAGCGCCTTGGCCCGGTCGTTCGGGTCTAGCACGAGCGAGAGCTCCGGGATCACGGCGCCCGGTCGCGCGTAGAAGGCGACCTCGTTCGTGAAGAGATCCAGGATGTCGCCGAACGAGACGCCGAGCATCGTCTCCAGCTGTTGGAGCCCGGGCGCGAGCGACGGGTTCGACTGGAGCTTCTGGAGCTGCTCCGTCGTCCCCCCGCCGCGGAAGGTGAGGAACGCCAGCGCGTCACCGGGGACGCCGTCGATCAGCTTCGAGGCGTAGTTGCCGGCGCCGAATGGGCTCGATCCGGAGCCGCTGACCGCACCCTTGAGCCGGACGCCGTCGTCCTCCGCGCCCAGCGAGGCGGCGATGAAGTCGAGCCTGTCGAGCCCGACCGCGCTCGGGTCGAGAGGGGTAGAGCTCTCCTGCGCGGCCGCGCGGATCAGGCCGGCCAGCTGCTCGCCGTTGACGTACGCTTTGGCGAGCGCGTCGTCGGGCAGCTTCCCGAGCGCGTCCTCGAAGGTACGGTTGTCGGAGAGCGCCTTGTCCGACCCCTTCAGCACCCTGTCGATCGCGGCCTTGTCCTCCGCGACGACGTACCACCCGTCCACCTCGCGGTAGACGGCCTCGTTCGGGTTGGAATCCGTTCCGTCGAGCTTCTTCACGAGCTGCTTGAACTTGTCCGCGTCGTCGGGCTTCGTCAGGAAGGCGACGGCGGTCTTGTCCAGGGTCGGGCCCCTCGCGACGGCGATGTCCACCTCGGGCCCGAGCGCGGGATCGATGTCGCGATCCCAGTCGAGGTTGTCCCTGGCGAGCTCCTGCTTCAGTTGTGCCAGCGCCTTGTCGCGCCCCGGAAACTTGTGCGAGAGATCGTCCACCTGCTGCCACTGGCTCGAGCCGAGATCGGTGTCCACGGAGACGAACGCGAGCGCGTTCGCGGTCACGAGCGAGGCGCCCGACTCGCTCGAGACGCCGCTCGTGCCTCCCCCGCCGCAACCGGAGGCGGCGAGGGCGACCGTCGCGAGGAGGCCGACCAGGAAGATACGCGGCTTGTGTGCGGTCATTCCCGGGCCAGTCGACGCCCCATCAGGCTGGCAGCTAACTCGTTCAGTTCGTTCCCGTCAAGCACTTGGCAGACACCTTCGGATTCGCGTCGGCGCCGCGGCCGCGTCCGAGCGCTCTCAGCCTTCGAAGGAGCCACCGTCCGCAGATCGAGGAAGCGACTCGTTCAGGCAAGCATGGCAACCGAAACCGTTCTGCTCGATCTGTAGGCACATGAGCTCTCGCTCGGTGAGGGGCCCGCCGAGGATCTGCTTCAGCCTGATGGCGTCCATCCGCTCTTCCATCCCTGCCGCGTCGTCAGAGGTCACTTGTCTGTCCGGTTCCAGCGGGCCGGCGAGGTTCGGCTCGCAGCGGTTTTCGTCGATCCACTCCGTTCCCACCTCTCCTCTGGGTCGGTCGACGGCGGCTCCCTGTTCACCCCCTGATTGTGGCAGTCGTCTCGGACGGCCTCGTGTTCTCGCGCGCTTCGCCCCGCGCGCGATTCGAGCCATGCCCGGCGAGGAACCAGAGCCGCTGTCTTTTCCGCAAATAGCGAGTTTTCAGGGTCCGAGTGGGTTTGGTGCTCCGCGGCCGCGGTACCCGGAAAGGGCAAAGCTCGTAGGAGCCTGGGAATTGTTGGGTCGCAGTCAAGGTGTGCGACTAGCCGCCCGCGGTGTGGTGGGCGCGATTTGAGGCGGCACCCCGGCTCCTGGCGAGAAGAGTCTGCGCGGCCGCGTGAGCTCGTGAGACCGACCGCCATCGTCAAGTTGCGCGAGTGAGTTGTTCCGCGAATGGCAAGGAGGTGATTCCGTGACGGGGCGGCCAGCCCACGGACGCACGCTGCGCTCAGCCACCTGGGCGCACGGATGGACCGAAGGAGTGATGTTTCATGCCAGGTAACAAGGCCGTCGCCTATATCGAGCCAGGCAAGGTCGAAGTTCAGACCATCGACTACCCCGAGCTTGTTCTCAAGGACGGACCAGGGGTCAACAAGCGAAACGTCGGCCGCAAGTGCGAGCACGGCGTCATCCTCAAGATCGTCTCGACCAACATCTGTGGATCCGACCAGCACATGGTCCGCGGACGAACGACAGCTCCGTCGGGGCTAATCCTCGGACATGAGATCACCGGCGAGGTGATCGAGCTTGGCCGCGACGTCGAGTTCATCAAGAAGGGAGACCTGGTCTCGGTCCCCTTCAACATCGCCTGCGGACGCTGTCGCAACTGCAAGGAGGGCAAGACCGGCATCTGCCTCAACGTCAATCCGGATCGCCCCGGCTCGGCCTACGGCTATGTCGACATGGGCGGCTGGGTCGGTGGCCAGGCCGAGTACGTCATGGTCCCGTACGCGGACTGGAACCTGCTCAAGTTCCCCGACAAAGACCAGGCGATGGAGAAGATCCTCGACCTGACCATGCTCTCGGACATTTTCCCGACCGGATTCCACGGCGCGTACACGGCCGGAGTCGGCCCTGGCTCGACCGTCTACATCGCAGGCGGCGGCCCGGTTGGGCTAGCGGCGGCGCACTCCGCGCAGTTCCTCGGGGCGGCCGTCGTGATCGTCGGCGACATGATCAAGGAACGCCTGAAGCAGGCCGAGAGCTTCGGCTGCGAAACCATCGACCTGACGAAGGATGCGACGCTCGCGGAGCAGATCGAGCAGATCCTCGGCGTGCCTGAAGTCGACGCAGCAGTCGACGCGGTCGGCTTCGAGGCGCGCGGCCACGGCAAGGACTCCGATCACGAGGCGCCGGCGACCGTCCTGAACTCGATCATGGGCGTTACCCGCGCCGGGGGCCAGCTGGGCATTCCGGGTCTGTACGTGACCGGTGACCCGGGAGGCATCGACGAGGCCGCGAAGATCGGCAGCCTTTCGATCCGGCTTGGCCTCGGCTGGGCCAAGTCGCACTCGTTCACGACGGGTCAGTGTCCGGTCATGCGCTACCACCGCGGGCTGATGAACGCGATCCTCAACGACCGCGTCCAGATCGCCAAGGCGGTCAACGCAACGGTGATCCCCTTGACCGACGCGCCGAAGGGCTACAAGGACTTCGACAAGGGGGCGAGCAAGAAGTTCGTTTTCAACCCGCACGGGTTGATCAAACGAGCGCGAAGCACGTCCTCCGCCCGCACGCGAGCAAGACGCTCTTCGTCCTCAGCCCGCACGCGTTGATCAGGTAGTTCGCCCGAACGCTCGGCGAGGAGCCGGGTGCATCAGCTCTCGGCTCCTTGCTCGGGTGGAAGCGGCGAACGGCGTTCGACCTCGTAGCCAAGGTCCTGCAGGCGGGCGAGCAGTTGGAGCTCCACCAGCTCGAGGTCGTCCGCCTCATCGAGGTAGCGCAAGTCGACATCCACGCGCCTGCTGTGCTCGTGGCCGTGGAACAGGACCTGGAAGCATCGGGTCTGACGCGTGACCGTCGCCTTTGGAAAGCGGGCGACGTGCGGCAACCCTGTCAGCCTCAGCATTGCTTTGGAATCCGCCTTGTCGGAAGGCTTGCGCCCAGGCCCGTGTGCGTCATTGATCGCAAATAGCGTAGTCGCCCGCTCAAGGGAGGCGCCCGAAGCCGCCCGGAAATCGTGCCGGTGGACCGTCCGGCTCCCTCTGTAGCTTTTGCCTCGAGTTTCCGATGACAGGCGTATCGAGAACCTCGTCGCAGAGTTCAGGGAGACAGCAATGGAGATAGGCGCGCCCGAGACCGAACGAGAGATCGAGATCACACCGCTCGAGGAACCGGTGCCCGCACCGGCGCCGGCCGAAGAACCGGCCGCGGAGCCGGTGCCGGCGTGAGCAAGTTTTCCACCGAGCCCATCGTCGCGTGGCGGCTGTGGCACGTCCGCCGCAACGACGACGAGTACCGGCTGGAGTCGTTCACGTGGCACCACGTGAGCTGGCCTGCCCAGAAGCGATTCGAAGCGCACTGCTCGACACACGGCGGGGCGGCGCCTGTCCAGGGCCACGAATGTGGCATCTACGCCTTCAGGACCCGGGAGCTCGCCGAGGACCTGCTCCGCCGGTACACGGGGGTTCGGCAGCATTACGGGCGCCGATACCGGGAGCTGCCTCCGCTGCGGCAAGGATGTCCGCTCGCCCTCGGTCGCGTCTCTCTCTGGGGGCGCGTTGTAGTCCGCGAGAACGGGTTCCGCGCTCAGTACGCCTACCCCTACGAGCTCTTCCTGATCGGCGGCGACGGCGACCTCGCGCGCGAGCTTCGGCGGCTGTACGCCGTCGACGTCTGGCCAAGCTAGGGGCGCGCCAGCCGTGGCCTGCGGCACGCGCTGGCGCTCGTCGCACTTGACACGACGCCTCCAAGTGCGTTAGTCACTCCGCTGCACCCGTGCCGCTGGAGAGCCGGCGCATCCGCCGTGGACGTGCGACAGAGCGCGATCCGCTCCCCTCTCGAGCGGCCCTTGCCGGAAGCAGGAAGTTCGAGAGAGGGAGGTGAAGGTGCCGGAGACAGCATCAGAACCCAGAGGAATGACGGGGGTCTGGCACGTTCGAATGGGCGCCGGTGCAGCCTGGCGGAAGACCGTCTGGGGAGAGTTCCTTTCGGAGTACCTCGGCACGTTCGTGCTGATCGCCTTCGGCGACGGCGTGGTCGCGATGGCAGTCGCCGCGCTGAATCAGTCGGGTCGTGCCCAGACCAGTCACACGATCTTCCTGGCGTCGGGCGACTGGCTGCTCATCACCTGGGGATGGTGCATGGCGGTGGTGCTCGCCATCTACGTCGCCGGGGGAATCAGCGGCGCGCATATCAATCCGGCCGTCACGATCGCGCTGGCCGTGCGCCGTAGCTTTCCGTGGGCGAAGGTGCCTCACTACATCTTCGCGCAGGTCGCCGGGGCCTTCACCGGCGCCGCCCTTGTGTACCTGAACTACAAGGACGCGATCAAGGGCTACGAACACGCGACGGGCGCAGTGCGAGGTCAGTCGAGCTCAATTGCCTCCTACAGCATCTTCGCGACGTTCCCGTCCGGCTACTTCCACAATCCGGTCGGGCCGTTCATCGACGAGTTAATCGGCACGGCCTTGCTCGTCGGGATCGTGCTGGCCGTGATCGACAACCT
>WNGF01002788.1_pt1 | contig 24214 bp, 20 predicted proteins | sample 5400641 | NCBI WGS metagenome assembly WNGF01 (sample SAMN13153371, study PRJNA577476) | soil metagenome | isolation source: 80 cm soil or saprolite under grassland replicate 2 | place: USA:California | collected 2016-06-15 | reverse complement strand
TCAGGAGGGACCGCGTGACCATGACGAACGCCGGCGAGCGGCGGACATCCGCTGATGCGCGGCCGGCACCGGTCGACGACGTGGTGGTCGCGATCGACGGGCCCGCCGGCTCTGGAAAGAGCACGGTCTCCCACGCCGTGGCGGAGCGCACCGGCTTGCGGTACCTGGACACGGGTTCCACCTACCGCGCGCTCACATGGGCGCTGCTGCGGCTCGGCACGCCGGTGGACGACCCGGACGCGGTGGAGGCGGCGGCGCGAGGCGTGGGGCTCGCCCTGCAGCTCGACCCCATGCCGGGCGCGGTCTCCCGGGTGCTGGTGGACGGCAAGCCGGTCGAATCGGAGCTGAGGGCTCCGGCCGTCAACGAGGCGGTCTCCGCCGTTTCGGCCGTCCCCGCCGTACGCGAGCAGCTGGTGGCGCTCCAGCGCTCGGTCATGGAGAGTGGCGGCGTGGTCGCCGAGGGCCGCGACGTCGGCACGGTCGTGTGCCCAGCGGCGGACGTGAAGGTGTTCCTGACCGCATCGGCCGCCGAACGGGCACGCCGTCGGGGCAACGCCGGCGCTCCGGCTGAGTCGGCGGAGCAGGTCGCTCGCCGGGACCACATCGATTCGAGCCGGGCGACGTCGCCCACCCGGGCGAGCGCTGACGCCGTGGTGCTCGACTCGACCGACCGACCTGTCGACGACGTGGTCGCCGAGATCGTCCGCCTGGTGGAGGCGGCCCGCGCCCGCCGGGCGCGATGAACAGGCCACGATCCTATCGCGCCTACCAGGTTGCGGGGCTGGTGGTGAAGCCGCTGATGCGGTTCTGGTTCCGCCTGCGCGTCGAGGGCGCCGACCATGTTCCGGCCGAGGGCCCGGTGATCCTGGCCGCCAACCATCGGAGCAACATCGATCCTTTGCTGCTCGCCAGCGCCATGCGGCGGCCGGTGTCCTTCATGACGAAGTCCGAGCTGTTCATCGGGCCGCTCGGCTGGATCCTCCGTCTGATCAAGCAGTTCCCGGTGCACCGGGGCAGCGTCGATCGCGATGCGCTCCGTGAGAGCTCGGCGGTGGTCTCGGCCGGCGGCTTGTTGGGGCTCTTTCCGGAAGGGCGCCGGGGCGATGGCAGCTTCACCACTATTCATCCCGGGCTCGCGTACATCGTCGTGCGAGAGCCCTGCCCGGTCGTGCCGGTGGCGATCTTCGGAACCGAGCGCGTGCGGCGCGGCTTCGGTTGGCTGCCGCTGGCGACGCCCGTGCGTATCGTGGTGGGGAGGGCGATCGCCAGTCCCGATCCAGAGAGCGGCAGGGCCGGCCGCCGCGCGGCCACCGAGGCGCTCGGGCAGATGCTGCGGGACTTCCTGGCCGGCATCGATCGGAACACCGAACATGGAGGCAAATTCACAAGTCTCCAAAGAGACAAGACAGTAAAGCAATGAATCGACAAAGTGATAAGTCGCCTCAGGGACCGCCGACGCGCGGCCCCGAGGATTCGGGCGCGCGGGACCCAGCGCGCCCGGAGCCACGAGGGCCCGACCTCGCGGCCACGCAGGGCCCCGCCCGGCCGGGGACAGGGATCACAACGCCCGGAGCACGCGCGGCCCCGGAGCCGGGGCGAGCCAAGGCCCCCGAGCCGGGGCGAGCCCGGACGGCGACGGGCCTGAGGCCTGCGCCGCGGGCGCGGGGGCTGCCCCGGGTGGCGATCGTGGGGCGGCCGAACGTCGGCAAGTCGACGCTGGTGAACCGGATTCTGGGGCGTCGGGCGGCGATCACGCAGGAGACGCCGGGGGTGACCCGCGACCGGGTCACGTATCAGGCGGAGTGGGCGGGCCGCGCGTTCGAGCTGATCGACACCGGAGGCTGGGAGCCGCGCGCCAGCGGGCTCCAGGCGCGGGTGGTGGAGCAGGCCGAGCGGGCGATGGCCGAGGCGGACGTGCTGCTGTTCGTGGTCGACGCGACCACGGGCATCAGCCCCGAGGACGCGGCGATCGCGGCGCGGCTGCGGCGCGGCGAAGTGCCGGTGCTGCTGGTGGCCAACAAGGTGGACGGCCCCGGCCTGGAACCGCAGATCGGCGTGTTCTGGTCGCTGGGGCTCGGCGAGCCGCTGCCCGTGTCCAGCCTGCACGGCCACGGCTCCGGCGACGTGCTCGACGCGCTGGTCGAGCACCTGGGGCGGGAGCGGTTCCAGGCTCCTGAGGACGACCACCCGGCGGTCGCGATCGTCGGCCGGCCCAACGTGGGCAAGTCGAGCTTGCTCAACCGGATGGCCGGCGCGGAGTTGGCGATCGTCGACCCTACGCCGGGAACGACCCGGGACACGGTCGACTCGGTGGTCGAGCATGATGGCCGCGGCTACCGGGTCGTCGACACCGCCGGGATGCGGCGCTCCTTCCAGCAGGCGGAGGGCGCCGACTACTTCGCGCTGGTGCGCAGCTTCCAGGCGGTCGACCGCGCCGACGTGGCCCTGCTGGTGCTGGACGCTCCGGCGGGCGTGACCGAGCAGGACCAGAAGGTGGCGGTGCGGGCGGTCGAGGCGGGCGCCGGAGTGGTGCTCGTCGCCAACAAGTGGGACCTGATGGACGACGAGGCGCGGGAGCGCTTCGACCTCGACCTGGAGCGCAGGCTGCACTTCGTGGACTGGGCGCCGCTGCTGCGCACCGCGGCCCGGACGGGTCGCAACGTGGACAAGGTCTGGCAGCACATCGACGCGGTGCTGGCCCAGCGCGCCCAGCGCGTTCCCACGGCCGCGCTGAACCGCTGGCTCGAGGAGGCGAGCGGCCGCACGCCGCCGCCGCCATCGCGCGGGCGCTCGGTCAAGATCCGCTACGTCACCCAGGCGCGGGTGAACCCGCCGGAGTTCGTGTTCTTCACCACCGGGCCGCTCTCGCCCGCCTACCGCCGCTACCTCGAGCACGACCTGCGGCGCACCTTCGGGTTCGAGGGCACGCCGCTCAGGGTCGTGGACAGGATCCGCAAGCGCGAGGACGCCAGGCCCGGTGCCGGAGGCGGTCGGGGCTCGAGGCAACGCTCGTCGCGCTGAGTCGCCGAGGGCCCTCGATCGGAGAACGTTGGTCGGGACGGCCGGATTCGAACCGGCGACCCCCAGTCCCCCAGACGTGACAGTTACCTGTCACCGGGTGGCACCGAGTAGCAGAACGCGCAGGTCAGACGGGGTGTGACCGTAACCGAGCGCCAGGCTCCGCAACCTGGGCGCACCCCGTTCGGTTGCAGAGATGGTTGCAGGCTACCGGCCCGGCCCGCACCGCCTCACGGCTCAGGGCGACGGCTCAACGGAACGTCGGCCAGCCTCTTCGGTGCGTCGTTGCAACTCCTCGTCGCTGAGCGGTTGGCCGGCCCTGATGGCGCGGAGGGCCTCCACCGCTACCCGATGGAGTTCGCTCGTGTCGACACCGGACGCCATCAGCGGCACTGGCTTGGCGGCGAACGGGTCTCCGGACGACCAGTGCGTCGCCGTCTGGCCTCCCTCTCCACTCGGTGGCATGAAGCTGGTGATGCACGCCTCGCTGATCATCTTGCTCGCCTTGTGGCCGGACTGCTTGGCGCGCCGGTGGACCCTCGCCAGGGTCCGTGAGTAGTCCTCCGGCTTGGCAGGCCGCCGGTGCACGATCCGCCTGAGCAACGCCCAGTCTCGATCGGAGATGGCCTCCCGTCCCCCTCCGACGGCCAGCCCGGTCGGCGTCTGTTCCGGCCGCAAGGCGCTGGTCTCGAAGTGGTCGAGCGGGGGCGAGCCCATGGCGGGGGTGTTGGCGATGCCGACCGCCCAGGGACGGCCCTGGAGGAAGGCGCCGACCAGGAAGGCGTGCTCCAGGCCGAGCGCGGCGGCGGGCCTGGCGAGCTTGGTGTCCGCCGCCTCCCGAATGCGGATCAGCGTCTCGTCCACGGTTCGGCTCTGCCCTCGGAGCAGGCGGCGCAGCCAGTCCGAGATGTCGTCGGTCCCCACCTTCGCCAGCCCGCTGTAGGCCAGCAGCGCCGCCCCGTCCCGGCACTGGAACTGGATGTGCTTGACCGAGGAGTCATCGGTCCGGATGACGGTGAGCTCGCCAGTCCGTTGGTTGCGTACAACCCAGGCGGCTCGCTGATCCGAACACTGCCAGACGCCCCAGGGCGCCACGATGGTCATGACGAGCGTCAACCGGAGCCTCGATTCAGGATGGGGGATAGCTCGCGCGACTCACCGCTCGCGCATGCCTGGAACGGATTCTAACGTTCAAGGCAAGGTTGACGTCCAGCGCATTTCTTCCTCGGCTTGCTGCCAGGCACCAACCCCCAACCTCGGGTCCTGGCCAGAGGCGTCCTCTCGGGGATGTCTGTCAATCCAGGGGGTCGAACCAAGATGACGACAGGTTCGTCGGCTGCCCAGGGTCCGGGCAATCCGGTTGGTGGGGTCCCTGGACTTCGACAACTGCCGAGCCACTGACCCAATCGACCCGCACGACCCCAGACGCCGCATCACCGCACCAGCCGGCCCACTCCACGGGGGCAGCCGCTCGTCTGCCAGGGTCAAGGATCACCGGTCGGAGACGAGCCTCCATCGTGATGATCATCTCCACCGGCAGCTCGCGGCCGTCGGCCCCCAGCGGGATGACGGACGGCTTCTGGCTGAGCCGGCAGGCGTGATCGCTGACGTTCTCCACCACGACCTGACCCGCAACGCCGACCCCGGCCCGCTCCCACCGAACCGACACCGCCAGATCGTCGGACTCGCACGCCGGGATGTGGTTCCAGGCCCTCGGGTTCGGAACGTCGTCCACAAGATCACCACCCAACCGCGAGCGATCATCCGGACTACCTCCCTGAATCTACCCCCTGTCGAAAGCTCACGCCGAGCTACCGCGATTCCGGTAAATAACCACAACCGCTAGGATGCGCCAATCCTCTTGACTCGCCAGAATCGGCTCCTAGACTACTGAGGTCTGTTGTTCTGCGCAGAACCCTCGTAAGCGCAGAAAGGAGCAGAACATTGGGCAAGAACCGCGTAATCATGACGATGGCGGCGGCGCTCATCGTCGCGGCGGCCCTGGCCTTGCCCCATACGGCAGCGGGAAGCGCTCCGCAACAGGAGGCCACGGGAGCCAACTTGATCCCTCCGGGAGCTGCGCCGAGACCGGCCGACCTCGCGGCCTCCGCACTCACGCACTAGCTGGACACCCACGCCAATACCGCAGGCGGGGTCTCCGTCGATTCGAGTGGCACGGCGATCACGGTCGCCTGGAAAGGCGCGGTACCCCAGGCGTTTCGCCAACTGGCGGCTGCGCAACCGGTAACCGTCAGGTTCACCACCGCAAGGTTCTCCAGCGCACAACTCACCGCCGAGGCTGGACGCATCGCCAGGACATACCCGCGACTGGTGGCCAGCGTCGGCCCTCGCGACGACGACAGCGGCCTGGTCGTGGAACTCGCCGCCTCGGCTGGCCCCGGCGCCACCCGCGAAGCGGCGCAGATCAGCTCGTTCGCGCCGTTGACCATTCGGGGCACCGGCAAAACGCTGGTGCCAATGTCGAGGAACGCCGACACGTCCCCCTTTTGGGGCGGCGCCCTGATCCAAAACGGGACCTACGTCTGCTCCACCGGAGTTTCCGTCTTCTCGGGGACCACGAGCGGCATCACCACCGCGTGGCACTGCGGCCTCGGCACCTGGGTCGCCCACGACAACGGCGCCACACTTGGGACCATCTGGAGCGGCAAGCGTTCACAAGCCCGCGATACCGAGGTGATCCAAACCTCCTCCGGTCCGTCGGCGTACATCGGGGCGTGGAACTCCACCAGCTCCCGCCTCGTCTATCGGGCGGAGCGCCCCGCCAACAACACGAGGATCTGTAGCAACGGCGGGGTCACCGGAGAAACCTGCGGCAATACATACGTCCGGGGCATCAACATGTTCGTCAACGTTCAAGGCGTTGGGACCGTTGGCCCCGGCTTCTGGCTGCTGACCGAAGAAGTTTGCGGCGGTTCCCAATGCGGCATCATCCAAGGTGGCGACAGCGGCTCTCCCGCCGACAGCTACGCTTCAACGGGCAAGCTCATCATGAAGGGTCTTCAAGTTGCGGCTGATCAGGCCTTCCTGACCACAGCGTGCAAGGGCCATCCCAGCTATGCCGGGCACCAGCCGTGCTACGGCCGGGCCTTCGCGGTCAACACCGTCGATGCCCTCTCCACGTTGGGAGTGAGCATTAAGGTCGGGTAAGCAAAATGGGTGCCTCCGGTAACCCTAGTCAACGATCGGGTTACCGGAGGCTTCCTGCTTGAATCTGCCCTCAGATCGGCTCGGCGGCGTCCAAGTCGTCCCAGGAGAGCACGAACGGCACGACCGGCTTCGGCGCATGCTCCAGGCCCCAGACGGCCAGCTCCGCAGCCACCGCCGGGCTAACGTCGGTGGCGGCACCGCGGCGCTCTGGCGCGCTGGCGCCCCCCAGCCGGCGCTGCTCCAGGTGCCGGACCGCCGCGGTCAGCCGCTCCTGGCCCAGATGGCGGATCTTCCCGGCCCGCAACCCGTCGATGAAGTGCCCGTGGGCGACCGCCAGGTCGGTGCTGGACGGCTCGGTCACCTTGACCCCGGCCGCCTTCAGCAGCGCGATCGTGGTGGCCGCGTTGGAGTGCGGGTCCACGACCGTCGCCACGACCTTGCGATCAGAGTGGATACGCTGCACCGCCTGGACCGGGTCGGTGCCATCCAGGTAGGCGGCCAGCTCGATCACGATGGTCTCGTCCAGCCGCCCTGCTGCCACGATCGAGCAGTGCTGTCGGTCCTCGCTGACCTCCAAGGCGATGGCGATCTTGTTGATCATCCGGAGCATCCTTTCTCGGCGCGCTCGGCGCCGTGCGTTGCCCTTACGGGCCCCGGCCGCCCGCGAGCAGGAGCGATGCTCCAGCCCCGATACAGGCCGGGATTCTCGTCGTCATGGCCGAGGTCCAACAGCTCCGGGAAGGGCCCCAACGCTCGCCCGCACCGCCAACAGGGGTCGCTGGGCTGGTAGGCGCGCAGCAGGGCGCGGCGACGCGGTCGTGGCCCTGCGCTTCCCGGGCGTGCGCTGGGGCAGGGAGGCTCGCCAGGTCGTCTCCAAGATCGAAAACGGGGCTCGGGAAACGGTCTCGATTAACGAGGTCTTGGCGCTGGCGCGAGCGCTCCGCAAGCCGCTCCGCGCGATGCTCCCCCCCGACGCCGACCCTCACGAGGTCTTCGTCACCGACACCTCGGACGCCCTCTACGCCGACGCGGTCAAGGGGCTCGAGCGCTACTCGGCGGCGGACCTGCTTGAGGCGGTCCGTCGCCTACAACGAGAGGGGGCACCATGAGCAAGCGGCGCCGGGAGCGCGCCACCATCATCCCGCGCGGCCACAAGTTCGCCGTGGTCATCGACCGCGGGACCGTGAACGGCAAGCGGGTCCGAGACTGGCACTCCGGATTCGCCGACTACAAGAGCGCCGACCGGGCGCGGACCAAGCTGCTCGCCCAGCTCGACGCCAACACCTACACCCCGCCGTCGGTGCTGACCGTCGGCGCCTACCTGGAAGACAAGTGGCTGCCGGCGCTCCGGGGCCAGGTCAAGCGCCCGCGGACCTATTCGTTTCACGCCGACAACGTTCGCTGCCACCTGCTCGAAGGCATCGGCGAGATTCCGCTTCAGAAGCTCGACGCGAGCGACCTGGACAAGCTCTACGGCGACCTGCTCGAGGCGGGCTTGGCCGCGGTCACCATCGCGCACGTGCATGAGACTGCCTCCAAGGCACTGCGCCAGGCGCGCCGGTGGAAGCTGGTGCCCTCGAACGTCGCCGCCGACGCCAGCCCGCCCGAGGTCCCAGACCGCGACATGCAGGTCTGGAACGCCGACGAACTCAAGGTGTTCCTGGCCGCCACCTCGGGCGACCGGCTCGCCGCGCTCTGGCGCCTGGCCGCCATGACCGGGCTCCGGCGCGGGGAAGTGCTCGGGCTCCGCTGGCGGGATGTTGACCTGGAGCGCGCCACGCTTTCGGTCGCCAAGTCCAAGACCGCCAGTGGCAAGCGCGCGGTCGCGCTCGACACGGAGACCGTCGCCGCGCTCAAGCGCTGGCGGGCACAGCAGAACGCCGAGCGGCTCCAGATGGGCGCCGATTGGGTCGACACCGGCTTGACGTTCACTCGCGAGGATGGGGACCGGGTCCGCGAGAGCTACGTGAGCCACAAGTTCGGCCGGCTGGTCCGCCAGCTCGGGTTACCGCCGATTCGGCTTCATGACCTGCGCCACGGGTGGGCGACCATGGCGCTCCAGAGCGGTATCCATCCCAAGGTCGTGCAGGAACGGCTCGGGCACTCCACCATCGCCCAGACGCTCGACACCTATAGTCACGTCATCCCTGGCATGCACGCGGCAGCGGCGGCCACCGTCGCGGCCTTGGTCGCCGAAGTGGACTAGCGATTGGCCTAGCTGGTTGCAGGCTGGGTTGCAGAAAGGCTCCGGGTGGTCCCCGGAGCCTTTCGTTTGACCTGGCCAGCGCAGTCGGGACGGCCGGATTCGAACCGGCGACCCCCAGTCCCCCAGACTGGTGCGCTAACCAAACTGCGCCACGTCCCGAAGCGGGCTCAGCCTACCACGATCCCGTGGGCCCACCCGCCCCCGATCGGCCAGACGCCGCCAGTCCCCCGAGCCCCCCAGCGGCCCTCGGAAGGGTGGGCTACGCTCCTTGAGTATGAGCCAGAGCAGGGACGACCGCCCCCAGGCCCCGGCCCCTGCGGCTGGGTCCAACCAGGGCTCGACGCCCGAGCGCCCGCAGGCCCCGGCCCCCGCGGCCGGGCCGCTGGCGAGCCCCCCACCAGCCCCGGCACCGTCGAGCGCGATCGTCACCGCGCCGAACGCGATCTCGCTCGCGCGGCTGCTGCTGATGCCGGTGTGCGCCTGGCTGCTCGCCAGCCAGCACTACGCCACCGGCCTGGTCCTGACCGCGGTGGTCGGGGCGAGCGATTGGGTGGACGGCTGGCTGGCGCGGCGCATCCGCCAGGTCAGCAGGCTCGGCCAGCTCCTCGACCCGTTCGCCGACCGCCTGCTGATCGCCTCGGTGGCGGTCGCGCTGCTGGTGCGCGGCGTGCTGCCGTGGCCGGCGGTGGCCCTGCTGGTCGGGCGCGACCTGGTGCTGCTGGCGGGTTGGCCGCTGCTCAAGCGCCGCGGCGTCGAGCCTCCCGAGGTCGTCTGGGTCGGCAAGGCCGCCACCTTCGACCTGTTGACCGCGTTACCGCTGCTGGTCATGGGGGAGACCACCTGGGTGGTCGCGACCGCGGCCCACGCGATCGGGCTGGCGCTGCTCTGGCTGGGGGTCGTGCTGTATTACGTGGCTGGCGTGGTGTACGTCAGAATGGCAGTTGATGGGCTCGCGCGGCGCGCAAGCGCCGGAACGTAGCGTTGGCCTGAAGGCGTGAGCACTCGCCGCTGACGGGAGGCCGCCCCGGACGCCGGCTGGATTCGAGTGGTGCCACCAGTCGCCCGAACTTACATGAAGGAACCTCGCGACCATCGACTGCAACGCGCTCGAGAACAGGCGGCCGCCACCACCGCCCGGACTGAGCCCGGGAGACGGCCTGCCGCAACGCCAAATGACGAGGAGCTCGCCAGATGAAGTCAGTGATCATGGCTGGTGGAGAGGGGACGCGCCTGCGACCCCTCACCGCGAACCAGCCCAAGCCGATGCTGCCCCTGGGCAACCGGCCGATGATGGAGCACATCGTCAGGCACGTCCACAATCATGGCTTCAAGGACATCGTGGTCACCGTCCAGTTCCTGGCGAGCCAGGTGCGCAACTACTTCGGCGACGGCTCCGACATGGGCGTGGACCTCACCTATGCCACCGAGACGACGCCACTGGGCACCGCCGGCAGCGTCAGGAACGCGGCCGAGCAGCTCCATGACACCTTCCTGGTCATCTCGGGCGATGCCCTCACCGACGTCGACCTCGGCGAGCTGGTCGCCTTCCACCGCCGGTCCGGCGCGATGGGCACGGTCGCGCTGAAGCACATGGACAACCCGCTCGAGTTCGGCATCGTGATCACCCGCGAGGACGGCCGCATCGAGCGGTTCCTCGAGAAGCCGCACTGGGGACAGGTCTTCTCCGACACCATCAACACCGGCATCTACGTGCTGGAGCCCGAGGTCTTCGACCACATCCCCGACGGTCCCTCGGATTTCGCCGGCGACATCTTTCCCAAGCTGCTGGAGCTCGGCGCCCCACTGTACGGCTTCGTGGTCGACGGCTACTGGGAGGACGTGGGCAACCTCGAGGCCTACCAGAAGGCCCACCAGGACATCCTCGACGGACGCGTGAAGGTCGACATCGGCGGCTTCGAGGTGCGCCCGGGCGTGTGGCTGGGCGAGGGCGCGGAGGTCGACCCGGACGCGCGCCTCGACGGCCCGGTGCTGATCGGGGACTTCGCGAAGGTGGAGCGCGACGTCCATCTGCGCGAGTACTCGGTGATCGGCTCCGGCGTGGTCGTCAAGAGCGGCGCCTTCCTGCACCGGGCGATCGTGCACGACAACGCCTACATCGGGCAGGGCGCCAGCCTGCGCGGCTGCGTGGTCGGCCGCAGCGCCGACGTCAAGCGCGGCGGCCGCGTCGAGGACGGGGTGGTCGTGGGCGACAACGCCAACATCGGACACGGCGCCATCCTCCAGCCGAACGTGAAGATCTATCCCTTCAAGACGGTCGAGCCCGGCGCGACCGTGACCAAGTCGATCATCTGGGAGGGCCGCGGCGCCCGCTCGCTGTTCGACGAGCACGGCGTCAGCGGGCTCGCGAACGTCGACGTGACCCCTGAGCTGGCGCTTCGGGTTGCGATGGCGTTCGGCTCGACTCTCAGGAAGGGCTCCAGAGTGACGCTCGGGCGCGACGCCAGCCGGGTCTCGCGGGCGTTCAAGCGGGCGCTGGTGGCGGGGCTCAACGCGACCGGAGTGACCTGCGCGGACCTGGAGCTGGCGCCCGCGCCGGCGGTGCGCTTCTCGGCCACCAAGGCCGGCACCTCCGGGGGCGTGTACGTGCGCACCTCGCCTCGGGACAGCCAGTCGATCGAGCTGGCGATCTTCGCCGACGACGGCTGCGACCTGGACGAGGGCGCCAGGCGCAAGCTCGAGCGCACCTACAACCGCGAGGAGTTCCGGCGCGCCTTCGGGCGCGAGATGGGGGAGCTGCGGTACCCGCCGCGCGCGCTGGAGCTCTACACTGCCGCGCTGCTGGACGCCATCGATGTCCGCGCCGTGCGGGAGCGCGGCTTCAAGCTGGTGATCGACGCCGGCGGCGGCACCTCGCTGCTGGTGCTGCCGCACCTGCTGCCGCGGCTGGGCCTCGATACGCTGACCGTCAACGGCCAGTTCGACGAGGCGAGGACCGCCATGGACCCCGGGCAGGTGCGCGCCGACCTGGAGCGCCTGGCCCGGCTGGTGACCGCCTCCGGGGCGGACCTCGGCGTGCGCTTCGACCCGGTCGCCGAGCGGCTCACCCTGGTCGACGAGCGCGGCACGGTGCTGCCGTTCGACCGTGCCCTGCTGCTCTACATCGACCTGGTGGCCCGCTCGGACGAGCCCGGCGACATCGCGCTGCCGGTGTCCACCACCCGCTGGGCCGCGGAACTGGCCGCCAAGCACGGGCGGGCGGTGGTCGGCACCAAGCTGGCCGCCCGCGCGGTGGCACGCGCCGCCCAGCGGGATGGTGTGGTCTTCGCCGGCGCCGAGGGCGGCGGCTACGTGTTCCCGAGCCTGCACCCCGCCTACGACGGGCTGCTGGCCTTCGGCAAGCTGCTGGAGCTGCTGGCGACGGAGGAGACCGGGCTCTCCAAGGCGGTCGCCGCGCTCCCGGAGGTCGGCCTGGTGCGGCGCCAGATCCCCACACCCTGGGGGCGCAAGGGCGCGATCATGCGCCAGATCGTCGAGGCGGCCAAGCAACGCCCCACCGACGACACCGACGGCATCAAGGTCTTCCACCCGCCGAAGGGCGGCTCCGGCGCCTCGCGCCCCGACGACTGGGTGCTGGTGATCCCCGACACGGTGGAGCCGGTCACCCACCTGTGGGCGGAGTCGGCCACCGTCGCCGACGCCGACGAGCTCGCCGACGCCTACGAGGCGCTCGTCCGGCGTGCGGCCGAGGGCGAGTGAGCGTGGCCACGCGCTGCTGCTGAGTTGCCTCGCGCGGGCGCGCGACCGTAACCTCTCCCCGGTTGTCCCGCTGGAGCAAGGGAGCTGGCCATAGAACGCCGGTCAAGTACCCGCGGCGCGCGCGATGACGGCCCACCACCAGCGCAGGTGGCGGAGGCGCAGCCCCCAGACATGGCCGGCACCCTCACGGTCGTCGACGCACCCGCCGCGCCCCTGGGCGGCGCACGCCGCCGCCTGCGCGGTCTTCCCGGGCCCGTGCTCGCCCTCGTCATCGTGCTCGCCCTGGCCGCCGCCCTCATCGGTGTGGACAGCGCCACCGCCGCCGAGCGCATCCACCATGGCGTCAAGGTCGGCCACGTCGACCTGTCGGGCCTGACGCCGGCCGCGGCGGCGGTGCGCCTCCAGGCCGCCGCCGGAGCGATCCAGGCGCTGCCGATCGAGGTTGCGGCCGGCTCGGCGAGCACCAGCCTGCCCAGGGCGGAGGCGGGGGTCGAGCTGGACGTCGCCGCCACCGTGGCGGCGGCGATGGCGGTCGGCCGTCACGGGCTCGTCGACGGCAACCGCGTGGTCGCGTGGACGCGAGGGATCGAGATCCCCTGGCGCGCCCGGGTGAACGACGCTCGCCTGGCCAGGCTGCTCGCGGATCTGGACAGCCGGGCAGGGCATCCCATCCGCGAGCCGTCGCTGCGGGTGGGCACCGGCGTCCAGCCGACCGTCGAGCTGGTCGAGGGCAGCCCCGGCACCGCGGTGGACGTGGCGGCCGCCCATGCGGCACTGGCCGCGGCGGCGGCCTCCCCAGCCGGCGCCGTGATCGATCTCCCGGTGACCGAGGCGCGGCCGACCGTCACCACCGAGGCCGCCGAGACCGCGCTGACCCAGGCACGGGGCCTGTTGCAGTCGCCGGTGACGGTGCGGGTCGAGGACCAGCGGTCGCAGCTCCAGCCGAGCGAGCTGGCGCCGTTGATCCAGTCCAAGGCGGTCGACGGCGAGCTGCGGGTCGGCCTCGACCAGAAGGGATTGGACCAGCTCCTGCGGCGCAAGGCGCCGTTCGCCTACACGCCGGGCCGCGATGCCAGCTTCCGGATCTCCGGCTCGAGCGTGCGCGTGGTCCCAGCGGTCGCCGGCAGGTCGGTCCAGCCGGGTCCCGCCGCGACCGCGCTGCTGGCGGTTGCGACCCGTGGCGGCCTCGATCGCGACATCGCCCTGCCTGTCGCCAGCATCCAGCCCGAGCTCACCACCGCCAAGGCCAAGGCGTTGGGCGTCACCGAGCGCGTGTCGAGCTTCACCACGACCTTCAGCGCCGCCGACGCCCCTCGCGTCCACAACATCGGGCTGATCGCCGCGTCCATGAACCACAAGCTGATCATGCCCGGCGGCGACTTCTCGATGAACGCCGCGACCGGCGAGCGCACCGCCGCCAAGGGCTACCGCACCGCCCACGTGATCGTGAACGGCGAGCTGGTCGACGGGCTCGGCGGGGGCGTCTGCCAGGCGGGCACCACGATGTTCAACGCGGTGCTGATGGCCGGGCTGCCGGTGCTGGAGCGGCGCAACCACAGCCTGCACATCAGCCACTACCCGCTCGGGCGCGACGCCACCCTGAACTGGCCAGGCACCGATCTCAGGTTCCGCAACGACTCGCCGTACGGCATCTACATCACGTCGAGTTGGAGCACGTCGAGCCTCACCTTCTCGCTGTGGTCGACCTCCAGGGACTACAAGGTCTCGCTCAGCACCTCGGCCATGCGGAACTTCCGCAGCCCGCCGACCAGGTACGAGGACGACCCCACGATGCCCAAGGGCACCGAGACCGTGGAGGAGGAGGGCTCGCAGGGGTTCGACGTCACCGTCTTCCGCACGGTGACCAAGGACGGCACGGTGGTCCGCCGCGACCAGTTCGTCTCCAACTACGTCCCCTGGACGCGCATCGTCCGCCGCGGCACCGGCGACGCCAAGCCCCCCGGCCCCCTCGACCCGCCCACCCAGCCCGCCCCTGGCGGGTAGCCTGGAGCGGTCGGTGGTTTCTCAGCGGTTGTCCACAGAGTGTCGCGATGCCCTGGCATGCTCGCCGGACCTGTGCTTGGCTAAGTGCCCGCTCAACCGGTCGACGACTAGGCGGCCGGGACGTGACGCGGCGGCCGTCACGCCCTCCGGGGACGTCGACGCATGACGAGGCGAAAGGAATGGCGTACCGCTATGTATCCGGAGGATCTGAGGTACACCCGCGAGCACGAGTGGGCGCGGGTCGAGGGCAATCGCGCCACCATTGGGATCACCGACTACGCCCAGGAGGCGCTCGGCGACATCGTGTACGTCGACATCCCGGCGACCGGCACCGCGGTGACAGCGGGGGAGCGGTTCGGCGAGGTCGAGTCGACCAAATCGGTGTCCGATATCTACAGCCCGGTGTCGGGGACGATCACGGACCGCAACGGTGATCTCGACAAGAGTCCTGAGATCATCAACTCCGACCCATATGGGCGGGGTTGGCTCGTGGTGGTCGAGGTGTCCGATGCGGCGCAGATCGACGGGCTCATGGACGCGGAGGCCTACACTAAGCTCGTGAACGAGAGCTGACGGGGGTGACCCTGGGGTCCAGGCGGAGCCCGAGCGGCGACCTGAATCACGACCCCCGGGTGGACGTTGACCCTCTTTCCACCGGTCCTCTACAGTCACCCACCAAATAGCGCCGCGCAGGGCAGGACCCGAGGCGGCTGGTCATCGGAGCCCGAAGCCCGGAGGGCACAGTATGTTCTGCACCCAGTGCGGTCACAAGAACCCTGACGGCGCCCACTTCTGCGCGAATTGTGGGGCCGCGCTGGTGGCTTCCCCCGACGATTCGACCACGACCATCAGCCTCGCGGCGCAGGACCTGGAAGCTGAGGTCGAGGAAGAGGTCGCGGCTCCGGTCGAGGAGCTGCGTGACGGCACGGCGATGCTGGTCGTTCGTCGCGGGCCGAACGCAGGCAGCCGGTTCCTCCTCGACAAGGACGTGGTGACCGCCGGCCGGCACCCGGAGAGCGACATCTTCCTGGACGACATCACCGTGTCCCGGCGGCACGCGGAGATCCGGCGCGGGCAGGACGGGTCCTTCACCGTCCACGACGTCGGCTCGCTGAACGGCACCTACCTCAACCGCGAGCGGGTCGAGGAGGGCGAGCTGGTCGGCGGGGACGAGCTCCAGATCGGCAAGTTCAAACTGGTCTTCTTCGCCGGAGGTCGACCAGGAGCGACAGGTCCGAGCCCGGCGTCCGGGCCGCGCTCCGGGGGGGTCGGGTAGGTGACGTGATGCGGGATTCGGTCGAGCGCAAGGCGCCGCCGCCACACGTGGGCCCGCCCACGGCTGGCGGGGAGGGGGGAGCCTCCGGGCACGAGCCCAAGAGGCGTGCCCAGTCGTCGAGCTCGGCTGGAACCATGAGCATCGGTGAGGTTCTCGCGATCCTCAAGCCGGAGTTCACCGACATCACCGTCTCCAAGATCCGCTTCCTCGAGGGCGCCGGGCTCGTGCGGCCGGACCGCTCGGCCTCCGGCTACCGGATGTTCTCCGAGGACGACGTGGCGCGCCTGCGGTTCGTCCTGCGGGCGCAGCGGGACCAGTACCTGCCGCTGCGGGTCATCCGCCAGCGGCTGGCCGACCTGGAGGCGGTCGGCGGCCTGTACGCCCGCGGCGGCCCGCAGGGCGCCGGCGAGGCGGAGGATCATCCCGGGCCCGCGCCTCCGGTGGCCCGCCAGCCGCGCGCGCCCGCGGGCCCGCCGCCGGACCCGTCCACCTCCGCCGGCCTGCTCGGCGCCCCGCCCTCCGACGCGCAGTTCACCCGCGACGAGCTGTGCCGCGCGGCCGGCGCCACCGTCGAGCAACTGGCCGAGCTGGAGTCGTTCAGCCTGGTCGCCCCGCGAGGCACCGGCGAGCGGGGGAGCTGGTACAACGGCGACGACCTCGTGCTCCTGCGGCTGGCCAGGGACCTGGCCGGCTACGGCCTGGAGGCTCGCCATCTGCGCATGTACAAGACCTTCGCCGAGCGCGAGGCCGCGCTCTTCGAGCAGGTCGTCGCGCCGCTGGTGCGCCAGCGCAACCCCGACGCGCGAGGCAGGGCCCGGGAGACCCTGGAAGCCCTCGCCGACCTCGGCAGCCGGATGCGCAACCTCGCCCTGCGCTCCGCCGTGGGCGGTATCGTCGACGGCTCGCGGTGACCCATGCCCCCCACCCGCCGGTCCCCGCCCACCCAGGCCACCGGTTCCCACCCAGGCCACCGGCTGCCTCCGGCACGGCCCCGGTTCCTTTGGCGACTTATCCATTTAGACACTTAATTACTTAGCGATATAGAGATATGTCGATAAATAGAGAGCGCCTCGCTGGGCTCGTGGCGGTGCTCGCGCTGCTGGCGCCGGTGGTGCTGCCAGGGTCCGCGGCGGCCGCCCCGCCAGTGGCGCAAGCGCCGGGACGACAGGTAGCGCGGGCGCCGGGCTCGCAGGCGGCGCTGGTCGCCGCCCCGCCGGCCGCGCTTGCGGCAGGCTCGCAAACGGTTGCCGCGCCTGTACCGGTGGGCTCGTGGTTGGGGGCGGCGCCCGGGGCGTTGGGCGCGACCACCGTTGGGACCGGGGTTGTGGGGGCCGGCACCGCCGGGACGGCGGACGGCAATGCCGGGACGGGGAGCGCTGGGGACAGTGTGGCGCCGCCTCGGGTGAAGGCGTCCTCGATGGTGCTGGCGGATGAGGAGACGGGGCAGGTGCTGTTCGAGCGGGCGGAGCGGCAGCCCCGAGCGATGGCGTCCACCACCAAGGTGATGACGGGGCTGCTGGCGCTGGAGCAACTGGACGAGCGCCGCACGGTGGTGATCGGGAGGGAGCCGACGGCCGTGGGCGAGGAGTCGCTGGAGCTCCACGAGGGCGAGCGGCTGACGGTCCACCAGCTCCTGCTCGGCCTGCTGGTCAAGAGCGCCAACGACGCCGCGGTAGCGCTCGCCGACGCGGTGGACGGCTCCGCGGCGGCGTTCGTGCGGCGGATGAACGCCCGGGCGGCGGAGCTCGGCCTCCGCGACACGCACTACGTGACCCCGTACGGCCTGGACCGTCCCGGCCACCACACCAGCGCCAGGGACCTGGCGCGCCTGTGGGAGGTGGCCATGCGGCGGGCCGACTTCCGCGCGCTGGTGTCGACGCGCAGCGCGCAGATTCCCGGCCCGGCGCGGGTGCGCAAGTTCACCAACAGCAACCAGCTCCTCGGCTCCTACGCGTGGGCGGTCGGCGGCAAGACCGGCTTCACCAACGACGCCAAGCGCTGCCTGGTGGCCTCGGCCAGCCGCGGCGGGCGCCGGCTGGTGGCGGTGGCCCTCGGATCCCCGGACGCCTTCGCCGACGTCCGTGCGCTGTTCGAGTACGGGTTCACCGCCTTCGACTGGGTGCGGCTGGCGCGGCGGGGCCAGGCGGTCACCCTGGCGGGGACCGGCCAGACCGCCGCCTATCAGGTGACCGCCGACGTCGACGCCCTGGTCCGGCAGGACCTGCTCGACGAACTGGCGCTGGCGCCGCCGACGCGAATCCTCGGGGCGCCGAGCGCCCCCGCGGCCACCGCCGGCGGCACCGCCTCCACCACCGGCGGCGCGGCCTCCTCCACCGCCTCCACCGCCGCCGGCGGCACCCCGAGCGCCGTGCCCGGGAGCGGCGGGACGCTGACCGTCTGGATCCAGGCGGGCGGGCAGCGCCTGGCACCACTGCGGCTCGGGCCGCCGGGCTCCGCGCCGGCGAGCGGCAGCGGCACACCAGGGGCCGTGGTGGCCAGCGGCCCAGCGGCGGCCGGGGGAGCCGCCAGCGACGGCTCCGGCGCGCAAGGGGACGGCTCGACGCCGGGGGAGGCGATCCCGCCGTTGTCGAGCGTGGCGGCGGGGCTGGTCCCGCCCGGCTCGGTCCCGGCGGCGATCGACCCGTTCCTGCGCCGGGCCTCGCCGTGAGCCCCAACCCGGACCGCGGACCGGCGGACGGCGGGGACCTCTCGGCGGTGCGGGTGGTGGGCAATCCCGGCCCAGGAGCCGCGGCGGTGTGGACCTTGCTGGACGGGCCCACGCTACGGGCGCGCGTGGCGCAGCTCGGTGCCAGGCTGCGTGCCGATTACCAGGGGCTCGAGCCGATCATGGTGTCGGTGCTGCGCGGCGCCGTGGTGTTCCTGGCCGACCTGGTGCGGGTCGCGGAGATGCCCTGCAAGGTCGACTTCATGGCGGTGGAGCGCTCCGACGCCTCGGAGACGACCGGGGTGGTCCGCATCCTGAAGGACCTCGAGCTGGACGTGACCGGCCACCACGTCCTGCTGGTCGAGGACGTCGTCGACACCGGCCTGACGCTCGCGTACCTGCTCGAGGTGCTGGAGGCGCGCCGCCCGGCGAGCCTGTGCGTGTGCGCGCTGCTGGACAAGCGCGCCCGTCGCCGCATCGACGTACCGCTGGCCTACGTGGGCTTCGAGGTCCCGGACACGTTCGTGTTCGGGTACGGCCTGGACCTGGACGAGCGCGAGCGGGGCCGCGACGAGGTGCTGGCGACGGCCGACCCACAGGCCCTGCGCCGCGACCCCCGCCTGATCCCCGTCCGAGGCCGCTGAACGATCGCGGCGGCCGTCCGCCAAGGGCGGGACTGGTGACGGCGCGCCGAGCGGGCTCCGAAGGCCGGCGTCACCGCGGCGGAAGGTGCGGCCGTTTGCCCTGGTGAAAGGGCATATGGCGGGAGTCGGGAAGTGGCAGCCGGAGGCTGCGCAGAACGCCCGACTATGTCGCGCCGGCCGGAAGCGCATGCTAGCCTCTGTAAGCGTAGGCGCCAGCAAAGGCGCAAGTATTCGACGCTCGAGGGGGTTGTTCGGTGGTCGAGCTGACCCTCGTTGGCGTCCGGATCGAGCTTCCTACTCAGACGCCGATCGTGCTCCTCAAGGAGCGTGACGGCGAGCGGTTCCTGCCGATCTGGATCGGCAACGTGGAGGCGACCGCGATCGCGTTCGCGCTCCAGGGTGTGACGACACAGCGTCCGCTCACGCATGACCTGATGAAGAATCTGCTCGACGAGCTCGTCGTGTCGGTCGAGCGCATCGTGATCACCGAGCTCAAGGATGGCACCTTCTACGCCACGATCGAGATGCGGCAGAACGGGACCCGCTTCTCGGTGTCGAGCCGGCCCAGCGACGCGATCGCCCTCGCGGTGCGGTCCAACACGCCCATCTTCGCGGAGGAGACCGTCCTGAACGAGGCCTCGATCCTGATCAAGAGCGACGACGAGGAGCGCGAGGTCGAGAAGTTCCGCGAGTTCCTCGACCAGGTCAGCCCCGAGGACTTCCAGCAGTAGGAAGTAGGAAGCCCCCGCGAAACCTCACCTTGGGGTTGAGGTCCAAGGATGCCCGAAAACTAGGGTCGTGCTCGTTGACGGGGTTCGGCGCGACCCGTACGCTGAACATCACATCGTTGTAATTCCCGCCGGCACCAGCAGGAGGTTCCGATGGCGGTGCGCTCCACGAAGGGGCCGGCGGAGCCCGGGTACCGGGGCCCGACCGTCTGCAAGCTCATCGGGATCAGCTACCGGCAGTTGGACTACTGGGCCAGGACCGGGCTGGTCACACCTTCGGTGCGGGCGGCCGACGGCTCGGGCAGCCAGCGGCTCTACGGGTTCACCGATCTGGTCGAGCTGCGCATCATCAAGCGGCTGCTGGATGCCGGCGTGTCGCTCCAGCGCATTCGCGAGGCCATCCGCTACCTGCGCCGCGCGGCTGCCGGCAAGCCGCTCACTGACATCACGCTCATGTCGGACGGCGAGCGGATCTACGCGTGCCATTCGGGCGAGGAGGTCATCGACGTCCTCTCGCACGGGCAGGCGGTGTTCGGCATCGCGGTCGGGCGGGTCTGGGCGGACACCGAGGGCGAGCTCGCCACCATGCCGGCGGACAACGCCAACGAGCGACCCGAGCCGGAGCGCCGCATCGCCCGCTGAGACATCGATTTCCCTTATGTCGGCAGGCGCCGGTAGACTGCAGCGCCTCCCCCTTGGTCTGCTGCAGGGCTGTCCCCCAACGGAAGGACGCCGCCGATGCGCCGGGCCTCGATTGGCCTGCTGGTGGTCGCGCTCCTGTTCGGCGTGGCTCCCGCCGTCCATGCCGACACCATCCAGGACGTCCGCGACCGCGTGCAGAAGCTGCGCGCGGCCCAGGAGGCGGCCGCGACCAGGCTCAACGCGATCGAGACCCAGCTCAACGAGCTGGAGGACTCGCTCGCCTTCGGCCAGCATCGGCTCGCCGCGACGCGGCGGGAGCTGACCGTCGCCAGGCAGGCGCTGGAGGCCCAGCTCGCCGAGGTCTATCGCTCGGGCGGCCTCAGCATGTTCGAGGCGCTCCTGGACCCCAGCTCCGACCACGTCCCGGACCGTGCCGAATTCATCATGCTGCTGCTGGGCCAGCGGGACGACGCGGTCTCCGACGCCAGGGCCGCGGCCGCGTCGTATGACCAGGCGCTGCACGCCGTCGCGGCGGAGCGGGCCCAGGTCGGCAAGCTGCTGGCGCAGTCCCAGGCTGAGCAGCGCACGCTCGACAAGCGCTTCGACGAGGCCAGGGACCTGATGGACCGGCTGGCCGGCTTCCCGGGAGGGCAGGCGGTCTACCCGTCGCAGACGGTGATCACCATCGACGGCGTTCGCTACGCCTGCCCGGTCGAGCCGCCATATTCCTATGTCGACACCTGGGGCGCCGCCCGGGCCAGCGGCCGCACCCACGAGGGCACCGACATCATGGCCCCGCGCGGCGCCAGGGAGCTTGCCTACACCGACGGGGTGATCTCGCGCGAGCACACCAACACCCTCGGCGGGATCGTGCTGTGGCTGGACGGCGACAACGGCGACCAGTACTACTACGCCCACCTGTCCGCCTACGCGGTCCCGCATGGGACTCGCGTCCGCGCCGGCCAGCACATCGCCTACGTGGGCAACACCGGCGACGCCCGCTACACCGCTCCGCACCTGCACTTCGAGGTGCACCCCGGTGGCGGCGCCGCGGTCAACCCCTACCCTTACGTCGAGCGCGTCTGCGGCTGAGCCGGCACCGGCCCGGCAAGGCCGAGGGCGCGGGCCGACCGCGGCCTCACAGCAGGCTCGGGCGCGTCCAGTCCTTGCCGAGAACGTGCTGGTCGAGGAAGGCGAGCACGGTCTCGTACCAGACCCGCGCATTCGACGGCTTCAGGGTCCAGTGGTTCTCGTCGGGGAAGTAGAGGAACTTCGCGTCCACCCCGCGGAACTTGAGGTCCGTCCACAGCCGCAGCGCCTCGCCGATCGGCACGCGGTGGTCGCGCTCGCCGTGGATCACCAGCATGGGCGTGCGGATCGCGTCGGCGAGCCGGTCGGGGGAGTGCTCGCGGTAGCGCGCGGCGTTCCGCTCCGGCGTGCCGAACTCGCGGTCCCAGTAGGCCGCGCTGTCGGTGGTGCCGCGGAACTGCTCCAGCGACCAGATGCTGGCGTGGGTCACGATGCAGCGGAAGCGGTCGGTGTTGCCGGCGACCCAGTTGGCCATGTAGCCGCCGAAGGACCCGCCCATCGCGGCGGTGCGCGTCTGATCGATGTCCGGCCTGGCCTCCGCCGCCTCGATGATGGTCATCAGGTCGGTGTAGGGCTCCGTGCCCCAGCGGCCGCGGCCTCGGCCGAGGAACGCCTGCCCGTACCCAGTCGACAGCCCGGGGTCGGGCAGCAGCACCGCATAACCGCGAGCGGCCAGGACCTGCGCGTTCCAGCGCCAGGTCCAGCCCGACCAGGAGGAGACGGGGCCACCGTGGACGAAGGTCACCAGCGGAGCCGGGTTGGAGGGTGCGGCGTCCGCCGGCAGCACCAGCCATGCTCGCAGCGGCACGCCGTCCGCGGCCGTGGTGTGGACCTCGGTCACGGTGCCGGGCACCTCGAGGGGCAGGCCAGGCGTGGGCAGTGGCTCCGGCCGCTGGTCGGCGCCGCTGGTTGCCAGCGCCACCGCCTGGGGCGGGGAGGAGACGCTGGCCCGCAGCGCGTAGAGGCGCCGGCCGTCCGGTGCCGGGCACAGCTCCGAGAAGCTCCCCTCCGCGCTGAGCCTGGTCACCGTGCCGTCGTCGATCTCGACCCGGAACACCGGGGTGCGCCCCTGCTGGTCCGCGACGAACAGCACCCCCTCGCCGTCCGGCGTCCACACCGGATGGTCCGGCTGCAGCTCCAAGCCTGGCAGGAGGTCGCGCCCCTCGCCGCCGGCCAGGTCGACCAGCCACAGCGTGAAGCGCGGCGGCTCGTCGGGCGTGCCGGGCCAGATGCGCTGGCACGCCACCAGCCGCCCGTCCGGCGAGCAGGCCACCTGGCCAAGGGTCGACTCGGGGTCGTCGACCAGCACGCGGCGCTCGCCGGTGCCCACGTCGATGGCGACGAGCTGCGCGCGGGGGTTGCGGACGTCGTCGTCGATCTCCCAGGTCGTGACGATGGTCGCGCCGTCGGGCGTGAGCTCGAAGCTGGTCTCGTCCAGCGCCCGCCCTGGCGTCGGCGTGAGGGGCGGAGCCGGGTCGATCCGGCCCTCGTCGGCCGGCGGCGGCGTGGCGAACAGGCGCGGCTCGCGGGGGCCCAGGTAGTGATCCCAGTAGCGGACGGGGTACGACTCGAACAGCAGGGCGCCCACGCCCGCGTTCTCCCTCGCCTTGCCGTGCTCGCGATCCTCCTCCAGCGACTCGACGCCAGGGAAGAGGTTGGCCAGGAAGGCGACCGTGCCCGTCCGGCGCGCGGTCCGGACCGTGGCGATGCCCCCCGGAGCCGCGGCGACGATCCGGGCCTCCCCGCCGCCGGCGGGCAGCAGCCACAGCGAGGCCACCTCGTCGTCGTCGTCGTCGTGGTGGTCGGCGTCCGGGTCGGGCCGGGTCGAGGTGAACAGCACCGAGCCGTCGGGGAGGAAGGCGGCGCCGCTCTCTCCCGGCGCGGACCGCGTCAGCCGGCGGGGCGGGCGCTCGCCGTCCGGGTCGAGCTCCCACAGCGCGGTCACGAAGCGCTTGCCGTCCGGGGCGGCGGTCGCGACGGCGGCCACCAGGCGGCGCCCGTCAGGGGCCAGGGCCAGCCCTGACACCCGCGGAAGCTGGAGAAAGCGGTCGAGGTCGAAGGCGGGCGCGAGGGTGGGCGCTGAGCGCGGCGTCGTGGTCATTGTCAGACCATAAAGAGACCGGACGGACACACGCAATGGGGTGATTCGCACATCTTTCCCCGAGCCGGGGAGCATCCGCGCATCCTTCCCGAGCCAGCGATCGGCTCCGACCGGCGACCGGCCGCCGCGTCCTGCGCGTCGACGTCGCCCGCGACGGCTACCGGATCGCCCGGCCCGCCGACCTGGTCGCGGCCGCCGCCACCGTCGTGCCCCGAGCGCCAGCGATCTTGGCTGCTGCCGCACTGTCCTGGCAACGCACCTTCCAACTGCTGGAGACAGCCATGAAGCAGCGGGTCCTCGGGCGGAGCGGCTTGGCCACCTCCCCGGTCGGGCTTGGTTGCACGAGCTTGTCCGACGCCTATGGACCGGCCGACGAGGCCGAGTCGGTCCGCACCATCCATCGCGCCCTGGACTTGGGCGTGACCCTGCTCGACACCGGCTCGTCCTACGGCGACGGCGAGAACGAGCGGCTCGTCGGCCGCATCGGCGCCATGGCCGAGCTGGCCGCCGCCGCCCGGACTGGGCGGAACCCTCTGGGCAGGGGGGAGGTCTGGGGTTACGGTAGGGCCATGGCGGAATGGTGGTCGATCGAGGTCTTCGACGGAGCGTTCCCGGCGCGCCCCTGGAAGGACGCGCACAGCTCGTCGCTGATCGAGTCGGCGATCTCCAACGGCGCCGTCGACTGGGTGTGGCACGAGCACCGCTGGGGCGTCGTGCTCGAGGTCGCCTTCGAGCGGGACGAGCAGTGGGAGGCCTATCGCGACCTCCCCAGCGTCCGTGCCGCCCTGGACGCCGTCCCAGACCCGATCAACGGCCTGCTCGTCTACCGCGGGCGCGGCGGCGGGGCGGGCGCGCCCTCGCGCCGCCGGCCGAAGCCCTTCACCGGCGCCGGCGCGGTCGAGCTCCCGGAGCCCGAGCCCGAGCCGTTGGAGTCGGTCGCCGGACCGGAGGCGCCG
>WNGF01011158.1_pt1 | contig 24215 bp, 20 predicted proteins | sample 5400641 | NCBI WGS metagenome assembly WNGF01 (sample SAMN13153371, study PRJNA577476) | soil metagenome | isolation source: 80 cm soil or saprolite under grassland replicate 2 | place: USA:California | collected 2016-06-15 | reverse complement strand
AGCCAGAGTGCAGAAAATTGATTGAAAATGGAACGTGCGTAGTATATAGGCGGCTCTGGCCACTGTCAAGACTCATTCATGCTGGCCGTTGCAATTTCGCGCCGAGATTAAGGACGGAAGACGAACGACGAATGATCGTCGTCTTCCGTCCTTCATCTCGGCGCGAAATTGCAACGGCCAGCATGAATGAGTCTTGACAGTGGCCAGAGCCGCCTATATAGTTACCAACAGCATAGCGCTTTATTGCATCTGCTGCTGATGTTTGCTCCCGACAAGGCAGGAGTAATGACCTACGCCGGATTGACCCATTAAGCTCTCGCACCCGAAGGCGGGTTCTCGGCGGGCGGATGCACTACGGGCATCCGGGTCTTGCGACCAGGAAAAAGTACACTACCATCGGCGTTTGGACCAGGGACACAGCAAGAACGTCCTGCTACACACTCATCTCGCGGAAGCGCCGCCTGAAGTGTACTACAGCACTCCAGTTCGCATCTTGCCACGGTACGCGACCAGAGAGACAAATACCACCTTGCTCGTCCGATGATGCGAACATACTAGCACAGATATTCGGTTCTGGCAAGTATAAGGATCGCTGATAAAACGCAGCGCTTAGCAAGAAAACGCTATGGTCGGGGTGAACGATAACGATACTACGCACGTTCCATTTTCAATCAATTTTCTGCACTCTGGCTGTAGTTCAAGTGACTATACTACGCACGTTCCATTTTCAATCAATTTTCTGCACTCTGGCTGTAGTTCAAGTGACTCGGCTCGATCTGCTCTGATGGTTTTGTCCCTCCTTTCAGCGACGTAGAAGGAGCGCTATGCCGCGCATTGTCGATCTGACCGTCACGATTGGCCCTGAGACGCTCAGCCCGCCCTCGGTCAACAAGCGCCTGGTGCTGACCTCGAACTACCGCGGCCCCGGCTACTGGCGCGCCTCTTCAGTTGATATGGTGTTGCACACCGGCTCGCACGTCGATTTCTCGCTGCATGTGGTAGAGGGCGGCGAAACAGCGGCTGACGTAGCGTTGGATCGCTTCTGCGGCGAGGCGCTGGTGCTCGACCTGAGCTATCTGGGGCCCGACGACCCGATCACCGCCGCGGCCGTGGCCGAGCGCGCTGGCGATCTTCGGCCGGGCGACATCGTGCTGGTGCGCACCGACTGGACCGAGAGAATGTGGGGTACCTTCCCCGACTACTACCTGCACTCGCCCTACTGCGCGCCCGAGGCGGCCCGCTGGCTCGTCGAGCACGGCGCGAAGGCCATTGGCTTCGACTGCTTCAGCGAGTACTGCGCGCGACTGCCCAACTTCACCTCCGAAGAATTCATCATCCACAAGATCATTCTGGAGCATGGCGCGATCCTGATGCAGCAGATGACTAATCTATCGCAGCTGCCGCTCGGCCGGCGATTCCCGTTCTTCGCTCCCTGCGTCAAGATGGTTGGCGCCGAGGGCTCGCCCGCTCGTTTCTTTGCCCTGCTCGATTAATTGCAAATTGTAAATTGTAAATTGCAGATTGCAGAAAACGAATTTGCAATTTGCAATTTGCAATGAAATGCGAGGTGTGAATGTGACTACGACTGATTTCTTCATCCCTCGGTCAGTCGACGAGGCGGTTGGGCTGCTGCACGAGCATGGCGCTGACCTGACCGTGATGGGCGGCGGGACGATCGTGATGGGGCTGATCAACGACGGGCGACTGTTTCCGCGCAAGACGATGAGCCTGGCGCGCGCGGGCATGGCCAGCGTGCGCGACGCCGGCGACGAGATCGAGATCGGCGCTGCGACGACCATCGCGCAGCTCAGCCAGCTCGAAAGCCTGCCGATCCTGGCCGAGGCCGCCAGCCTGTTCGGCGCGCCAGCCGTGCGTCATATGGCCACCGTGGGCGGCAACCTGTTCGCCGCGCCGCCCGCCGGCGATATTGCCGTGCCACTGTTGGCGCTGGATGCCCAGGTTGAGCTCGCAGGTCCAGCCGGCCGGCGCACGCTGCCGCTCGACCAGTTCTTCACTGGCCAGGGCCAGACCGGCCGCGCGCCGGATGAGTTGGTGATTGCCATACGTGTGCCGCGACCGGCAGGGCAAAGTACGTATCTGCGCTACGGCCGGCGGCAGGCCAACACGCCATCGGTCGTGGCTGTGGCCGTACGCCTGGTAGCCGATCCGGACGGAATGCTGAGCGACGCGCGGATCGCTCTGGGCGCGGCCGGCCCGCACCCGCTGCGCGCCCGGCAGGCCGAGGCTGCGCTGATCGGCAACCCATTCGACGACGCGCGCATCGCCAGCGCCGCCTCGGCGGCCCAAGCCGAGTGCGACCCGCCGACCGACGCACTAGCGAGCGGGTGGTACCGGCGGCGAATGGTCGGCGTGTACGTGCGCAGGGCGCTGGAAAGCCTGACACGATGACAAGGTGACTGGAAGACCGCCGCCTTAAATGATAGTGTGTTTATCAGCTACAACTCATATTGTCACCCCCTCATCTTGTCATATCGATCGGAACGTAAATTGGAAAACACAATAACCGTCACCTTCAAGCTCAACGGCAAGGCCACCGCGCTGGCGGTCGAGCCGCTGACGACACTGCGGACGGCGCTGCGCGAGCATTTGCACCTGCATGCCACCAAGGCCGGCTGCGGCCAGGGCGGCTGCGGCAGTTGTACTGTGCTGCTCAACGGCGAACCCACGCTATCGTGCCTGCTGCCGCTGGCGCTCATGGAAGGGCAGAGCGTGACGACATTGGAGGGAATTGGTTCGCCCGGCCACCTGCATCCGCTCCAGCAGGCGTTCTACGATCATTTCGCGGCGCAGTGCGGCTATTGCACCTCTGGAATGATTCTCGCCGCCAAGGCGCTGCTCGACCACAACCCGCGGCCGAGCCGCCAGGAGATCGCCACGGCACTGTGCGGCAACCTGTGCCGCTGCACCGGCTACGCGCCAATCCTCGACGCGGTCGAGGACGCGGCGGAGCAAATACGCCGCCTCTAAGCCACAGAGGATAGAGAATAGGAGCTATCTTGCGACAACTGCTATCTTCTATCTTCTATCCTCTGCTCTCTGTGGCCTCTGTGGCAAGATAGGACAGGAATTGCGATGAAACAACTTGGCATTGTCGGCCAGTCGGTCAAGCGCCGCGACGGGCTGGGCCACGTGACCGGACAGACCCAGTACGTGGACGACGTGTTCTACCCGCAGATGCTCTGGCTCAAAATGGTGCGCAGCCCCGTCGCGCGCGGCCAGATCCGCAAGATCGACACATCCAAGGCCGAGGCGTTCCCCGGCGTCGCCGCGGTGGTAACGGCGCAGGATGTGCCGAATAACTGGTATACCATCCTGTGCCTGATCGGGATAGAGCCCAACGACGAGCCCGTGCTGGCCCATGAAGAGGTGATGTACGAGGGCGAGCCAATCTGCGCGGTGGTGGCTGAGAGCGAAGAGATCGCCCGCGAAGCCGCCGCGCTGGTCGAGCTGGAGATCGAGGCGCAGGAGCCGGTGCTCGACCTGGAGTACGCGATCAGTGCGCAGGCGCCGGCGATCAAGAAATGGGGCACGAACACCTTCACCTATGACGGCATGAACCACCGCCAGTTGCGCTTTGGCGATGTCGACGCTGGTTTCGCCCAGGCCGACTACATCGTCGAGGGCAGCTACCAGCTCTCGCCGATCGAGCACGCGCCGATCGAGACCAACTGCTGCGTGGTCAAGCCCGAGCCGGACGGCCGGCTGACCGTCCACACTAACACCCAGGCGCTCTACTTCACCATGGATAACACTGCGATCATTCTGAACGTGCCGAGCAACCGGCTGCGCATGATCGGCGGTACAGTCGGCGGCGGCTTCGGCGGCAAGGTCGACGTGATCACCGAGCCGATCACCTGCATCGCCGCGATGAAGACCGGCCGGCCGGTCAAATGGCGCTGGACCCGCGAGGAAGAGATGCGCTTCTCGTCGACCCGCGCCGCCGTGAAGATGGAGTATCGCGACGGGGTGATGAAGGACGGCCGGATCGTCGCCCGCAAGGTCCGCTCGCTGCAGGAGGCCGGCGCCTACCACCGCCACTCGCCGTATGGCGCGCAGAAGCATATGGCCAACCTGCCCGGCCCCTACAATATCCCGAACGTGTGGGTCGATGTCTACTGCGTTTACACCAACCGCCAACCCTCCTCGGCCATGCGCGGCTTCGGCGTGACTGAGGCGACTTTCGCAATCGAGGTGCAGATGGACCGGATCGCTCGCACGATCGGCATGGACCCCTGGGAGATCCGGCTGATCAACGCCTATCGCAACGGCCAGATGCGGCCAGTGCGCAAGGTCGCCGAGGATGCCACGCTGGTCGAGACAATTCAGGCGGCTGCGAAGCTAGTCGGGCATCAGCTGCCGGAGCCGATGCTGGCGATGCACTCAAATGATGCGTCATGAGTTCAGTTGTCCGTTGTCAGTTGTCGGTTGTCCGTTGCAACTGACGACCGACAACTGACAACGGACAAGCGAGGTTACAATGGCAAAAGCACATGGCCGCGGCATCGCCTCGGTCAACTACCCGACCGGTATGAACCTAGGCGGCGACCCGACCCAGGCGCTGATCTTCTGCCAGCCGACCGGCGGCTTCAGCGTCAAGCTCGCCAGCACCGACCTCGGCCAGGGGCTGAAGACCGTGATCGGCCAGATTGCCGCCGAGGCGCTCGGCGTGCCGCTGGATTCGATCACCATTGACACCGGCGACACCGACTCGGCGCCGCACTGCATGGGCACCTTTGCCAGCCGCGGCACCCACCGGGTCGGCAACGCCGTGATTATGGCGGCGCAGGAGGCGCGCCGCGCGATGGTGGAGGTGGCGGCCGACGAGCTTGAGGCCGCGCCAGACGATCTGATCGTCGCCGACGGCGAGATCTATGTCAAAGGCTCGCCCGACCGTAAGATCAGCGTGTTCAACACCGCGCTGGCCGCGCACTTCAAGTACGGCAAGACGATCTCCGGCCGCGGCATCTTCATGAAACCCAAGAGCGGGATCGACCCCGAGACCGGCGCATGCGATCCGGACTCGACCGAGGCGCACGCCACCACGGTCGCGGATGTGGAGGTGGACACCGAGACCGGCGCGGTGACGGTGCTGCGGCTCGCCAGCGCCTACGAGGTCGGCCGGCAGGTTAACCCCAAGATGGTCGAGGGCCAGATCTTCGGCGGCGCGGTGATGGGCATGGCCCACACGCTGATGGAGTCAGTCTTCCCCTACTATCCTTCGCTGGAGCACCACACCGGCAGCTTTGCCGAATACCTCATCCCGACCGCGCTGGATGTGCCCGAGATCCAGAGTGTCGTGCTCGAATACCCTTCGTCGAACGGCCCCTACGGCGTCAAAGGCGTCGGCGAGATGACGGCAAACTCGCCGATTCCGGCAATTGTCAACGCCATCTACGACGCGGTCGGCGTCTGGATCACCGATTTGCCGGTGACGCCGGAGAAAGTGCTGCGAGCACTAGAGAACCGAGAACCAGGAACCGAGAACCAAGCGTAGGTAGCGAGAGCACCAGGAAACTCAAGGAACTTTGGGAACTGAGGGAACTCACGACGTTCCGCGCTGGTGAAGTTCCTTCAGTGCCTAGAGTTCCTTCAGTCCTGATACGAGGAAAACACACATGGTCAAGCTGATCTCACTCATGAAGCGTAAAGACGGCCTGAGCCGCCAGGAGTTTGCGCGCTGGGCGGTCGAGGAGCACTCATTGATTGGGAAGCGTATGCCCGGCATCCGCCAGTACCGCATTAACATCCTGCGCGCCGACCAGCCCGATACCGAGTTCGACGGCGCGTTCGAACTGTGGTTCGACAGCGTCGAGGCGCTCCAGGCCGCGCTCGACTCCGATATCGGCACGCAGGCGCGCGAGGACGCCATGGCGCACGCCTCCAAGCGCATCCACCTGCGCACCGATGAACATGTGATCGTTGCTATGGGATAGCCTGGACAATTATGCTAGGCGGCCGGCCTGAACTGCTGCCTGACACCATTGATCGTCGCCCCAACCACCTCGATCTCGTCCAGGTGATTCGTCCCCAGCTTGAGGTCGGCGGCCAAATTCAGATGGTTATCACCATGCACAAACGGCGCGGCCGGGTAGCTGCCGCGCGGGTCGAACCCCATCACGGCCGTGGCCACGGCGTCGGTCGCGACCGGATTCTTCCCGGCGATCAGCACGCCGGGCGCGATCGGTCTCATGGTATCGATCCATGGCCCCTCGCCACCCTCGACAGTCTTGATGCCATCCAGCAGCGCCAAGTGGATCGGGCGCGCGCGGTTGAGATCCATGACGATGCGCGGCACCCGCTTGCCGGTCTCGCTCTCCGCTCCATGGAACAGTGAACGGTAGGTGTCCTGCGGGTCGCGGCGGTAAAGCTGCAGCGGCGCCAGGCCGAACAGATTCTTCATCGAGAGGGTCACGCCGGCGATCCAGTGACACTTGATCTTTGCGACGGAGATGAAGGTGTCGATCTCCTGTAGCAGATGGTTCAAGCTGAAGCTCTCGTAGATGAACGCGTTTTGCCCGACTGGTACGGTCGCAAATTCACCATATGGGTGCGGATCGTTCAGGTCGATCAGCGTTGCGCCGAGCGCTTTTGCCACATCGTCGTAGCCCCACTGGCTGTACGAGGCACGCTCATAGACCGCCTCGACGATGAACAGCTCGCGCGCGCCGGCCTCGCGCACGGCCTCGCCCAACGCGCGCACGACCTCGGGATGGGTGACAAAGCTCTCGATTGGAGGCACGCCGGGCACCGCCTTGGAGCTCGTCCCGCCGGTCAGGTTCACCTTGATCGCGACACGCGGCCGGCCTTTCACCAGATCGTCCAGCCCGCCAATGCCGTCGACCAGCGCGCGAACCTGTTTGCGCACAAGCGCTCGATCGTAGCTGGCGGCCTTAGCGATTGCGACGCGTGCGGCCGGCTCCGCGCGCACTTGCGTGGGAGCCGCCGTCGCCGCGCCGGCAGTCGGCAGAGTGGCCTCGGCATTCGACCGCGAGCGGCATCCCGCGGCTAAGAGGCCTACCGCGGCCGCGCCCATGGCCTGGAGACAGCGCCGGCGCGAAATAGCGGTCGGCCGGGACGCCGGAAGCAACCGCAGCCGCCGGCGATCGGAAGAGTGATGTTTCATAGACGCCTCGAAATGTTCAGTATCAAACCCTCTGTAGCCTAGCATAGACACAGGAGCTTGTGCGTTACCGTTGCAACACGCACGGTGCTCGTCGGTTAACACGAGTTATGCGGTCGTGTCCAGGATGCTGTTTTGTCGGAATTGTTCGCTATTTAGGGTACAAGGACGCAGACGAACGCGGACGAACGCAGAAAATCATGTATCCGCGTTTGTCCGCGTCCAATTTTGGGGAAATGTGAATAGTTACTAGAGATCCTCTACCACCCGCTCGATCGTCATACGGATTGTGACGCGCTGCTCCTTCGAGAACTGGTCGCGCATCTTCTGTTCGGCTTTCTCCGCGCTGTGGTAGCGCGTGGCGAGGCGCTTAATGTCAGCCTGCGCCGTTGCCTGGTCGTCAATCAGTCGGGCTGTGCCGGCCAATGTGAGGTAGTTGTAGCGGTCCTCGATGCAGATTGAGATACGCGGATCACGGCGCATGTTGCGCTCCTTCACGCGCCCCACTTTGGTGTTCATTAAGATCTCGTCGCCGTCCAACTCATACCACATTGTTGACAGTTGGGGGGTGTTGTCTGGATTGATCGTTCCCAAAACCGCAAACCGTTTCTCCTGAAGAAATGCGCGTGCCTTTTCACTGAGTTCCGCCATGCTATGCTCCTTCTACAAGGGCGTCGAGCGTCTACGACCGGATCTCCCTTTATCCCATGTAGGGAGTATTTCAACAGGCAGGCACGTTATGTCACCGGACAAAATATCCGCGTTGATGGCGGGCTGACAAGGTCTATTCGGTGAACTGAGCAGCAATCTGATCGGTCTTGGCGGCCATGATGAAGTCATTGCGATGAAGACCTTTGATTTTGTGTGTCCACCAAAAAACGCTTGCTCTTCCGTATTCCGTCAGGATTGCCGGGTGATGTCCTTCTTCCTCTGCGAGCGCGCCAACTTTATTGGTAAAGTCGAGCGCCTGCACAAAATTCTTAAAGCGGAATGTCCGTTCTAGGCGTGGAATATCGTTATGTTCAACAACATTCCACTCTGGAATCTGCGGCTTCAGTTCTACAATTTCTGCCTCTGTTACGCGTGGCGAGTCTTTGCGACAGGCAACACAGCGCTCGTGGGTTAGGTTTGTCATCTCACGCCTCCTTGCTCCTTCTCTGGCTTGTGGTCTGTACCACGTCATTATACTGCCGAAAAGAGATCGCTCGGCAATACATGATGCATGACGCGCTATGCACTACGCGCTATGCATGTGGTAGAATGCTCGAACGATGCACGACTTGTCACCAACTGAGCTTTCTGCTGCGGCGCGCGAGGCGCTACTCAACCGCCGTTACCCGCCAGCCCTGCTCGCCCAGCTCGACGCGCTTGACACAAGCGCGCTTCAGGCTCTGCCCTGGGCTGCGCTGCTGCAGGGGCGGCGATTATGCCGCCTGCACAGCCGTTTCGCCGAAGCGACGCCGTTGATCGACAGCGCGCTGGTGGCGTTTCGCGCGGCCAACGACGGCGAAGGCGAACTGTGGGCGCTGGCCGAGTGGCTGGTGATGCGCTACCACGCCGGCGAGCACTCGGCCGGCTGGGCCATGGCCGATGCGGCGATCGATCGGCCGATGCGCCCCTACCTACGCGCCGAGCTGCACTTCGGCCGGTTCCTGTGTATGATCGGTCAGGGGCGCATCCGTACAGCTGTCGACGCCGGTGAGGCTGCGCTGGCCGCGCTCGACGACGAAGCCGACCCATGGCTACAGCGGATTGGCCGCATCCAGATGCTGCGCAATATTGCGGCGGGCTACCACTACCTGGGCATGACCCGCCGCTCGGTGGCATCTGCCGAGCAGGCCGCGGCACTGGCTCAGGCGCACCCCGACACCGACGATATGCGCCCCTGGTGTTTCTACGAGCTTGGGCTGGCCTACTGGCGCCAGGGCCGGCTTGCCGCCGCCACCGAGACGCTCGACCAAGCCCGACGCCTGGCCGAAAGCTGGCAGCACCGCGAGCTATGGCGCTGGGCAGTGGCCACGCAAGGCCATGTGCTGCGCGATCAGGATCGGCTCGATGCCGCGCTGGCGGCCTATCAACTGGCCAACTGCTGGGGCGAAGATCCCGAGGGGCCGGCGTTCATCCAGCTGCGCCAGGGACGACTGGCCGAGGCGCGCTGGAGCTGCGAGAAGCTGCTCCAGCTGACCAGGCCCGAGGGCATGCATGGCGACGCGCTGCTGCTGCTGGGACTCGTCGAAATGAAGAGCGATCAGCCCAGCGCCGCGTTGGAGCTGTTCGATCATGCTTCCACGCTCTACGACAGCGCCGGTTATGTCTACAACAAGGCGACAGCCCAGCTGTACCGCGCCGCCGCGGGCATGGCGCTCGATCGACCCGAGCTTGTCGACGAAGGTCTGGCATACTACCTGCGGAATGCGGCCCAGGAACAGCGCTTCAATTGTGAGTGGTGGATGCCCGACCTGATCGAACCGCTGCTGTTGTACGCCGTCCAGCACGGGATCGAAGCGCCGTGGGCCGAGCGTCTCCTAGCCGAGCGATTTGTGAATACACTGCCGGTGCTCGCGGCATCGACATCGGCGCGCGAGCGCACCGAGCTCGAGATTGCCCGGCGCATGCAAATGAGCCTGTTACCCGAGCAACCACCGCTGATGCCCGACCTCGACATCGCCGCCCTGCTGCGGCCCGCCGCTGAGATCGGCGGCGATTTCGTCGGTTATTTCCCGCGCGGCGCCGATCCCAACACCGGCTTGCAGCGCCAGATCGGCATCGCGGTCGGCGATATCTCGGGCAAAGGGCTCGGCGCCGCGCTGCTGCTCAGCGGCACCGTTGTGGCGCTCAATGCGGTCGCCGCCACTGGCGCGCCGCCGGCGCAGGTCGCCACCGCGCTGCACGAGGCGATGCACCCCTATACCAGCCGCAGCCGCATGACAATTGCATTTTGCTATACGCTTCTGACCGAGCGCGCCAACCATTGGTCGGTGCAGACCGTCGGGGCAGGTGCGATCGCACCGCTTATTCGGCGGGCAAATGGCGATTATACCTGGATCGAGACCGCTGGCTTCCCGCTCGGCACCTTCATCGCCGCGCAGCATCGCGAAATCGAAACGCATTTAGATCCCGGCGACGTGCTGCTGCTGTTCAGCGACGGGATTGTTGAAGCGATGAACGACGCCCGCGAGATGTTTGGCTTCGAGCGGCTGATCGACACGCTGACCGCGCTCGAACCCAGCGCCGACGCCCACACAATCCTTGCGACGATCGTTGAGGCGATCCACCAACACAGCCGCGCCGTCGAACTCCACGACGATATCACGTTGATTGTCGTGCGGGCGCTGGCGGGATCCAATACTGCGTAACGGCGCTGCGTTGTAATGTTGCTTTTCCGCTTAGTCATCTAAATGTCATCCTCTTGCGCCCTTTTTCCTCTACAATAGCTCTATATCCTTCGATATCATCGACCGAATCACACTGTATGACACGCCGAACGTTCAAGGCCGACCATCATTGACCGCCGTCGTCACCAAGAAGGAGAAGGGCATGTTACATCCACGACTCAACTGCGCGTCTAACAGCCGGTGTGCTGGCCCTAGCGCTAACTCTGATGGCCGTCACAAGCCAAGTCCCAACTCATGCGGCCGACCCGGCATTCCTGGTTAAGGATATCAACACCAGTGTCGGCCAGAACCCTCCATCCTCGCCGCAGAAACCAGCCGTCATCGGTACGACTGCCTACTTCGCCGCGGAAGATTCAACCAGCGGCGTCGAGCTGTGGAAGACCGACGGCACGACCGCAGGCACCAACCTCGTCAAAGATATCAACCCAGGACCCAATGGTTCCTACCCGGCAGCACCGATCGAGCTAAACGGCACCCTATTCTTTACCGCCGACAATGGCAGCAACAGCATTGAACTGTGGAAAACTGATGGAACTGAAGCGGGCACTATGCTGGTGTAAGATATCGAGCCAGGCCCGACCGGTTCATCGCCCGATGAATTTGTCGTAATAGGCGGAACACTCTTCTTTATGGCCGAAGACGCTACACATGGTCGCGAGCTATGGCGGACTGACGGCTCGGAGGCTGGCACATTCCTGGTTGTTGATCTTCTGCCCGGCCCAATCGGTGGACTTTCCGGCGGCATAAGAAACCTGAATGGCACACTATTTTTTTCCGCAGACGACGGAATTCATGGGGCCGAACTGTGGACGAGCGACGGCACTGAGAACGGTACAATGTTGTTCAAAGACATTAACCCTGGGCCCGACGGTTCGCAACCGATCGACTTACTCAACGTCGGCGACACACTGTTCTTCTCAACCTACCTTGGCCCAAACCGCGGCGAGCTGTGGAAAAGCGACGGCACTGAGAACGGCACCGTACTGGTAAAGGACATCAACCCCGGCGAACCATCGTCGGATCCCGGTTTATTCACCAATGTGGATGGCACGCTATTCTTTATCGCCAGCGAGCCCAGCACCGGCCGCGAACTGTGGAAGAGCGACGGCACTGAGAACGGCACGGTGCTGGTCAAAGATATTTACCCTGGCCTTGACAGCTCATTCCCCGATTACCTGACAAATGTGAATGGTACGCTGTTCTTTGCCGCCGACGACGGCGCGACTGGCCGCGAGCTGTGGAGGAGCGACGCTAGCGTTGGCGCCGTGCTGGTCAAAGACATTATCAGCGACGGCGGGTCAGTTCCCAGTACGTTTGTCGCCGTTGGATCAACAGTCTATTTCAGCCTGTACGATCAGAATACCGGGACAGAATCGTTGTGGAAGAGCGACGGCACCGACGCTGGAACCATCCTCGTCAAATCGATGGGTAATAGCCCACTGGTTAATCTGAACGGCACGCTGCTATTCGGTGGCGATGATCGTGTTACTGGCGAGGAGCTGTGGAAAACTGATGGAACTGAGGCAGGTACAGTCCTGATCAAAGATATCAATACCAGCCGCAGCAACTCCGACCCAACCCAGCTGGTCAATCTCAATGGCACGCTGTTCTTCACAGCATACGAGCCATCCAGTGGTGTCGAGTTGTGGCAGAGCGATGGCACCGCGGCGGGCACCAGTCTGAGTGCGGATATCATTCCAGGGCCAGGCGACGCAGGTATCCGAAACCTGACAGCGATCGGTAATGCGGTCTATTTCACTGCGCTGGTTGGTTCTGATAATGGCGTGTGGAAAAGTGATGGTACGACTGCTGGCACATACCCAATCTGGGAATTGCCAAGCGATGCTAGCTACTATAGCCCTTCTCGAGTTGTCCCTGTTGGGAACGTGCTGTTCTTTAGTACCAACGACGACGGCTACCAGGCGCAACTGTGGAAAACCGATGGTACACCTAACGGCGCCACGCTACTCAAGAATCTTTACCTGCAAGTCGATACACACGAGAATGCACACATTTTTCCTCTAGTCGATGTAAATGGGACGCTGTTTTTTGGCGCCGGCGGTAACCGTCATCACTATCAACTCTGGAAGAGCGATGGCAGCACTAATGCGACAGTGCTGGTGCGCGATTTTGACAGCGGCAACCAAGACGATCGAATCACATCGCTCACCAACCTCAATGGCACGCTGTTCTTTATTGTCGAGCCATTAGACGGCGACCCAGCCCTCTGGAAAAGCGATGGCACGCCCGTCGGTACCGTTCAAGTCAAAGCGTTTGTTCCTGGAACGCTCGGCACTGTGCCCCACGCGCTTACGGTGCTGAATAACCAGCTGTTCTTTGTCGCCAGCGACGGCATCACAGGCGACGAGCTCTGGCGCAGCGATGGCACGCCAGAGGGTACGATATTGATCAAAGATATCTTCCCAGGAGCAGACGGCTCGGCTCCAGCCAGCTTGACGACGATCGACGGTACGTTGTTCTTCAGCGCCGACGACGGCAATGCTGGGCGCGAGCTGTGGAAGAGCGATGGCACCACGGCGGGCACGGTGCTCGTCAAAGATATCCTGCCGGGTGCCGGCAGCTCCGGGCCACTCGCGCTCGCGAATAGCCACGGCACGCTGTTCTTCACCGCGCTTGACACAGAGCACGGCTACGAGCTGTGGAAGAGCGACGGCACGCCTGAAGGCACTACGCTGATTCAAGATATCTTCCCTGGCGTCGCAGGCGCGCTGCCTACGCAGTTCACAACCGCCGGCAATAACCTGTTCTTCAGCGCCGACGATGGATCGACCGGTCGCGAGCTATGGGCAACCACGGCACCCCGGCTCAATCTCATTGAGAATGGCGGCTTTGAGCTAGACGACGATACCAACGGCCAGCCCGATGGCTGGAGCACAGACTCGCATGCAACGCGCAGCGATGCGCTTGTTCATAGCGGAGCCTATGCGATGCGGCACTTCGCTACGAACAATGCAGACTACACAATTAGCCAGACGGTTAGTAGCGTGGCCGCCGGGCAGAGCTATAACTTCAGCGGCTGGGTGAACATCCCGAGTACGCGCGACGCATTCTCGTTCCAGCTTGAGGTAAAATGGCGTGGCACCGGCAATCGTCCGCTCGGCACAAGCTTGATAAAGACCTACACTGCATCTACCAGTGGATGGAGTCAAGCTGCCGCCAGCCTGACGCCCCCCGCCGGTACGACCAGCGCACAGATCCGCATGGTCGTCGAGAGCTTAAAGGCAACCATCTATGTGGACGACTTCGCGCTTCAATAGCACGCCATAGCCCGATCAAACGTGAGATAGGCGCGCCGTCGCTGTGTATGTTTTGCGACGGCGCGCCCTTTTCAATTGGTTAGGTCCACCGCCACAGGCAGCGCCGTGCGCCCCCAGTCGCTGAGATCATCGCTATCGCGCGGCTGATATTTCTCGACTACGATCCGCCGCGCCAGCGCATCTTCATCGGCCTGCTCGACGAGCCGCGCGCGCCCGGCGAACACCGTGTCGCGCAAGCGCACGCCGACATTTGGTTGGCGCACCAGGTTCTTCACCCAATCCGCCTCGTAGCCGCCACCAGCCAACATATACAGCGTCCGCCCATTCAGCGCGAACCAGATCTCGATTGTATGTCGCCGGGCGGTCACGCGACCGGTGGTCGTCAGGTAGCAGAAATCGTCGTCGGCGAATTGTTGGAGGTCTATGTTCATCACTCTTCCTTTTCGAGTCCCGAAACAGTGGCACGGCTTATGCTTATGGCCATCATGACGTTATGTTATTTTGAAGACCTGGGAGGGCGGCCGATACGCTTCGTACTATCGCGCATGCCCTTGCGCTGATCGCGCAAAAGCTGCTTGGTCGAGTCAGCCATGCTTCGGCCTTTCGCGCCGTGGTAGTTCACATAGCGACGTGGCCGGCCATACGGATCAACAGTGTCGATCAGCGTTCCGCAGCCGCAGGCGCAAGGAATGCGTTCTTGTATCGCCGGAGGTTTACCGTGGAGCGTCATGTGGCATTGGCGGCAGAGAGTCATACCATTGGAAACATCGTAACGCAGCTCGGGATACTCGGCGTAGGGCTTGATATGGTGCGCCGCCAGGCCGCGCTCGCGCTTCTTGCACTGTCGGCCGCAGTGTTGGCAAACGTAGGCGTCGCGCTCCAGCACCGCGTGGCGCCAGGCAAGATACTCGGGATTCTTGAAGCGCTCCCAGGGACGGCCGCCCTTCCAGAATGGATGTCGAGGCCCTCTCAAGATCGTGCCGTTCTGTATTTTGGTCTGAAGAATTTTCTTCTTCGTCTCGTTGGACATCTTTCGTCCAAGCGCCCTTTGTCGCGACTTCTCTCGATCAGCTTGGGAGAGAACACGGCCAGTCGCGTTTTGGCGCTGGACTTCTCGGCGATAAAGAGAGTCCTTCTTCAAACCAAACTCTCGTGCCCACCGCTGTATCGTTCCACGAGTGACGCCAAACCGCTCCATCAGAACGGCATTGCTCGTCGTTGCATAGCGATCGCAGAACTCCTGTCTTATCGCAGCGCGAAGCGGATCATTTTTGTGCAGGCGATGCATCTTTTCACCTGTTTTCGCATTCCGATTTCGTGTAGCACCCTTATTGTACAAATGTTCTTACAGCTTGTCAAGCCGGATAAGGAGCGTATATATGAATGAGTTGTTCCGCAAATTCGCTCATAAGACGTTCTGATTGCTTTATGGGTCGTAAGTGGGCCGATTTTTGGCTTCAGCGACACGTGGCAATTGATCGCCAACACGATTACTACGTTGATCACAACGTTAATGGTCTTCTTAATTCAGAATACACAGAACAGAGATGCCACGGCCATGCACCTCAAGCTCGACGAGCTTATTCGCGCCCTCAAGGAAGCGCGCAACAGCCTGGTCGACCTGGAGGATCTTTCGGATGAGGAGCTGAAGCAGTTGCAAGAGCAGTTCAAGCGCATCCACGAGCGCGAGAATCACACTAGCGCACATGCCATCGCGAATACGATTGAGGAAGAGTTGGGGGAGCGCGGAAGGCGTTAAAAGTTAAGAATTAAGAGTTGGCGGTACCTTGAGCTTCGAACTCTTAACTCTCAACTTAACTCACGCCCGCCGCATGTAATCCTCGTAATCGCCCGCGAACACCCGCGCTCGCCCGTCGCGCACTTCGATCACACGCTCGGCGAAGTGGCGCAGAAATGCGCGGTCGTGCGACACGGCGATCACCGTACCCTCGAAGGCATCCAGCGCCTCCTCAAAGTGTTCGCGCCCCTCGATGTCAAGATGGTTCAGCGGCTCGTCGAGCAGCAGCAGATTGCAGCCGCGTAGCACCAGCAGCGCCAATTGAAGCCGGCTGCGCTCGCCCAACGAGCAGGCGCCGACCGGGCGAAACACACTATCGCCGCCGAACAGGAAGAAGTGCAGAAAGTTACGCGCCTCGGTCTCGTTCATCGGGCGGGCGTTCAGCACAGTTTGCAGCACCGTGGCGCTAAGATCCAGCGTCTCCTGCTCCTGTGCCATCACACCCAACCGAACATTGGCGCCAAGTTTGATGATGCCTCGCTGCGGCGCCAACTGTCCGGCGATCAGCCGCAGCAGCGTGGTCTTGCCGGCGCCGTTCGGGCCAACCAGCGCGACCCGTTCGCCGTAGGCCACCTCGAAGGAAACATCCTGCAAAAGCCATGAGGCTTGAGGCTTGAGGCTTGAGGCTTGAAGTGCGTCACTAGCCTCAAGTCTCAAGTCTCTAGCCTCATCGTAAGCGAACGACAGCTCCTCCACCCGCAGCACCGCTCGCCCGCCCGGCGGCGGTGGCCCGAAGTCGAGCTTCAGACCCCAGCGCGAGCGCGGCTTATCGACTCGCTCGTCGGAATCCAGGTAGCGCTCTAGCTTCCGCTCGCGCGCCCGCGCCAGCCGCGCGATCTTAACTGAGACACGTCCATAGTGGTCGCGATGCCGCTTCGGCCCGTTCTGGACGTTCATGGCCCGGCCCTTGACGCGCTGGATATCGGCCTCTACAGTGTGGATATAGTCCTGCTGATCCTGCCAGGTCTCGAATTGCTGTTCGCGCTCGCGCGCGCGGGCATCGGCGAAATCGCTATAGTTGCCCGTGTAGCTCTTGGTGGTGTGGGTCTCGGGGTCGAGATACAGAATGCGCGCCACGGTCTGGTCGAGGAACTCGCGGTCGTGCGAGACGATCAATACCGCGCCGCTATAGCCGCGCACAAAGTTTTCTAACCACTCCAGCGCCGCGACGTCGAGGTGGTTGGTTGGTTCGTCGAGCAGCAAGAAATCTGGCGAACGAAGGAGCAGCAGGGCCAGCCCGAGCCGGGTCTTCTGGCCGCCGCTGAGTGTCTTCGCCGGGATGCTCAGGTCGATCGCGCTCAGGCCCAGACCCTCAAGCACCGCGGCGGCGCGGTGCTCGCGCTCATAGCCACCCAGTGCCTCGAACTGCGCCAGCGCCGCGTCGTACGCCGCCAGCGCCGCATCCATGTCGGCCGCGCCCGACAGCGCCTCGGCCGCGGCGTTGAGCGCAGTCTCGGCGGTAACATACTCGGCCTGCGCTTCATCCACCACCTCGGCCACCGTGCGATCGCCGAGCAGGTCGGCAAACGACTGTGGGACATAGCCGAGCGACAACCCGGAGGGCGACAGGGTAATGTTACCGCTGTCGGGCTGTTCCTGGCCGATAATACAGCGCAAAAGAGTGGATTTGCCGGCGCCATTCGGCCCAATCAGGCCGACGTGCTCGCCGTCGTTGATGATCAACGAGACTCCAGCAAGCACGGTGACGACGCCGTAGGATTTATGCAGATGTTGAACCTGAAGCATGGTGCCTCCTCTCTGGAGACACCGATTGGGTGTCTCCGCAACTACAGGGCAGTGAGGTTGGAAGAGGTCGACACCATACAAACTCCTTGCTCAGGTCAATCCACCATCCGCGATCGCTCAGGGCATGGTGTGCACATGATACCGCATCGCGGCGGCGCGCGCAACCGACAAAAGACCGATATGATGCCACGGGAACTGCATAAGCCTTTCCAGCGTCCAACAGACACAGCACTCGTCTTCCGACGTGAGAGGAGTTCACATGAAATACTGCTTCCATGTATGCCTAGCGCTAATGGCACTACTGATCGTCGCAGCGTGCGGCACACCGGAGCAACCGAACACTGCCGCCCAGCCAACGCTACAGCAAATGGTCGGACTCGTATCCACCGTCGCGCCGCCGAGTGAGCCTGCTACGGTTGCGCCACCAATACCAACGACAACACCCATCTCCGAGGCGTCATCGCAAGCAACCACTGCGAAGCCTATTCCACCGCCCAATACGACCACACAGCCTTGTCCCGAACCACTCAGCGACGGCGCTTCGCCGGTGCTATCACGCACCACGCAGCTCGGGCGGCCCTCAATCGCTACGACCGCATGCCCCAACATGCCGGCAGAGCAGACGCCGTCCAATCAGAGCGTCGTGAGCGGCTCGACAGTCGCTCCAGGCGGAGTAGGCACAGCTGCGAACAATAACACACCCACGCCACTTATGGGCGGGCGCACGATTGGACTGGGCGATCAACAACAGACTCTGCTACTAAGCGTCGGCGAAACCTTCGAGCTGAAGCTGGGCAGTGGAATGGACTGGACTATTGAGATTGCCGATGCACAAATTGTCGCCCGCATGGCCGGCGACACGACCGACGACAGTCAGGGTGTATATCAGGCGCTGGCGCGCGGCACAACCATGTTGGTAGCGACCGGCGACCCAACCTGCCGCAAGTCCCAACCTGCATGTATGATGCCATCAATCGCCTTTACGCTCAACATCGTTGTTCATTAAGCGGAGGAGCAACCGCATCACGGCGGCCTCGTCGGGGCGCAAATCGCGCAGCGACTCTGCGAGTTCCTGATCGGTAGGCTGCTGCAGCGCATCAAGCAGCCGGCCCTCGAGGTATGCGTCGAGCACGGCAGGATGCACATAGCACTTGCGACAGATCGAAGGAGTGTTGCCCAACCGCTCAGCCACCTGCTCGATCGCGCGGACGACATTTTTCTTGGCCTGCGCGGCACTGTCGAACGACTCATATTCCTGGAGCGCTTGCGCTGCCAACACCGTGCCGGCCCATGTTCGAAAGTCCTTCGCGGTAAAATCCTGGCCGGTGATCTCGCGCAGATATTCGTTCACATCGCCGGAGCCAATTGTCTGCTGCTGGCCGTGCTCGTCGATATACTGAAACAGTTCGTAGCCAGGCAGATCGCGGCAGCGCTTCACGATTCGCGCCAGGCGCCGGTCGTTCAAGTTGATCGTAAGCGTCTTGCCACCCTTGCCACGAAATTGGAAACGTATGGTCGCACCCTCGATCGTGACATGCCGGTCGCGCATGGTCGTCAGCCCGAATGATTTGTTGGTCTTGGCATACTCCTGGTTGCCAACCCGAATCAACGTGGTCTCCAACAAGCGCACGACGCCCGCGAGCACTTTCTCGCGCGGCAGGCCCGGCAACGACAGATCGTGTTCGGTGCGGGCGCGAATGGCCGGCAGAGCGCAGCCAAATGCGATCATCCGGTTATACTTGGTCTCATCGCGCACCCGCCGCCATTGCTGATGATAGCGGTACTGTTTACGCCCGCGGGCATCGCGCCCGGTGACCTGCAGATGCCCTCGCGGGTCGGGACAAATCCAGACATCGGTATAGGCCGGTGGGATGGCGAGCGATTTGATGCGCTTCAGTGTGGCGGGGTCGTGGATCGGCCGGCCATCCAGGCCAATATAGCTGAAATGCGTGCCAACCCCTTTGCGGCGTATGCCAGGGTCGGCGTCGCTGACATAGCGCAGGCCGGCCGCCTGCGCCGATTCAACCGGATCGACAGGTGCCGACTCGGCGAAAGTTTCTAGCAGTGTCATAGCGATGTACTCGTGCAGGTAGCGGCGCAGCCCAAACATCGCGCCGGTTGGCACCTGCCAGAGCAACATGCATGCCGCCATTATCCAAAGAAGGTCCATGACAACGATTCGCGACATACTGGGCCATTGGTCATATTGAAGACCGGCATCTCACCAGCGCCGGTATCATGTTCGATAATGTGCCTGCCTGTTGATTAACCCCACCGGAGCACCACAAGACGATTGTGAACGAAAGCACGATCGCCTTGTAATGGCGAAGCGTGAGTGGCCTCGTGCGCGATCTGAGGGGGCAAAACGGCGCGTCTGGGAATATTTCAACAGGCAGGTGCGTTATACGTCGGCAGCTTTCGGCGCGGCGACCACTGATTGGGCGGGGGCGAAGCGACAGCGGCAGGCGGACAGTCGAGAGCCCGGCGGTACTGCTGTGCAAGCGCCGGAGCTTTGCGATGGCGTCAACCGAGACCCCGTTCGCGACAGTGGAACAGATCCGCACCTCTACCGCGCGCATCGCCGAGGAGTTTCAGCCGGAGCGGAGCGTCCTCTTCGGATCATATACCTACGGCACGCCGGGCTCTGTTTCAGATAGTGATCAACCGAACGTGGTATCACACCCGCAGGGCAGCGCGCTCGCGCTCGACCAGCACGCGGCGCAGCAGCTTGCCGGTGGCCGATTTCGGGATCTGCTCGATAAACTCGACCGCGCGCACCTTCTTGTACGGCGCCACCCGCTCGGCGACGAAGGCCATCACCTCGTCGGCGGTCACCGCGCCCCGGCGCACGACAAACGCCTTCGGTACTTCGCCGGCTTCCTCGTCCGCGCTGGGGATGACCGCCGCATCGGCGATCGCCGGGTGCGCCAGTAGGACCGCCTCCAGCTCCGCCGGTGCGACTTGATACCCTTTGTACTTGATCAGCTCCTTGGCACGATCCACGATATAGAAGTAGCCGTCTTCGTCGGCGTAGCCGATATCGCCGGTGCGCAGCCAGCCCTCGGCGTCGATCATCGCGGCGGTGGCGTCGGGCCGGTTGAGGTAGCCCTGCATCACCTGCGGGCCGCGCACCCAGATCTCGCCCTGCTGGTTCGGCCCCAGCGCGGCCTCGCTCACAAAGTCCACCACCTTGCACTCGGTGTTCGGGATGCACGGCCCCACCGCGGCTGGCTTGATCTTGTCAAGTACAGCCAGGTTGATATGGGTCACGGGGCTGGTCTCGGTCAGGCCATAGCCTTGCTTGACCAAGCAGCCCAGGCGCGCTGCACAGGCGCGCGCGAGGTCTTCGCCCAGCGGCGCGGCGCCCGAGTTGATCGCTGTGAGCTTCGAAAGGTCGTACTTGTCCACCGAGGGGTGCTTGGCCAACGCCAGCACGATCGGCGGCACCAGATAGGCGAACGTCACGCCATAGTCCTGCATGATCTGCAGAAACTGCTCCAGGTCGAAGCGTGGCATGGTCACGACCGTTGCGCCTTCGCAGAGCGCCAGATTCATCAGGATCGTCATGCCGTAGATGTGGAAGAACGGCAGCACGGCGATCAGGGTATCATCGGGCGTCAAGTCTTTGGCCGGCAGCGCCTGGCACTGGCAGATGTTGGCGACTATGTTGTAGTGCGTGAGCATGACGCCCTTCGGGAAGCCGGTCGTACCGCTTGAGTAGGGCAGCACCAGCAGGTCCTTGCGCGGATCGATCGCGACCACGGGCGCCAGCCCCTCGCTGACCAGCAGCTCGGCGAACGGCGTGGCGCCCTCGGCCTCGCCGAAGACGAAGATCTCGCGGATGCGCGCGTGGCTGGCCGCCGTGCTGGCCGTGGCGAGGCACTGCGGGATGGTCAGCAGGTACTGCGCGCCGGCGTCGTCGAGCTGATAGGCCAGCTCGTCGGCGGTCACGAGCGGGTTTATCGTGGTGATAATCCCACCCAGCGACGCCACGGCGTGGAAGGCGACGGCGTACTCGGGCAGGTTTGGACTATAGATCGCGAACACATCGCCCTTGCGCAGGCCGCGCTGGGCCAGCCCGGCGGCCACACGCTGCACAGCCTGGGCCAGCTGACCGTAGGTGATCGTCCGCCCGCTCGGGCCATCGATCAGAGCAGGCTTGTCGCTTAGCTCCTGCGCACACTGGAGGACGTACTGCGGGGCCGACAGCTCAGGAATCACGGCGTCGGGGTAGGGGCTCTTGAAGATCATCGGGGGCCTCCTTTCACGCTAGGCTTCCAACACCATACCGCCTCTGTACCGCGTTCTTTACCACATCCCACAACCATCTGGTCACTCCTCACCAGAGAAACTATCCTGATTGGACAGTTTCTAATCACCCGCTCGTTCGGCAGCAGATCGGGTCGAGAGTCAGAGACTGCTCGATTTGAAGGTGGTTGCGGTATTTGGCTAGCTGCCGGGATCAAATACGATCACATTACGCAGCACTTCTCCCGTCTCCATTGCCGCAATCGCCTCGTTAATCTGTTCGAGGGGATACCGCGCGGTGATCAGCTCATCCAGTTTGAGCCGCCCTTGCCGATAGAGATCCACTAAGCGAGGTACATCCACGCTCAGGCGAGTGGATCCCATGCGACTCCCGATCACTCGCTGTTCTTTCCAAACGACATCGCCGATTGAGAGCGCTGCGGTTGCTCCTTCATGTGGTATCCCAACAATGACGACAGTTCCGGCCGGGCGGATGAGCGTCAAAGCTTGCGCCACCGCTGTTGGACTCCCGACGGTCACAAACGCATAGTCGGCTCCTCGGCCAGATGTCAGTGCCTGAACCTCTGTGACAAGATCGTGTTCTGTGGCATTGATGGTGTCTGTCGCGCCAAACGCCCGTGCCGCGATCAGTTTCGTATCCAGGCGATCTACTGCCACGATTGGATTGGCGCCGACCAAGACGGCGCCCTGAATCGCATTGAGCCCTACGCCGCCGGTGCCAATGACGACGACACTCTGGCCTGGACGGACTCGCGCTGTGTTGACGACCGCCCCAAGCCCGGTGATCACGCCACAGGCCAGGAGCGCCGCCCGATCCAGAGGTAGCTCGGCGGGAACCTGGACAACCTGGGATTGGTCGACGATCGCATATTCGGCAAAGGCCGCCGTCCTGATCCCGTGCCGAAGCCGCTCCCCTCGCTGATTGCGAAGCCGGCTCTCGGTCGCTAAGGCGAACGTACCTTCACACATATGCGAAGATCCGGTCGCGCAATAGAAACAGCGCCCGCAGGAGCGCAACAACGAGACCACGACCGCATCCCCCGGCTGCGCGAGCGTGACGTTCTCGCCCACGGCTTCGACGATGCCCGCAGCTTCGTGACCGGCCACGACGGGGAGGTCGCCACCCCACTCCCCACGGATCAAATGCACATCGCTGTGGCAGATCGCGGTCGCGGCGAGGCGGATTTTCACTTCGCCCGGCTGAGGTGGATCGATCTCGACTTCTTCGACGCTCAGGGGCTGACCAAATGCGTAACATACCGCGGCTTTCATCATTCGCTCCTTTCCGCATAGTAGCAGGTCAAACCCGATATCCAACGGTCTAGTATCAACCGTACAGCATGCTAAGAAGTTATTATGAATAGCGAAGAGTTGGTACGGTGGGCAGGATGTGGAATGGCAAACGGAGACGTAAATGGACGGACGCAGGCGGGCAACGCTATGGCGTAGCGTGGACCTTCCAGGCGACAGCGGATGCAGGACCGCCGCGTGCCACTAGCTCGTGCGACGCGCAGATGCGGGAGTGGACGGGTGGTACGTGAGTGATGTTGTGCAGGGACACGGCCGCGATCCTCATCTACCATACTAAACGCACGCCGGGCAGGAATTCGTCCATAAGGTGCTGTGCCCGGTGTAGATACCGCGCCCGTAACTCCCGCAGTCATCAGCGTGCCAGTCGACTGTTCCACGTGCTGTCGATGCTGTCGCTGCGTGTGCGGCTGGATGCTCAAGTGGCTGGAGCTGATCGGCGGGTTCATGAGTGGCGTTCATCTTCATCCTCCTGTTCGTGTACATATGTGACGTAGCACTATTACACCACACAGCCCTCCCAGAGGGATGTCACTTTGTGCTAGAATAACTGCCACAAAAAGTGACAAACCTATGGACGAGATACCTTCCTTTGGGGCATGGCTGCGGCGGCGCCGCAAAGCGCTCGACCTGACCCAGGAGGCCCTGGCGCGCCGGGTCGGCTACTCCGTGTCGGCCATCCGCAAGCTGGAAGCCGACGAGTATCGTCCCTCGCGCGAGATCGCCGAGCACCTGGCGGACGCGCTCGCGATCACCCCGCAGGAGCGCGCGGCCTTCGTCCACTTCGCGCGGGTCGGGCTGGATGCCGAGGGGACCAGCGTGCGCCTCCCGGCGGCTGTGCCGCCCACGCCCGCCGCTGTTGTTCCGCCCTCCACGACCCGCGACAGTCACCCGACCAACCTGCCGCCCCAGCCGACACCCTTTGTCGGAAGGGAAGCAGAGCTGGCACTGATCGCCACACAGCTGCACAATCCGGCCTGCCGGCTGGTGACGGTGATCGGTCCCGGCGGTATCGGCAAGACCCGCCTGGCGCTGGAGGCCGCAGCGGCCCGGCGCCCCGACTTTCCCGATGGGGTGTATGTTGTCGCCCTGGCAGCGCTCAGCTCCGGCAGCCTGCTTGTTTCGACGATCGCCGACGCGCTCGCGTTCCCGTTGTATGGCGGGGCCGACCCCGAGGCACAGCTGCTCTCCTTCCTGCGCGAGCGGCGAATGCTCCTGGTGTTGGACAACTTCGAGCACCTGCTGGAAGGCACCCGGCTGCTGGCCCAGATCCTCGACCA
>WNGF01002787.1_pt1 | contig 24219 bp, 21 predicted proteins | sample 5400641 | NCBI WGS metagenome assembly WNGF01 (sample SAMN13153371, study PRJNA577476) | soil metagenome | isolation source: 80 cm soil or saprolite under grassland replicate 2 | place: USA:California | collected 2016-06-15 | reverse complement strand
AATTCGGGCATGTGAGGTTACCCTTTCGAATTTTGGTCGATCGTTTCTTACTTCTGAACAAAGCATAACATTTACCAACTCAATGGAACCAAGTAAAAGCAACAATCCACGCCACTTTGTTCGTAAAGACCCAAACACTGATCCACGAAATAACACGAAATAAAACCGGAAACATACACGAACGAACTTCAAATCAAGCTATGCCTTCAAACTGGTCTTCGAGGTCACCGACGATGTCACGCAGCCTGTCTATTACGTCCTGCTCTGCGTCCCAATAGCCGCGGCCATGAGCTTCCAGCAAACGACCAATCAGCGAGTGGGCAGAGTGCGGGTTGAGCGTTCTCAGGCGCTTGAGCATCTGCTCATCAAGTACGAAAGTTCTGGCGACTTCCGAATAGATCCAATCGTCGACCGCGTCGGCGGTGGCGCTCCATCCAAACGTGTTTGAAAGGTGATTCTCGATTTCGGCGACCCCGCGAAATCCGTGCTTCAACATTCCCTCGTACCACTTGGGGTTCAAGGTCTTGGCTCGTGTCTCGAGCCGCACCGTTTCTTCCAGCGTGCGAATCTTCGCGTCGCGCGTAAGCGTGTCGGATAGATAGATTGCCGGACGCGCGCGCGCTCGATGTTCGACGGCTTTAGAGATGCCGCCGAGATATTCAAAATAGTGATCGACGTCAGTGATCCCGATTTCTATCGTATCGATGTTTTGATATGTCGCTTCCACACGCGAAAGGGCGCGATCCATTGCCGAGCGTGCTTCCCTCCCCTCAATCGTAGAACCGGACGAATCACGTCCGTACGCAAAGCACTTGCGGGTCACAAAAAGGTCTCCGAGCGTTTCATCCTTTGCCCACTGTGAATCCATCACCATGAAATTCACGTTCGTTCCGTAATTGCCCGGTGCATTAGAAAACACTCGCACCGCGGCGTCGTCTTGTGCGCAAGATTCTTCGCGCATCTGTTGCTGCACATGAGCTCGTACGTAATTCAGCTCGTCAGGCTCGTTCAGTTGGGCAACTAACCGCACAGCCTTGTCCAACAATTGAACTGTCGGGCTAAACAGATCGCGGAAGATTCCGGATACGGTGAGTAACACATCTATGCGTGGACGGTTCAACTCCTCCAGCAGAATCGGTTCTACGGCGGTTACGCGGTTCAGCCGGTCGCGCAAGGGTCGCACACCTAACAACCACAGTGCCTGCGCCACGCCTTCGCCCTGCGTTTTGATGTTGTCCAATCCCCAGAGCACAAGCGCCATCGCGCGTGGAAAGCGGCCATGATCTGCGCGGTAGCGCGTCAGCAAAGCGGTCGTAACAGGTTCAGCTCGGGTAAAAGCGGTTACGGAAGGAACTGAGTATGGATTGATCGCGTGGGTGTTCCTCCCGGTTGGCAAAATGGAAGGGTTCTGAACGATGTCAGCCCCTGGTCCGGGTTGAATATATTCGCCGCGTAAGGCGCGACTTAGTGCATCGATCTCCTGGTTGGTCCCGAGCTGAGCAACGATCTTTTCCAGTAAGTTAAAAATCGGGCGCGAGTCTTCCTCGCCTACATTCTCACCTTGCAACTGTGATATGGCAGCATCACTGCCCTTTTCCAAGAACGTTCGAAGCGCCTCCGAGACCACAGCGTTGACGGCCTGGCGTTGTGCCAAAATCTCCTCATTGACCGCGCCCCGCGCAGAAACTCTTGGGAACTTAAAAGCTTCCGCAACCAAATCGGGCAGCGCTTGCGCACCGGCCTCTGGCCGATCGAAGGAAGCGATCATGCGCAGCATGTCGATCTTTTCCTGCGCTTGCGACACGCGACCAAAAACATGCAGTCCCGTAGGTATCAGTCGTTCCTCAATCTCCAACAGTTTCTCGTGGAGCTCGAGTACTCGCCTATCGCGTTCGCTTTGACTGAGGGTTTCTTGGCTTGCGGCCATTAGCTGTTGGACTCTTCGATCGGCGGGGAACTTATTTGAACAAGCTGTGCAGCGAGCATTTCGGCTAACTCACGAGCTTCCCCGCCTGAAAAAAAGGAATTTCGAGTTTCAACGATCACCGTTGCCACACCGGCCTTACCCAACTCGGAGCCTAAGAATCTGATCTCGCCTTCAATCAATTGCTTTTGGTTGGCACGATCGGCCATTCCATTTGCTCGCAACGGCACATTTGCTCGGCCATCTGTGAAAACCAGTAGCACAGTGTTCAATGTCACTTGCGCGCGCATTTGCTTTGCAACCTTGAGCGAACACGCCAGGCCTGCGGGAAGGGGTGTTCCTCCCCCCACGCTTAAGGTATCTAGTACGCGTCGGGCTCGAAGCATGCTGCGCGATGGAGGCAAGTAAACTTTCGCTTGGGTGCCTCCGAAAGCGACAATCGCAACCCGGTCGCGGTCAATGTAAGACTTCTTTAGTAGTTGCAGCAGTGCGCCTTTTGCCTGGTTGATCCGATTCAGTGCCATGCTTCCGGATGTGTCGATGGCGAAGATAAACAAGCTGCCACTCTTACGAGCAAATAGCTTGTAGCGCAAGGCGTCGGAGCGAATCGATTGTCTAATCCGGGTAAGCGCCTTGCTGTGCGATTTCGTAGCATCAGCATCGCGCGACCCATTCGCCACCGCGGGGTTGCACTGACCGGTTGAATCATGCTTGTCGCTTGCGGATGCTCGTAACGTCGCATCAACCGCTACTCTAGCCGTCTTATAGCCAACCGCTCTTATGTAACGGCCGCGGTTGCGATTCATGCTGGCTTTTTGGGAGCCTTGTCGGCCGCTGAGGGAATCAACCACGCCAGTGATCGCAGACTGGGAGCCTCGAGTCGTCAAAGCCTTGATGCAAGCAGCCGAATCTGCCGGCTCCGATAATCTTGAGATACCGTCGCTGCCGTTCTTACCTTGGGGGCTGATTGATTTTGCATGCGGCGCCTTACCTGCGCGAGAGTTTACTGGTCGCTCGATCGACCCATTCTTACCCCTGCTTTGGTCCGCAGGCGAAAAGTCGTAATCACCTGTTCCCTTTCCTGCGACCGGGCTGGATGAGAAAACGCGATCTAGTGCTTGTCTGATCTGTTCAGTACTTGCTGTATCGTCCAGTGCGTCGCGGCGTACGCGATGCCGTAATGACATGACGGTTACGCGTTTTACGTCTTCAGCGGTCACCCGGCTGCGACCTTCGAACGCCGCGAGCACGCGCGCGGCTCGCGTAATTGTTAATTCGCCCCGATGCCCATCAATTTTCAAGTCCGAGCAGAGCTGAGCGACCTGACGAATTAGCGCACGATCAATACGGATCTTAGCCAGTTTCTTCCGCGCGTGCTCGATCCTTCGCCGCAGAAAGTCCTGATCCGCCCTGGTGGTCTCGAAGAAGGCGTCCGGATCGCGCTCAAACGCTTCTCGCTTTTCTACAACCGCTACCCTTGAATCCAAGTTATGGTCGGTTGTTACTTCGACATGAAGCCCAAACCGATCCTGAAGCTGGGGTCGAAGTTCACCCTCCTCGGGATTACCTGATCCTATTAAAACAAATCTTGCGGGATGCTCCACGGAGATGGTTTCACGCTCAACGCGATTGCGCCCTGTCGCCGCGGCGTCAAGCAGTAAATCTATCAAATGGTCTTCCAAGAGGTTTACTTCGTCGATGTAAAGAAAACCACGATTGGCCCGTGCGAGCAGTCCCGGCTCGAAAGCCTTTTTACCAGCCTGGAGGGCCCTTTCAATGTCGATTGTTCCACAAACGCGATCTTCCGTTGCTCCAAGCGGAAGTTCTACAACCCTGACCGGAACGCGTTCTCTTTGCAGTTTTGCATTCGCAGATAGTTTAGCCGCACATTCCTGGCAACGGTTCTCTCGGTCCTCTGGGTCACAGCGATAAAGACAATCGCGAACGACGGACATTTCCGGTAACAGATCGGCCAAACCTCGGACGGCGGTTGATTTTCCAGTACCGCGGTGACCCATGATTAAAACGCCACCGATTAGGGGATCGATAACGTTGAGCACCAGGGCCAACTTCATTTCTTCCTGACCGACGATTGCACAAAACGGATAGACACGACGAGATGTAGAGTTCTCTTTCTGAGAACGTCCTTCAACCAACGTGGTGTTTTCTGGCGAAGAAGGTTTGCGCGTCTTCATTGCGTGATGAATCTTGTAGCTGAAAAGGTCATAGGGGGCAAGCGGCCCGCGTTAAAACGTTAGGTTGACTTGAAGCGTAACGTCGCCTGACTGCACCATCTATTTACGGTCAGGTAATCGTAGGAATTGTTCAGTCATGTGCCAAAACATAACACTACTTTTTTCTTGACAAGGCATTACTTCAGCCTTAGAGTGAGCGCGCCTTCTCAGACCCCCATAGTAGTATCAGGCGAAGACTCACAAAGTCCTTAAGCTTCCAGATAAGACCTGTGCGAGATGGCGTTTAATCGGACTCCTGTTCGCTCGCAGTGCAGGTGGCGTCCAGTCAGTCTCAAGTAGTGGGAGATCTTCCTTTAGTCCAAATCGCAGCGACTAGAGCTTTCAACTTTCTAACCATTCACCTTAAAACCTAACTCTTTCCACTCAAGCGGGGTTTCTCAAAAGCGTTCAAGAGGAATATTTGCAGTTTGCAAATTGCAGACTGCACGTTTTCCGTTTCTCACAGTGCGTTGCAACCCACCTAGGAGGTGAAAAGTCCGATGACGAAAGCCTTGAAGCTAATAACTCTAATTCTCTTTGTGACGGCGCTTGCCGTGCCCATGTGGGTACCACGAGCCGTCGAAGGTCAGGGTGGAACTGAAGCCCTCACCACTGACATGGACGCAAAAACCGATGACCTGTTCAACGGTTTTGGTGCGCTTGGCACACCCATAGACCCTTGCGTGGCCGAGCCTGTACCACCGACTGCGCGAGGCAATGGCAGATTCAGAGACAACCAGTTCATATTCTCCGAACGTGAGGAAATTGACGAAGGTCTTGGGCCGACCTATAACGATGTGGGATGCGTCGAGTGTCACCAATCCGTTGACGTTGGCGCATTCAGCCAGGCGACCGAGTTCAGGGCCGGCCACATAACGAATGGCAGCTTCGTCGACGCTCCCGGTGGCCAGTTAATTCACGTCCGCGCGACCGATTCCGACATTGTCGAGCACATCTCCACCGCCGAGGATGTTAATACCTTCCGAATTACCACTAGCGCTCTTGGCGACGGCTTTGTGGAGTGCATTTCCAACACGACACTGCAGAACAACGTGGCAGCACAACCGTTCGCTCAGCGCGGGACCCTAACCGCTGTGCCCGTGATTGAGGCCAACAACGCGCTGCGCAATGGCAGATTCGGCTGGAAAGCTCAGCACGCGAGCCTTTTATCGTTTGCCGGCGACGCTTACCTCAATGAAATGGGAATAACCAGCAAATTTGATGGATTCGGCGGAAGAAGTTCCTCCGCCGCTGATGCCGGAACGCATGAGAATCCTGCCAGTACTGCAGAGGGTGTTACAGACGTGACTTTCCCATCTGCATTCGACCCGGTGCAAGATCCGGAAGATGATGGTGGGGACGTGCTTGCCTTTGCAGACTTCATGGCGGCAACTCGCGCACCTGCTCGCCAAAACCCAATTCCAGCAGCCGCTGTACGCGGCGATCCGCTGTTTACACAAGTAGGCTGTGCGGTTTGTCATACGCGTACCTTCCAAACCGCACAGCCTGGAACGTCGATTAATGGCGGGGCATTCACGGTTCCCACCGCCCTGGGCAATAAGATTATTCATCCCTTCAGCGACTTTGCGCTGCACGACATTGGAACAGGGGATGGCATAGTCCAGAATGCCGGACAGAGCTCGGCGAACCAGATGCGGACCGCACCGCTATGGGGTATCCGTGCTCGCGGTAGGTTTATGCATGACGGCCAAAACTTCACCATAACCGACTCGATCAACCGGCATGCCGGCCAGGCAACGGCTGCACGGAACGCCTTTAACTCTCTGACGGCTGGACAACGCTCGGACCTTGTTCTCTTCGTCCTATCGCTGTAGCCCGGCGACAGTGAATAGACGACACCTTGCAGAAGCTCGCCGGACTGCAGTACCCGGCGAGCTTCCTTTCAAACAAACGATTAGAGGTAACTGGAGGTCATGGAATGAGATGAGACACGTAGCAGTTCACGAGCGACAAATGCGTGCTTTCCGAAGCCTCAGCATGGGCTTTGCTGCTCTCATTTGCGCATCCTTCCTCGTGTCGAGTTGTGCGAAGTCAGAGCGACCGGTCGCGGAAGCAGCTCCTGCCTTTCAGCCGGCGCAACCGGCGCCGCCTGCGGACGTGCCGAAGTTGCCAGCCAAAGCTAATGAGGTCCAAGAGGCAGTGAAACGCGTTTTTAAGGATGCCGCCCTTCTGGATACCACTCGTGAACCGAATTTCGTTGCCGGAGATTTCAACGGAGATCAGTCACAGGATATTGCGGTAATCATCAAGCCTGCGTCAGGAAAGATCACAGAGATGAACCAGGAGTTTCCCGCCTGGATTCTGAGAGACCCTTTCGTGCCCAATAAGTTGGGAACGTCGATGCTTCGCGTAGAAGAGAACGAGGTGCTCCTGGCTGTAATTCATGGCTATGGGACAAACGATTGGCGTGATTCACAGGCAACTCAGACATATCTCTTGAAGAACGCTGTCGGATCTGGCCTGGAGGTGCGTAAGGGAAAAGACTTTTTGGCGGCAAACACTGGCAAGAGGTTGCCTCGAATGCAAGGGGACCTGATAGGGGAAATACTTCGGGGTACATCGGGGTACCTTTACTACACCGGCCCTACTTACTCCTGGTACGACCCCAAGACTTTCAAGGGTGAACCCGAGAGGCGCCTGGTCCATCCTGGCATTACCCCCAGGACCGAGAGATAGGGTCCCAGGCCAAAGCGGGAGTAGAGGAGACCCACAATTCCAAACAACCGCAGACAAAGCCTGGAAGAGTTCCGCATATTGGGAAAGCCTCATCCGTTCGGGAGATGACCAGATGAACTTCAAGAAAACGCAATCATCGGCATTCATATTCCTATTGATCCTGGTTCTGTCGGCTGAGGCGACACCTGGAGCTGAGCCTCGGTCAACGCAGACGACGGTCCCAGTGAAGACTACGGAGATCGAACGCATAAGCGCTGAAGAGTTGAAGGCAAAAATAGCCCGGAACCAGCCCGTAACAATAATAGACGTTCGCTCAACCAACAGTTACGCTGACAGTGACAACAGGATCAAAGGAGCAATCCATGTAAAACTTAGAAGACTTAAGTACCGGCTTGGCTTCCCTCCTCTGAAGAACGTTTTACGCGACAGAGAGATTGTGACTTACTGCGCATGCCCGAGCGATGAATCAGCCCTTTCTGCAGCGCAAGTCCTCATAGGTTCGGGCTTCATGCGTGTGCGCGCCTTGAAGGGTGGATGGCAGGAGTGGTTGAAGGTCAGTGGCCAGGTTGAGCCCCGACCGAAAGGTATGTGAGACCCAGCGTCCCGTGACTGTTGGGCTTCTTCCGTCTCGATACTATCTTTCTTGAGGTTTCCTTCAGTCTTGCCTCGTGCTTATTGCTACCTGCCGGGCCCTCGCCATGACAGGATCATCGCTGGTCAGTTATTATTCAAAACTCGACAGCTCGCATTAATTTTCCGTGCCCTGGTAAATCGCGACGTTAGAAGAAAACCCGGAGGGCCTGCTGAAGGCGCATGTTAGAAGCTAGCAATCTGGAGTGCGTTCGCGGAGATCGCAGATTATTTAGCAACTTAAATTTCGTGCTGGAACCTGGCGGGTTTCTGCAATTAACCGGGCCCAATGGCAGTGGGAAGACAAGCCTACTGCGAATGATTTGCGGATTATTAGCTCCTGCCCGCGGTGAACTTCGCTGGCAAGGTGCGAATATTCACTCCCTTGGAGAGGAATATTCCACGGTCTTAACATATCTTGGGCATCGGACAGCAATTAAAGATGAGTTAACGGCGCAGGAAAATCTTATATTCTCAAGTGCCCTCGACGGTACCGAAATAAATTCGGCGCCTGCGGTCAGTATCTTGGAAAGGATGGGGCTTGGAGGACGCGATAAACTTCCCGTGCGGCTGTTGTCAGAAGGTCAAAAACGAAGAGTGGCCCTGGCGCGGCTTGTTGTTTGCAATACCAAGCTCTGGTTACTGGATGAGGTGCTGACGTCGTTGGATAAGAACGCTGTGACGCTGGTGTTATCCCTAATCGAAGACCATCTGAGCAATGGCGGCTTGGCAGTAGTCTCAACACACCAGGAATTCAAGCTGGCGGCAAGTTCTTTTCAGCGGCTCGAACTCGCATCGTGAGTGCATCATCCACGCTATCGATGTTTCGCTGGATGGTGCAGCGTGACCTTACCTTAGCGTGGCGCCGGCGCGCCGATGTAATGTCGACTCTCTTTTTTTTTGTGATCGTCGTAAGCCTTTTTCCGCTGAGTGTCGGGCCCGAAACACAATTGCTTCGTTCAATGGCCCCCGGGGTGGTCTGGGTAGCGGCGCTTCTGGCCTCGATGCTTTCGTTGGGCAGGTTGTTCGCAAACGACTACCAGGATGGAACGCTCGAACAAATGCTTCTGACGCCGCAGCCGCTCTACTTAATTGTTATGGCAAAGGTGTTCGCTGCGTGGTTGGTGTCCGGAGTACCGTTAGCTTTGATATCGCCAATTCTTGGCGTCCAATTCGGTCTATCACAAGACACATTATTGGTATTGGCGATATCGCTCTTTGTGGGCACTCCTGTTTTGGCGTTGATCGGCTCGATTGGTGCAGCTCTAACACTCGGGTTACGCGGTGGTGGTGTTTTGATCGCGATATTGGTTCTGCCGCTCTACATCCCGGTATTGATCTTTGGGGCAGGGGCGGTTGATGCCAGCATCATCGGCATCAGTGCGCAGGCGAATCTATCACTGCTCGGTGCGGTGTTGGCGCTGGCTCTTGTGTTTTCACCCTGGGCGACTTCGGCAGCGCTGCGGATATCCCTGGAGTGATGAAAGGTCCGACAAACTGAAGTTTGTCGGTGTCGAAAGCTGATCGTAATCAAAGAATCGACAAACTGAAGTTTGTCGGACATCCCAATGGCAAAACGAAAAATCAACTGGTACAAATACGCCTCGCCTGCAAACTTTTATCCAGTTGCGGGAAAACTGATCCCCTGGTTCGCTATTCCCGCGGCGATTCTATTTGTCGTCGGACTCTACGTGGGCTTCTTCGTGGCACCTACTGATTTTCAGCAGGGCGACGTGTATCGCATAATATTCATTCACGTGCCGGCAGCGTGGATGGGAATGTTTTTGTATTTGTTACTCGCGCTTTATGCAGGCATTGGCTGGGCCTTCAATGCGCGACTGTCTTCGATGATGGCCTCTTCAATCTCTTTCACCGGCGCAATGTTCACTTTTCTTTCATTGGTGACAGGATCGCTCTGGGGAAAACCGACTTGGGGAACGTGGTGGGTTTGGGACGCGCGGATGACATCGACTTTGATATTGATGTTTCTTTACATCGGCTTTATCTCTTTGCAGGCAGCGATAGACGACCCGCGGCGCGCGGATCGGGCTGGGGCTGTTCTGGCTCTGGTAGGAGTCGTTAACATCCCCATCATTTATTTTTCCGTGCAATGGTGGAATACCCTGCATCAAGGCGCGACGATCAGAATCCTGAATAAACCCACCATGGCGCCACCAATGCTCGCGGCAATGCTGATTATGCTGGCAGCGTGCTGGCTATATTCGATTGCTATAGTTCTTTACCGCCTGCGATGCATAATCGTCGAAAGGGAGCAGAGCGCCGCGCGAGTTGCAGCGGCAGTGGCATAGTATGAACTGGTCAGCATTCTTCTCGATGGGGGGTTACGCCTTTTACGTGTGGGGCTCATATTTGGTCTCATTGGTGGCAATAGGAGGCGAAGTCGTGCTTCTATGGAGGCGCAGGCAGTCGCTGAAACAAGCAGATATGTCTTTCCGGGAAAGTAACCGTAATGAAAAAACGTCATAAAAAGATTTTCTTTATCCTGGCGGGGTTGTTCGGGCTGGCGGTTGCCGCTTTCCTGGTACTCTCTGCTTTTAAAAACAATTTGGTATTTTTCTTCAGTCCAACTCAGGTGGCCGCTAAAGAGGCTCCGACCGGAAGGACTTTCAGAATCGGAGGGCTCGTCGAAGACGGGAGTCTGCAGCGAGGAGCTGACGGATTAACCATTCGCTTTAAGGTTACCGATACAGCCACGAGCATTCCCGTTGTGTACAAAGGAATTCTTCCGGACCTCTTCAAAGAAGGTAGGGGCTGCGTAGCACAGGGGCATGTAGGCACTGACGGTGTTTTCTACGCTGAGTCGGTGCTGGCAAAGCACGATGAAAACTACATGCCGCCGCAGGCCGGTCAGGCAATAGATAAAGCCAAAATGGGAAAAACTTTGATTGAAAAGTGACAGCAGCTGTTCGGTCGCGACCGCAAACTAACAGGTTGCTTTACAAAATACATGATTCCTGAAATTGGACAGTTCGCTCTCATTATTGCGCTTCTCCTCGCGTTAACGCAGGCAATCATCCCGTTGCTGGGCGCTGCGCGAAACAACCATCAGTGGATCGCTCTGGCGGCCCCCGCAGGTCAGGCACAGTTTATCTTTGTCGCCATAGCCTTCGGTTGCCTTGCATATTCGTTCATCACTAATGATTTCTCTGTGCTGAATGTAGCTACGAATTCAAACTCGCGACTACCTTTGCAATATCGACTGGCTGCTACGTGGGGATCGCACGAGGGTTCATTGTTGCTTTGGACGTTAATGCTCGGTCTATGGACCGTTGCCGTTTCCCTCTTTAGCCAGCATTTGCCCAGACAGATGGTCGCTAGAGTATTGAGTGTGATGGGTGTAATCAGCGTCGGTTTTCTGTCCTTTATGCTGATCACCTCCAATCCGTTCATGCGTTTAATTCCAGCCGCGCCCGACGGACGTGATCTCAATCCGCTGCTTCAGGACCCCGCGATGGTGGCTCATCCGCCGATGCTTTATATGGGTTATGTAGGGTTCTCGGTGGCGTTTGCATTTGCAATTGCCGCGTTGTTGAGCGGACGTCTCGACGCAACGTGGGCTCGCTGGTCTCGTCCATGGACTACCGTAGCCTGGATGTTTCTGACTTGCGGCATCGCGCTTGGTAGCTTTTGGGCCTATTACGAACTTGGGTGGGGGGGCTGGTGGTTTTGGGATCCTGTCGAGAACGCATCGTTTATGCCGTGGTTAGTAGGCACGGCGTTGATTCACTCGTTGGCCGTAACTGAAAAGCGCGGCGGTTTCAAGAGTTGGACTGTCTTGCTGGCGATTGCTGCATTCTCGCTAAGCTTGTTAGGAACCTTTTTGGTTCGCTCCGGTGTTCTGACTTCAGTCCATGCCTTCGCGACTGATCCTAAACGGGGAATCTTCATTCTTGCGTTCCTTGTGATCGTAATCGGCGGGTCACTTCTTCTTTATGCCTGGCGTGCAAAGAAGGTCGGATTGGGGGGCAAGTTTGATCTCGTCTCGCGCGAATCGTTTCTGCTTACAAACAATGTATTGTTGACCGTTGCGGCGGGTTCAGTGTTGCTTGGCACTTTGTATCCACTGATTGTCGATGCTCTAGGGATGGGTAAGCTGTCGGTTGGACCACCATACTTCAACACGGTCTTCGTGCCTTTGATGATTCCCGCGGTGTTTCTGATGGGCGTTGGACCAATCGTGCGGTGGAAGAAAGCCAGTCTGCCTGAGCTGGTAACACGTCTCCGCTGGGCGTTCGTCGCCAGCGCAGTAACGGCCCTGCTGCTCCCATTCGTTCTGGGCCAATGGAAGCCTTTGGTCAGTCTCGGACTTCTGTTGGCGCTTTGGGTTGTGACGAGCGCGGCCCTGAATCTTTGGCAAAGAGTAAGGACAACGTCGGGCAAGCTGGGCACGCTGGAGAAGTTGAGAATGCAGAGCCGCAGTTATTACGGAATGCAGCTAGCCCATATTGGTGTCGCGGTATTCGTGGTCGGCATCACGCTGGTAACCGGCTACGAGTCTGAGAAAGATGTGAAGATGAACGTAGGCGATGCGGTAACTGCAGGTAGTTACAGTTTTCGCTTGAATGGTGTCAGCAATGTTCCCGGACCAAACTACATAGCGGCGAGAGCTGAGATTCAGGTTACGAAGAATGGAAATGACCTTGGCAAGATGTTTCCTGAAAAGCGGTCGTACACAGCCAGTCAAAATGTGATGACTGAAACAGCGATCGATACTGGTCTGTTTCGAGACTTGTACGTTTCGTTGGGCGACCCGGTCGACGGTGGCTCGTGGACCGTGCGCGTTTACTACAAGCCCTTTGTTGATTGGATCTGGAGCGGAGCGGTTTTGATGGCTCTAGGCGGTGGGTTGGCTGTCAGTGATCGCCGGTATGCTTTGGCAGCTCGCAAACAACGAGCAGCGCTTGAAACCACAAAACTTGCCCCACGTCCGCCGGCGACCGCTGCAGCTTCAGTTAAAGTTGAATTATGACGCGTTTTGCTATTCCCTTGGCGGTGTTCATCATACTGGTTGCCTTTCTTGCAATCGGCCTCAGCCGCGATCCACACGAGGTCCCTTCGCCGCTTATCAACAAACCTGCGCCAGCTTTTCAGTTGGCCCAGTTGAAGGACCCGACGAAGACATTTTCACCCGAACAAATGAAGGGCAAGGTGTGGCTGTTGAACGTCTGGGCATCCTGGTGCATCACCTGTCGCGATGAACATCCCTTATTGTTCGAGTACGCGCGCTCGGGAGCAGTTCCCATTTACGGCTTAAATTACCGGGATAAGCGTGAGGACGCGCTTGCATGGCTTGGCGAGCTTGGCGACCCGTATGTCTTAAGCGTTTCCGATCCGGATGCTCGTGTCGGCATCGACTACGGCGTTTACGGTGCTCCCGAAAGCTATGTGATTGATCGCAACGGCACAATTCGCTTTAAGCAGATTGGCCCAATCACTCCGGACGTCTGGGAGAAAACGATCATCCCGCTGGTCAGGGACCTGAATAAATGAAGCGTCTCGTTGTGCAGTTGTTGCTCCTCTGCTCGCTTGCCCTCACCGTCTCAGCTCAAGAGGCCAGGCCTCTGGCCGAAGATCCCGAACTCGAAAAACGATTAACGACGCTCGCAAAGGAGCTTCGCTGTCTCGTTTGCCAAAATGAAACCCTGGCAGATTCCCAGGCCGATCTGGCACAGGACCTCCGCGCGCAAATCCGTGAACAGATGAAAGCCGGCAAAAGCGACAAAGAGATTATCGCTTATCTCACGCAACGATATGGGCAGTTTGTGCTCTATCGGCCGCCGGTTACGCCAACCACTTATCTGCTTTGGTTCGGCCCCTTCATCTTTCTGCTAGGTGGATTGGTCCTGTTATTTCGCTATGTGAAACGGCGCCGCGAACTAATACCCGAATCGCCGCTCTCAGTCGAACAGCTGCGCCGCGTCGATGAAATATTGAAGGATCGAGAGAAGCCTGCATGATTACTTTCTGGCTGGTCTGCGGAATATTCATTCTGATTGCTCTTGCGTTTGTTCTTCCACCGCTATGGCAAGGCCAGCCTGCGGAGGAAAAGAACGAGAGTGAAGGCAGTGAGGAAAACATCACTATCTACAGAGACCAGTTGGCAGAGCTGGAATCTGATTTGCGAAATGGCATAGTTAGCCAGGAGCAATACGACCAGGATCGCGACGAGATCAAGCTTCGTTTGCTCGAAGACGTCTCCCCTGAAAAGCGAAAGCCGGACTCGGCACGACCGGCGCAAAACGATAGACGCGCGGCTTACGCGCTCGCCATCACTCTGCCGATTTTGGCAATTCTCCTGTATGCAAAGCTCGGGAATCTTAGTGCGCGAACCACCGAGCCTGATGCCGCTCCCGGACCGGCCGCGAGTAGCGGCGCGCCGGGTGGTATGTCTCAGGCGCAGATCGAAGCAAACGTTGCCGCCCTGGCGAAGCGCCTGGAGACTAACCCTTCCGACGCCCAGGGGTGGACGATGCTGGCTCGTTCTTACACTGCGTTGGAAAAGTTTGACGAATCCAGTAAAGCTTACGAGAAAGCAGTCGCCCTCAAGCCACGTGACGCAGAGCTCCTGGCCAACTATGCTTTCATGCTGGCAATGGCAAATGGGAGAAACTTCGAGGGCCGGCCGCTGGAGTTGATCGGACAGGCGCTTAAGATTGAGCCTGATAACCCAAATGTCCTGGGGCTCGCCGGTGGTGTCGCATTCGAACAAAAAAACTACAAGCAAGCAATTGAGTATTGGAACAAACTGCTTTCTCGCGTCCCTCCCAATTCCGAACTAGCCCAGGCTGTCAACGAAAAGTTGAAACAAGCGAAGGCATTGGCAAGTGGCGAGGGTGGAAAAGTCCCCAACTAGACACATGACGAGAGAAAATCTTCTATTTGCAATCATCGGTCTGCTGGCTGGGTTCATTGTCGGATTCTTGTTTGCCAGCAGCATGAGCCAGCGTCAACTCACCCCCGCAAGTGTCGCCGCGGGTTCCCAAAATCTGCCCGCCGATCACCCGCCGGTTTCGGGTAGTGCTAGCTCTGACCCGCAGCAAATATTCGCCGACGTCCAGGCGTCGATGAAAAAAGCGCGGGAAGAACCTCAGAACTTCGAAGCGCAAGTTGCGGCTGCCCGACTCGAGTATCAGATTCAGCGGTTTGACGACGCGATTGGATTTCTTCTGAAAGCTAACGAGCTAAAGCCGAGCGACTACGAAACGATTGCGAATCTGGGCATGGTCAATCTCGACGCCGGACATTACGACCAGAGTATTAAATGGTACAAGGCGGCCTTGCTAAAAAAGCCTGACGATATATCTGTTGTCGATGGCCTTTGTGCGGCAGCTCTTGGCGCGGGAGATGCGAAGGAAGCTGAGGAGGCGATAGCGAAACTCGAAAAACTGGATGCTCAAAACTCTGATCTAGCCCAGTTCAAAGATAAGCTAGCGAACTTGAAGAATAAGCCGAAATAGATCCTAAGGCCCGATTGACATTCTAATTACGCTCGCCAATCGAATCCTTTCAACTTCTCCATCTGTTCGAGTCACAATAATTTGTCCGCTCTCTACGGTGACGCGACGAATTGAACTCATGTAGTGTTCGACACGGGTACCATCAAGCATTTCGATAACGAGCTTTGATCCGTTTTCCTCTGGTTGGGCAGCGCTGCCCTCCGTGCGTGTTGCGGGCTTAGAACGCTTTGAGGTGCGCGCTTTTGGCGGTGGGGTTGAGTCGCTAGTAGCCGCGTCGGAAACGTCGGCGGCTTCGGTTGGTTCGGTTCGGCTCTTCTTGGAGTTCTTTGTGGCGGCCGCTGATTCTTCCGGCTTCGTCGTCGCAGGTTCTGCCCCGCTCTTCTCCTCGTCGGATTTAGGCGCCGCCGCTTCAGTCGCAGGTTTCGCCGCAGTTGATGTCCCCCTGCCACGTCTACGTCGCGGCGGTGTAGGCCGCGAGCGCGCATTGCTTGCCGGTTTAGGACTTGCCTCAAGCGGAGCTTCCAGCTTCGGCTCAGGCGAAGGTGTTTCAACGACTGTGGGCGTGGGTTCAGGAGTCGGCGCAACCGCAGCCGCGACTTCTGGCGGCGGTGTGGGTTCATCGATGCGCGCGCCAACTGACGACACGCGTTTGCCTCGCCTGACCGGCTGGTTTGTCGCAGTCTCTCCTGCCGCTTCTTCAGTGTTTTCTGCCGCTCCGATTATCGGCTCGAACGCGCCGCCAAAGCGAAGATGGTAAATACCGTCATCATCATTAGGGCTGCGCGCTTCCACACGAAGAATAAATCCTTCCCGCTGGCGGAGATAAATGCTTTTAGTTACCGGACTAGTGGCTTCGGCGTAAACCGCTAGCTTCAAGACCGGGCGTAAGGAGCCGGCGATAAAGACATCGATATCACCATTGAGATTGCGAGTATCGATCGTGATGAGCAAATCTCCCGGCGTTCCCGTGAAGGTATAGAAGTGATCAGTTAATCGAGCATCGCCAAGGTCTCGAGCGGATATTCTCCCGACAACTTCATTGCTCCGAACCGGTGACGGCGAGCGAGCGTCGAGCGATTGCGATTGAATGCTGTTGGCTGCAGTCAACAGAAATAGAGCGAGCAAACAGAGCTTGATGGAATATTCTTGGTGTCTGAAAAGTGACATCGAAACCTTTGCGGATTAAGACTGCGTAGGCACTCCGATAAAAAGCAATACAGCTCCTCGACGTGTGCTGAAGAATAGCAGATTTGTCAGCGGAATCGTATAGTGACAAAGTCGCAGACCCTGGTGAACTTGTAGTATTGTTCCAGGTCAAGGTAAGTTCATGGGGAGATAACTTAGATCCCACTATATCAGCATTGCATTGAGGACATTCAATGGCAGACGCTGCACCGATTCTCAACACACTCTTTGCAAAGGGAGCCAATAAAACAAACTGCTCAGGCTTCTACAAAGCGGTCGCCTCGGAACTTGGTATTCCACAGCCCGATTCGCAGGCCGATGCCCTCATCGAGCAGATTACCGTCAGCAGACTTTGGGTCAAAATCGAAGGTCCTGACCGGGGACAAAAAGCCGCGGAGTATGCGAGCCAAGGCTACCTGGTAGTAGCACTCCTGAAAGCTAAGGACCATCTGCCTTTCGCGCTGAACAAGAATACAAATAAGTACGACACACCGAAACAGTATCGCCACGGGCACATGGCCATCGTCCTGGGTGGAAAAACTAACCCAGACGGGTATCCGTACGTAATCTCCGGGAGCGAAGATTCCTGGGGCCAGAGCGACGGCAGCAAAGCGATTGTTCCAGTCTGGAGACGGGTGGATGCCGTCAATGTTAAGTACTATCGAACGATCAAGACATTTCCTCAGTTGATGCCCGAATCCCTCTAACAAGATAATTGAAGACATATATTAAGGAGTGACCGGACGGTCTCGGCGTCTACTACATTACATCCTCAAAAACAGCAAAACCATGCCGCTCGATGTCGTCGATGTAACTCACGATTATTCAAAACCCTCTAATGGAAAAAGTAATCGTCCCCACTATTCAGTTGTCCAGCCAATTCGCATTGTGCACAATCTATCATTTTGCGGACACGTATCCACACTTGTGTTGCGAAGTCGTCCGGGATTAATCTAGTCCCCGTAACTGCTTACAGCGCCTCTTGGCACCGAAGCGCGAGCACGCTGAAGTCTCTCCGATAACCTGCTCTTCCGTCTCGTGTCCGACGTTAACAACGTCGGGAGTTGACCTCTCCCCAATCGCTTGCCCTGAGCGGCCGGCATTTCGCTATATCCAAAGGCATCATGCTTCGAGCTACGTACAACTTGCATGGTCACACATCTTCAAAGGGAGCAACGAAAATGAGAGTATTCTGTCCCGAGCACAAGAGAGGATTTTTCGCTCCTCGGCAAAGTCCCATCAAGTGTGAGAATCGAGGTCACATACTGGGCGAGTTGAATTTCGAAGGCGAGGCCAAGCCTGCGGCTGAGATCCTCTGGCAATATTGCTGCAACTGTGAACATTTTTGCCCGACGGGTTTCGGTCAAGATAGCCTCGAACGCTGTCCTGTCTGCACACGACAAAGTTCGGCGCTCTATCTGTGCGACCGCTGCTTTACCATTAGCTTCGAATCCAACACCCCGATCCAGACAAAAAATTTCACACTCACAGCCGACGGTGCGCCACAACCTTCATGCCCAGGATGTTTGCAGGCGACCTCTGTTGATTTGCGCGAACACACTTGCGATGGACTGGGCGTTACCTTGATCACGGCTCTAAGCTCTTGTCCAATTTGCCAGGAGCGCCTGGATATTGGGCCTTCCTTTCCCTCTTCGGTAGCGCACTACCTGAAAAGAACTAAAGCTGCGAACAAGCTGAATGTGACATTCGACTACGAGAGTGAATTGTTTGTTCCAGTGGAAGACGGAGAGTTCGTACTAATTCGCAATAGCAATGAAATCCTTCAATCAATCGTACTGCCCCGATCCGCACGCTTCGCGACAAGTCGAGATTTCTACGAGTTTTATCAGGACTACTATCACTGCGCTAAGCCAGGCACGGGCGAAGTGTATATTATTCAGCCTGCTGCCGTTGCTCAGGTAACAGATGGATGGAAGTTCCAGGCGACCGGCATTCTCGAAGTGCTGGAATACCAGCGGAAGAAGAAGGCTCCGGCTGCTGTAGCGCGCCATCAGGTAGACACATCGGCGAGCGAGGTAGCAGGACTCTCCATCGCAGCGATGAAAGAGGAGTCGCCCGTTACACCCTGTACTCATTGCGGCTCTCTAGTAGAGACGAGATACGCGTTCTGCTGGAAGTGCGGCAACCCGCTAACGCAGAAGCACGAGCCTACAGTTACGCTCAGGGAAGAGTCCAGCGCGATAATGCCCTCTTCTGTGATTGCAACAGAAGAGGAAGAATTAACTGGAGAGCATCAGGTGGTCTCCATTGGCTCGCCAATCTTTTCATGGGCTTCGGCAAAAGAGCCAGACGCGCATACCTCAGCGAACGGTGCGCTGCTAAAACTAATAGCCGTCGCAGTGGTTGGCTTAGTGCTCGTGTCGGTTGGTTTATTTGTGCTGATGCGTTCGACGTCAACAATGGGTTCCAGTAATGACGCTCAGGCCGTTGCTCAAAAGGCGCAAGGTGATCCGGGCACTGCGCCTGGTCGAGAAGTAGAGCACAATGTTGCTGTGGAGCCTACGCCGCTGCGGACTACTGCGGCCCGCGCTGAGGACGAGTTGAAGAAGCTCCGCGACAGGCGAATTGCCGCCGGAGCCAAAGATCACTCAGCCATTCTCGAAGCCTTCGCCTCGACAGAAAAACGATACCCTGATGATTATCGTTTCCCATACGAGCGGGCCAAGCTAGCTATCAAAGGTCAGCAAGTAGGATCGCACGATGAGGCTTTTGCTGCACTCTCACTTGCCGCAGAAAAGGCCATTAACACAGGTAAAGCTCATGAGATGTTAGATGTTTTGGAAGCGGATAAGGCCGGTGATTTGCGTAAGCTCTCCCACGGGCACCATGAGTGGACTCAAATGGAAGCAGCGTTGAAAAGCAAAGATAAGAGCCTGCTAAGGCTTTGATTCCCTCAATACGGCCACTTCCAGTCGCGAATCTCCGGCATATCGTCGCCATGCTCTACGATGTATTGCTTGTGGGCGATCAACTTGTCCCGCATTACTTGTAGTACGTGCGCGCCGATTGACTGAAGCCTGGGTACGCGTTCAATCACATCCATCACCAGATGAAATCGATCCAAGTCGTTGAGCACGACCATGTCAAACGGGGTGGTCGTCGTCCCCTCCTCTTTGTATCCGCGTACGTGGAGGTTTTTATGGTTGGTGCGCCGGTAGGTCAGCCGGTGAATCAACCACGGATAGCCGTGAAAGGCGAAGATTACTGGCTTGTCCGTAGTGAATAGAATGTCGAACTGTTTGTCTGATAGACCATGCGGGTGTTCGCTCTGCGGCTGAAGTGTCATTAGATCGACTACGTTGACAAGCCGTGTCTTGAGATCAGGAAAGCGCTGGCGGAGAATATCGACAGCAGCGAGAGTCTCAAGGGTGGGAACGTCTCCAGCGCAAGCCATCACTACATCCGGCTCAGCGCCTTCGTCGTTGCTGGCCCACTCCCAGATACCAATGCCTTCTGAACAATGCGTGATGGCATCACCCATATCCAGATACTGCAGTGCCGGCTGCTTGCCGGCAATGATCACGTTGACGTAGTGACGGCTGCGTAAACAGTGATCGGTCACTGAGAGCAATGAATTAGCGTCGGGCGGAAGATAGACTCTGACGACCTCAGCTTTCTTATTGATGACGTGATCGATGAAGCCCGGATCCTGATGGCTGAAGCCATTGTGATCTTGCCGCCAGACGTGCGAAGTAAGCAGATAATTGAGCGAAGCTATTGGCCGCCGCCACGGAATACGGCGCGTAACCTTCAACCACTTTGCATGCTGATTAAACATTGAGTCGACGATGTGAATGAAGGCTTCGTAACAGGAGAAAAAACCGTGGCGGCCCGTCAGCAGGTATCCTTCTAGCCAACCCTGGCACATGTGTTCGCTCAACACTTCCATAACCCGGCCCTCTGGCGATTCATGCTCATCACCGGGAAGAACTCTGGCAGTCCAGGCTCGATCAGTGACTTCGAAAATGGCATCAAGCCGGTTAGACGAAGTCTCGTCCGGGCCCATTACGCGGAAGTTGCGCTGGTCAAGGTTCAGCTTCATCACATCGCGCAGGAAACGGCCGCTGACGCGAGTTGCTTCCGCCTCAACGGTGCCGGGTTTGCGTACCTCAACCGCGTAGTCGCGATAGTCGGGTAGCCTCAACTCTTTGAGCAGTAGACCTCCGTTGGCATGCGGATTCGCGCCCATACGCCGGTGGCCCTTCGGGGCCAATTCTGCCAGTTCCGGTATTAACTTTCCGATCTCATCAAAGAGTTCTTCCGGCTTGTAGCTTTTCATCCAATCTTCAAGCATCCGCAGTTGCTCTGGTTTGCTTGCGGGCTTAGCCAGGGGCACCTGGTGTGCGCGAAATGTGCCCTCGACCGGTTTGCCATCCACAACCTTTGGCCCAGTCCATCCTTTTGGCGTACGCAAGACGATCATCGGCCATTGCGGCCGTTGCCTAAAGGTATTATCGCGCGCGTCTTTTTGAATCTCCTGTATCTCGGCCAGCACTTCATCGAGAGTTGCAGCCATCCGTTGATGCATCGCTTCGGGCTCATCGCCTTCAACCAAATATGGTTTGTGCCCATAACCGATGAGCAGGCTTGTCAACTCCCCCTCACCTAATCGAGCAAGCACCGCTGGATTTGCGATCTTGTAACCGTTCAAGTGCAGAATCGGCAGGACTGCGCCATCGCGTACTGGATTCAAGAATTTGTTTGAGTGCCAACTTGCAGCCAGTGGTCCGGTCTCGGCTTCACCGTCACCAACCACGCAGCAGGCCAGCAGATCAGGATTATCAAAGACCGCGCCGTAAGCGTGCGCGAGTGCGTAACCTAGCTCTCCGCCCTCGTGTATTGAGCCGGGCGTCTCCGGAGCAACATGGCTCGGTATGCCCCCGGGAAAGGAAAACTGCTTGAACAGCTTCTTCATGCCTTGCTCGTCCTGTGAAATGCCTGGATACAGCTCGCTGTAGGTTCCTTCCAGATAAGTATTCGCGACCAACCCTGGTCCGCCATGACCTGGACCTGTTATGTAAATTACATTCAGATCATGCAGCTTGATGAGACGATTGAGGTGAACATAAATGAAATTCAAACCGGGCGTTGTACCCCAGTGACCGAGCAATCTGGGCTTTACATGTTCGAGTTTCAACGGTTCGCGCAGCAGCGGATTGTTATATAAGTAAATCTGACCGACAGAGAGATAGTTCGCTGCGCGCCAGTAGGCGTTCATTTTCCGGACTTCTTCTGCGGGAAGAGGTGCAATTTTCATTTCAGTCTCAGTCCTCTCTTGGCATGAAAGACATAACGAACCAACAGAGTATCATTCGACGACGAACCATTCTCTCCGAGGCCACTAATTGGAGAATACATACTGTGCAAATCTCCGGTTAGCAAGGCCTGAGAAACAGCAAAAAGCTGTTATAGTCACGGTCGAACTCTCAATCATGGATAAGACCATGCCCATACGCTTGTTGTGGTTGCTGCAGTTGTCGGACACCGCGCTGCCGATTGGTGCGCTGAACCATTCGTGCGGACTTGAGACCCTCGCGGCTGAAGAATGGCTCAGCGCTGATGAACTTCAATCATTTTTGCATGATTATCTTCACGAGGTACACGAAACCACACGAATCAAAGACACGAACTCACACGAAATGTTGTTAGTGTTACTTCGTGTCATCAAAAAAGGGCACGTGACCCTATTTCTCGAGCTGCAAAATGATTTTATTGATCGCGATCTTTCTTCACTCCGGAGGAGTGAGATGTTTATAGATCGGTACCTAAGACGTCCCACGCGCGGTTCGGAGGGGCGGAATGAAACTAGACTGGTACTTGTCAAGTTGAGTTCCGCCCCTCCGAACCGCGCCGGAGGTTCTCGGTCCTTTAGGCTATAAACATCCCACCCATAACGGGGTGAAACCTTCGCCTCTTTCCGCCAGCGATAAACAGGTCGGCTCCAGTCTGTTTTTCCGACAGACTATTAGTCTCTAAGCACCCGGTTGGCGATTGTTTGCGCTCGAAAGACGCGGCTGCTTCCAGTCGGAGTACAAGGCCAACACAGCCACCATCACGTTGGCCACGATTATCGGAAGTGCATTCATCCAGATGCCGTAGCCGACCCACAAAAGGGCGGCCGACGCCTGGAGACGACGCATGGCTCTGGACGTCTTACAGAAGTAGGAAGCAGCGAAGAGCGCCGTCGCCACCCACCCGAGACTGTCAAGCATTAGCAGCCTCTACTAACCTTAATGCTGAGTCAGCTCCATCGCGTACCTCGCGAATGGTCAGCCAATCCGTTCGCACCTTGTCCCACTCCTGAATCAGAAAGCCCTGTGACTCGAAGAGCGAACGAATGCGCACCGAGTCCCAGCCCACGATGTCTTCGAGAACAGGAACCAACACGCTCAGCGCGTCGTCACTAAGAACGCTGCGCTTAGCGATCTGAGCGATATGCTTGGCCTCAGAAACGGCGACTGTGAAACCATCCTGGTGGTTGACGTGCAACATCACGTGAACATCTGAGCTGCCGTCGCCGACATAGACGATACGGTCGTAACTCACTTGCAGTTTTGAATGCAGCTCATCAATCACCGCGACCTTTCCGTAACCAGCAGGAACGCGGACGATCGAGTCAATCTCGCCGGTGGACTGCTCGTAGCGGAACTGCGTGCCGAAAATGTGATCCCGCGGAATGATGTCTTCGAGCGCCGATTGAATCACTTCTTCTGGCGCGGCCGAAACGACATAGAAGGAGAAGCGGTAGCCGTCAATGCCCTTCTCAAGGAACCGCGACAACTCCTGAATGTTCTGCTTGAGACGGATTCGTTTACCGACTTCGATCAAGTGCTCTTTACGGACACAACGGTATTCAGGGTCGTGCAACAGCAAATAAGCCAGTTCGCCTCCTTGCTGCACCAGGTTCATGTTCGACAGGCCCGCGACCTTTTCACCAAACCTGGCGGTACCTAGAAGTTCACTGAGAACAATTCCGGAATCGTTAAAGCTCAAAGTCTGATCAAAGTCACTGGCTAGCAAATAATGTTTTGTATTTTCTGATCTGTTTTTCATATCCATCTCTGCCTTGTCGTTAGATTTAATCAGTGGGGGGTGAGTTCGAAGCGCGAGGGTCGTGAACGCGTAAACGGGCTGGCTGTTTTGGAGCACTTGTTATATGCAGAGTCTACGAAGAACGTTGACCATTTATCCAGCTCATTGTTTTAATGGAGGCCATTAAAAGGACTCATGTCTGCAAAAAACTTAGTACGCGCCAGGCTTATTCCCACCGAGGAACCAAACGTCGCAGCAAATCTGCGTATCGCGGATCCGAGCGCAGGCCATCGAGATCTGGATTCGCGGGGAATACCCAGATCAAATAGGGGAGGTGGTCCTGAACGCTTTGTCCAACCACCGAAAAGCTTCGTCCTTGTTACCCAGACGTGAATAAACTGCGGCGATTTTAATCCGCCCTCCTTCAGCTTTGAGCAATTCCAGCTTCTGGAGCTAATAGCCGCGCGCACCGTTTTCCTCATAGGCTTTGCGAAATGAGTTGACTTCTCGCGCCAGATCTTCCGACACGAAGTTCACCATGGTACGAACGCGAGGTCACTTCCCTTCTTTAATTAAGGCGCGGTAAAAGTTTTGCAAGACGTAAAAAGCCTGCTTCCTTTCACCACGACTCGAAATCAGTCCTTTACGGTTATAGAAATCCTGTATGCGCGGCAGGGGTCTTCTCGGCGAGCGAAAATCAGTCAGGATCCATGGAGTCATCCCCCGGAGGGACGGAATCTTCTTCAACATCGCGAGCTGATGCTCATACAAATTCTTCTGGTATTCTTCGGTCCACCTTACGTTCGCTTCTCCGTGGTAGCCGAACAGGGCGTCACCGCCGAATTCGCTAATAATTAGCGGTTTGTTGTCGGTTATTTTCCACTGCAGGCCGTCAGCTTTCTCCGGCAGCCCATCGTACCAACCGACGTATTCGTTACAGCCGAGCACGTCCAGATATTCGCCCAGGGGATCATCAATCAGTTGCGTCTCGGCGTCCGCGTAATGGCGCTCGTTGGCA
>WNGF01003729.1_pt1 | contig 24230 bp, 20 predicted proteins | sample 5400641 | NCBI WGS metagenome assembly WNGF01 (sample SAMN13153371, study PRJNA577476) | soil metagenome | isolation source: 80 cm soil or saprolite under grassland replicate 2 | place: USA:California | collected 2016-06-15 | reverse complement strand
AATTGTGCTTCGTCGAGCGGAGTTTGCGTGATGGCCACGAGAATATCGCCGAAAAGATCGCTTTGCTGCAGCGAGAGGCCGCCGAGGCGGACGAGCTCGAGGGTGCCGAGGAAGATGGCGATCAACTCATCGCGATCGCGGCCTTCGAGAAACCACTGCAAACGAATCGGGGATTTCTCCTTCATCTTGCTGTACAGCTCCGCCATTTTGTCGGAGACCTTGTGCAGCGTGCGTTGGAACTCGATCGATTGCGGATGATCGAGTTTGTATCGAGTGAGCGCGTTGCGGAACGCGTCGATGAGATCGAACAGCGAGACTTCGCTCATGTCGATCTCCGCCGCCTCGGACTCCGGCAGCTTCACCGCCGGCCGCGGCCACACGCCCATGCGTACGATGTCCAGCTCCGCGAATGTCTCCGCCACCTGTTTGAATCGCTGATATTCGAGCAGACGATTCACCAGCTCCGCGCGAGGATCCTCCTGCTGCCCTTCCGCGTTTTCGTCGCGCGGCAGGAGCATCTGCGACTTGATGTGAATCAGCACCGCCGCCATGTAGATGTAGTCGGCCGCCACTTCGAGATTCAGCTCGTCCATCGCGTCGAGATAGGTGGTGTATTGCTCCGTGATCGGCACGATCGGGATGTCGTAGATGTCGATCTCGTTCTTTTTGAGCAGATGCAGCAACAGATCGAGCGGGCCGTGAAATGACGGCAGCGTGACCTCGAGTGTGGCGCCAGCGCCCTCGCCGGCGTCGTCGTCCGCCGCCGGGGGCGGCGGCGCTACACGATCTTCGTCGGTCATCGCAGCTCCGGGAAATCGATGTTCATCGCCTTGCGCACGAGCTCCAGCGTTTCCGATGCGCGCTCGCGAGCGGTGCGATTGCCCTCGCGCAAGGCATTCCACACGATGCTCGGATCGCGATCGATTTCCTCGCGCCGGGCGCGAATGTCGCGCAGCTTTTCAATCATGATCTCCGCGAGCAATTTCTTGTCGTCGACGCAGCCGATCATCGCGGTGCGGCATTCGCGGTCCACGCGGGCGATCGTCTCATCATCCGAGAAGAGTCTGTGGAACTGGAACAGATTGCAGATGTCGGGATTGCCCGGATCTTGCCGGCGGATGCGATTCGGATCGGTGAACATGGTCATCACCAGCGCGCGGATTTCGTCCGCGCTCGCCGTCAACGGAATGGTATTGCCATACGACTTCGACATCTTGCGTCCATCGAGGCCGGGTACTTTCGGCGTTTCCGTGAACAGCGGCTTCGGCTCGGGGAAAACCTCGCCGTAAAAGTTGTTGAAGCGGCGAACGATCTCGCGCGAGAGCTCCAGATGCGATGCCTGATCCTCGCCCACCGGGACAAAATGTGCACGATAAATGATCACATCTGCAGTCTGCAGCAGCGGGTATCCCAGAAAGCCGTAGGTGTTGAGATCGCGGTCCTTCAGCTCCTGCTGTTGATCTTTGAATGACGGCACGCGCTCCAGCCACGGCAGTGGTGTGACCATCGAAAGCAGCAGATGTAGCTCCGCGTGCTCCTTCACTTCCGATTGCAAGAAAATGGTGGAGCGTTTCGGATCGAGCCCGGCGGCGATCCAGTCGGCGACGGCATCGAATGTGGCCTGCCGGATTTTCGAAGGATCGGCGTAGTCGGAGGTCAGCGCGTGCCAATCGGCGACGAAGTAGTAGCAGCGGTATTGCTCCTGGAGTCGAACCCAGTTGCGTACCGCTCCGAAGTAGTTGCCGAGGTGGACGCGGCCTGTCGGACGGAGACCGCTGAGCACGATTTGTGATTGGGTATCCAAGCTGCAATTCATGTAGGGTCGGCGCCCTCGCCGGCCTCGCCGCCGAGGGCGGCGGCGCTACAAAGTCGCGGCAGTGTAGCAGCCCATCCGAAGCCGTACAATATTAGTCCCTCGCCACCGTCATCTCCGCGCCTAACAACCGTCTCGCCAACTCCTCGGCACGCGTTACGCCATCGCGTCCGAGCACACCGATCGCCGTGTCGCGGGCGCGCTCCATGAGCTCGTGATCGCGCACGATGTTGCCCATGCGGAACCGCAGCGCCCCCGATTGGCGGGTGCCGAGGAATTCGCCGGGACCGCGGAGTTGGAGGTCGCGCTCCGCCACTTCGAATCCATCGCGCGTCTCGGCGAACAGATCGAGGCGATCCTTTTCTTTGTCCGAAACCAGAATGCAGTACGACTTTTTTGCGCCGCGGCCGACGCGGCCGCGAAGCTGATGCAACTGCGAAAGACCGAAGCGATCGGCATCCATGATCAGCATGATCGACGCGTTCGGAACATCGATGCCCACTTCAATCACCGTCGTGCTGACGAGGATGTCGATCTCCCCTGCTTTGAAGCGCTGCATCGTCGCCTCTTTGTCCGCCGGCGACATGCGGCCGTGCAACATGGCGATCTGACGATTCGGAAAACGCACGCGGATCGCTTCGAAGCCCTGCTTCAGCGGCTTCAGATTGAGCTTCTCCGATTCCTCGATGATCGGATAGACGACGTAAATCTGCGCGCCCGAGGCGATCTCCTCTTCGATGAAGCGACTGATGCGCTCGAGCTGCGTGCTCGCGCGCACGGCGGTCTTGATCGCCTGCCGGCCGGGCGGCAGCTCGTCGATGACCGACAGTTCGAGATCGCCGTAGATCGCCAGGGCGAGCGATCGTGGAATCGGCGTGGCGGTCATCACCAGGATGTCAGGCGTTTCGCCCTTTGCAAAGAGACGCTGCCGCTGCTCCACCCCGAATCGATGCTGCTCGTCGACCACGGCGAGGCCAAGCGATTTGAACTCGATCTTCTCTTCGAGCAAAGCATGCGTGCCGACGACGAGCTGCACGAAGCCGTCGCGCAGGCCGGCGTGCAGCGTGCGCCGCTCGCCACTGGTGGCGGATCCGGTGGCCTTGGCCAGGACGACGGAATGGTCAAGTAGTTGACTGATTCGCTGGAAGTGCTGCTCGACGAGAATCTCCGTCGGTGCGAGCAGCGCTACCTGATGCCCGTTACGGATCACGATCAACGCGGCGATCAGAGCGACGATCGTTTTTCCGCTGCCGACATCGCCCTGCAGCAGCCGGTACATCGGCCGGTCGCTCTGCAGGTCATCGACGATTTCCTTGACCACGCGTTTTTGCGCGCGCGTGAGCTTGAACGGCAGGATTTTTCTGACTTCCGCGCGCATCGCGTCGTCCACGCCGATCTTCCGCGTCTTTTTCTTGACCTCCTCCCTTGCCCGGCGGACGCGCAGCGCGAGCTGAAACGTGAAGAACTCCTGAAGGATCACACGGCGATGCGCGGGCGAGCGTCGCCAGAGGAAGTCATCGTCGAGCTCGCGCGGGCGGTGCAGTTGCTCGAGCGCGGACGCGAGCGGTCCGACGTGTAGCGTTTCCCGAATGTCTTCCGGCAAAGGATCTTCGAGCGCCGGCAGCGAGTGGAACGACGCCGCGACGATCCGGCGTAGCGCCTTCGGCGGAATGTTGCCGATTCTCGAGTAAATCGGCACGATCGCGCCTTCATCCTCTTCATCGCCCTCGAATTTTTCCCAGTCCGGACTCTCGATCTGCAGATTGCCGTAATTCGAGAGTTTCGGCGCGCCGAACACTGCGAGGCGATCGCCGCGCTTGATCTGATCGGAAAGGAACGGCTGATTGAACCAGACCAGCTTCACCGCGCCGCTGTCGTCTTCGAGCACTGCTTCGAAGATCTTCATGCGCTTGACCGGCGAGACCTTCGAATTCGCCGAGATGATGCGGCCGCGCACGAGCACCGCCTCCTCGATGTGGTGACCGAGGTCGGCGATGTGGGTGGGGTGGCGGCGGTCTTCGTAGCGGAAGGGAAAAAACCAGAGGAGATCGGCGGCCGTTGTCAGGCCGTACTCTTCGAGAGTCTTTGCGCGGCTTGCTCCAACACCCTGGAGGAAGCGTACGGGCGTACTGGGGGCGATCACGCGATTATTGTCGCGCGTTCTACTGCGATTCTACGAGGCGTAGAACGATGAACGCGGAACGATGAACGATGAACATGATTGCTTTGTTCATCGTTCATCGTTCAGAGTTCATCGTTCAGTCAAACACCGCTTTCATGGAGATCAGCCCGATCTTGAGCAAGTCTCCGTCGTGCAGCGTGACCGGCACTCCCGTCGGGATTCGCACGTCGTTCACGTACGTGCCGTTGACCGTGCCGACTTCTTCGAGCACGTGATACTCGCTATTGGCGCGGATCACTTTTGCGTGGCGACGCGACACGGAACGATTGGTGTCCACAGGCGTGAGATCGATGTCCGGAAGAATTCCGGTGACCGGATCCGCTCTCCCGATCGTCGTCTCATCCCCTCGGCTGAAAAAAAATGCAGTCCCGGTGGTGACATCGACGAGGCGATGCCGTCCGCGTTCGGCCGGCGCCATCCGCGTCGACTCCATCGCCGCCTGATCGGCGTCGATCTCGCGGCCGACGAGGCGCTCGAGCAGCGTGTTCGCCTCGCGTAGTCGCTTGGAGTATTTGCGGATGATGCGCACCGCGACTTCCGGATTCTTGCGCAGCATCTCGTCGAACCGTGCGCCGTTGATCACCAGCGCGCGAACGTCGGTAACGGCAATCGCGTCCGCGGTGCGCGGCAAGCTTTCCAGCACCGACATCTCACCGAAGAAGTCGCCTTTCTCCAGCTTGGAAAGGATGTGCGAGGCGCCATTGATGTTCTTGATGATGTGGACCTCGCCCTCCTGGATGATGAACATCTCGGTGCCGAGGTCGCCCTGGTGAAAGATGACTTCGCCGGCGGAGTACGTCGCGCTGGAGTCCTTCACCGGATCCTTTCCGCCAGTCGTTTTGAACACGGCCTTCATCGCTCCACCACGGCGTGTGAGACAGTCATCGTTGCGCTGGAAGTGCTGAGTTGGACTGGCGCGCCGATCGGCATGAGGAGGTTGTCTCCATGGTGTCCGAATGGCAAATCACGCACGACCGGAACTCCATAAGAATCAAAGGTTTCGTGCAGGAGCGAATCAATTTCCTCCTCGCTCCCACACCCTTTCAGCTTGCCGATTGCTACACCACGAATTCGATTGAATCTACCAGACAGACGTAGGTGGGTCAACATTCGATCCAGCCGATATGTCGGTTCATCGACGTCCTCCCAGAACCAGATTCCGTCGTCGATCCAGAAGTCGTAGGGCGTGGCCATGAGCGAGGTGATGAGCGACAGGCAGCCGCCGAAAAGAACGCCTTCGGCCTCACCTTGACAAACGATCTGATCACGTGCGAAGGGATGGGTGAGCGGCGCATCTCCGCCTAACATCGACCAGAACCACTGCTCGATGTCGGGTGACAGTCCGTTGAAGAAATCGAGATTCAACATCGGGCCGTGAAACGTGGCGACGTTGGCCTGCGTGGCGACGGCTTGATGCAGCGCGGTGAGATCGCTGAATCCGACGATCGGACGTGGATTGCGCCGGATAGCGTCGTAATCGATGCGATCGAGAATGCGCATCGCGCCGTATCCGCCTCGCGTGAAGAAGAACGCGTCGTATTCGTCAGAGTTCAAGAATCGGTTGAGCTCTTCGAGGCGCTCGTCATCCGGCCCGGCGAGATAGCTGCGGTGCGAATGTGCGATGTTGCCGGCGATCGTGACGCGGGCGCCGCGCGCTTCGAGCCGCTGCTTCGCTTCTTGAATTCGTTCGGATTCTGATGGGGAGGAAATCGCCAGGACGGCGACGCGCGGATTGGACGGCAGAGCACGCGGCCGAATCAAAAAGTCCTGAGTCCTGAGTCCTGAGTCCTCAGTAGAAATCACTGGGCGGCGGAACTCAGGACTCATGACTCAGCACTCAGGACTCGAAAGTGTGGAGCGGATCTGTAAGCCGAATTCTGTCTCCCTGACGGGCGAGGATCATTCATCTGTCACTCGCGTTTCCGCGGTGATCGAGCAACCTACCCGGAAGCTGAGTAACGGAAACGGGCGGTTCCATCGCTTCCCTATTTGGTCTTGCTCCGCAGGGGGTTTGCCTTGCCGTCGCCGCTCGCGCGGGACGCGGTGCGCTCTTACCGCACCGTTTCACCCTTGCCTCCGGCGCCTTGCGGTGCCGGTTAGGCGGTCTGTTCTCTGTTGCACTTTCCGTCGCGTCGCCGCGCCTGGACGTTATCCAGCCTGCTGCCCGTTGGAGTTCGGACTTTCCTCCGCGCACGAGACGCGGCGATCCTCCGATCCGCTCCACACGTGAATTGTAACAGGTGTTTTTGGATGAAAATTGCTAATGGTAAATAGTTGCCGTTTCAAGATTTAGAAAAATTGTCGGCGTGCCGACATTTGGGCGTTCTCCGTTATTCGTTCTTCGTTCTTCGTACGAACAACGGAGAACGAAGAACGAACAACGTTACGACGACGAGCACGACAAGAACGAGCCAAGGCAGCAGGATCGCGATGATCGCGCTCGCGAAGGCGAACACATCTTCGATCAGCGACAAGATCGGATTGCCGAGGCCGCCGGTGCTCACCGTGCTCGCGCCGCGTACGGCCGCCTTCGTCGCGTGCGCGCCGAGAGCGGCGCCGCCGGCGAGAATCGTGGCTACGATCACCGCACCGTGCGGAATTTGATTCGACACCGCCGCGAACGCCACCAGCGCGCCTGCCACAGGACGGATGAACGTGTGCACGACGTCCCACAGATGATCGATAGTCGGAATCTTGTCGGCGACGAACTCGATCAGGTAAAGCACTCCGATGACGATCAGCACGGGCGTCGACGCGAAGAATCGCGCGAGATCATCGTGAAACATCGACGGCTGCCAGCGCGCGAGCAACCCGAAAACGAGCAGAGTGGCGTACGAGTTGATGCCGGCGCCGACGCCGAGGCCCACGGAAGTGAGAAAAGAGCTGATCATGGCTGCGGAATGGCCACGACAACCGGTTTGCTCGCGCGCAACGCCGCCGGAATCTGAGTGGTGGCCGATTCGGCGTCTGCGCGAGTTGCGTAGCGACCCCAGAACACCCGATGACACTGCTGGCCGCGGTAGCTGATCGGCACCGACCACACCTCCGTGCCGCCGATCTCGATCGCCTTCTGCAGCGAAGCCTCCTGGCACACCAGTTCGACCTGAACAGTGAAGTGGACGACAGCCGCCCTCGGCTGTCGTTCGGTCGCTGGCGGAGGTTGGACAGCCGGGGGCGGCGGCGCCACAGGCGTCGGCACAACGGCTGCGAAGGTTGTCGTGGTTGGTGTAAGAACCGGTTTCTTTGCAACAGCCCTCGGTTGGGGCGTTGGCGCAGAACTCGTCTGTCCCTTCCACCAGTACCACCCGCCGAATGCCGCAGCGGCCACGATGAGCACCACGATCAATGCAAACACCGGCGCACCGCGCCCCTTCTTCGGCTGCGAACGTGTGAACTGCGGCGGAGTTCTTCGAGTCTGCGTCTGCGTCGCGCGGCGGATCGACGGCGAAGGCGTGGCGGCCCGCGCTGCCGCTTCGATCTGCGCTTCGTCGAAGCCCCACTTCACTTCCCGTGGATTCGGGACCGGAATGGCCGCAGGCGGCGGAGGGGCGTCCTCGCCGATCGATTCGACCGGCGGCTCAGGCTCGAGTTGAAACGACGGCATTCTGTTGTTGCCCCAGGAATCTTCTGCATCGGCTACACCGACGTCGGCGAATCCGAGTTCATCCTTTCCTTCAGCTTTTGGCTCCTTGCGCAGTAGACCGAGGGCCCGGAGTGCCTCGAGGAGTTTGTAGGTGTTGAAGACGTCCTTGCCTGTCGACGCGGCGATCTCGGCCGCGGTTTCCCTGCCGTCGATCTTCGATGCGATCTCCGAAGCCTCTTCATTCAGGCCGAGGCGCTGGAACGCTTCGTCGAAATCCTCGGCCTTCGTCAGCACCGCGGAACCGCCGTCGAGCGCGCGCTCGAACGGTTGGCGGTCCGGCTCGGTGACGAAAAGTTCGATCAGCACCTGCTGCAGCGGAAACAGCGTGCCTTCCTCGCGCTTCGGCAGGTAGTCGGCCACGATCGCGTAGGAGCCGTGATTCCAGGAGCGGACCGACCGGAGAATGCCGATCACCTGGATGCGCCGCGCCCACGTGAGCTCTTTGCGCGTGATGAAACCGAGGTTCAGCAGCGCGTCGCCGAGGCTCTCGTTTTCTTTGCGTTTTCCGAGGGCTTGTTTGAGATGCTCTTTGGTGATTTTCCCCGCGCGCAGAAGGATCTCGTCCACGGCGTCGACACGATCGTTGGTGCTCGCAGACAGCACATCGCCACCTTTGAAGTAGACGATCTTGATGATGCCGTCCTGCTCGAATCGAATCGCGCCGGTGAAGCCCTCCCGGCCGAGCTCGACGAGACGCTGGATGAGATCGATCTCGCCGATTTCGCCTTCGAAATTCATTCTCCCGCCCCTTCAGATTTTGTCGTGGGGAATCGCGATTCAATTATCGCACGTCCCCTCACCCTTCACCCTCTCCCCGCGCCGCGGGGAGAGGGACGGGGTGAGGGGCTCCGTGCAGTTCTTCGTACAACGTGCGGCCCACTTTGCGTCCCAGCACGTTGATCAAGTCCTGCTCGGAAGCTTGCTTCACTCCCGACACGCTGCCGAAGCGCTCGATGAGCAGACGGCGGCGCTTCTCGCCGATTCCCGGCAGATCATCGAGCTCGCTGTGCAGCGTGCGCTTCGATCTGCGTCGCCGATGCGATGACACTGCGAATCGATGCGTCTCGTCGCGCACCATCTGCAGCAGTTGCAGCGCCGGATCGTGCCGATCGAGCCGGATCGGATCGTCGGCGTCGGGCACGTAGATCTCTTCCTCGCGTTTCGCCAGACCGGCGATCGTGATTCCTTCGATGCCCAGCCGATTGAGCGCCGTGAGCGCCGCGTTGAGTTGTCCCCGTCCGCCGTCGATCAGGATCATGTCCGGCAGCGGCCGGCTTTCGTCGAGCAGCCGTCGATAACGCCGATCGACCGCCTCGGCCATCGAGCGAAAATCGTCCGCGCCGGTGACGCTGCGGATGTTGAACACCCGGTATTGGTTTTTGTCGAACTTCCCGCGATCGAGTACCACCATCCCGGCGACGGAGTCGCTGCCCTGAATGTTGGAGATGTCGAACGATTCGATGCGATTCACCTCGCCGGAGTGCCCAAGAAGCTGTGCAAGTCGGGAGGCAGCGATCTGCAGCCGATCCTGCTGTGATTTTCGAAAACGCGACTCGTGGGACAGCCGTGCGTTGCGATTGGCCAACTCGACACGGTTCACGCCATGCCCGCGCTGCGGAACGCGCAGCGTCACCTTGCGCCCACACTGCTGCGAGAGCCACTCGGCGAGAAGGTCCGCTTCTTCGACCGCGAACGGCAACAGAATCTCGGGCGCGATGAAGAGATTGTCCTGGTAGTAGCGCTGCACGACTTCACCGAGGAAGTGACTCGGCTGGTACTGGTCGACTTTTTCCCAGAACAGCTCGCGTCGATCCACGACGTTCCCATCGCGGATGACGAAGAGCTGGATGGCGATGTCGCCCCCTTCTTCATGCAATCCCCAAACGTCGGCGTCTTCCTGTTCCGCCGACGCGACCTGCTGTTCCGCTTGCACGCGCTCGACGGTGCGGATGAGATCGCGATAGTAGGTCGCCACTTCGAAACTCTCCGATTCGGCTGCGTGATACATGCGCTCGGTCAGCCGCTCCTGCAGCTCTTTCGATTTGCCGCTGAGAAAGAGCACAACGTCGTCAACCATGTCGCGATAATCGGCGCGTGTGGTGAGCCCGACGACGCAAGGGCCGAGACACTTGTGCATGTCGTAGTAGAGGCAGGGGCGCGGCAGAGCGCTTTTGCCGTCGGTGATCTCGAGATCGCAGCTTCGCAATTTGAACTGATCGGCGACGAGCTTCAGCAGCCGGCGCGCGGTCCCCGCGAAAAATGGACCGTAGAAAAGATCTCCTTTTTTTCGATCGAGGCGCCGCGTGAAAACGACGCGTGGAAAGTCCTCCGACATCGTGACTTTGAGGTATGGATACGTTTTGTCGTCGCGAAGCAGAACGTTGTATCGCGGCTGATGCGCCTTGATCAGGTTGTTCTCGAGCATGACCGCTTCGAGTTCGTTGTTCGTGGTAACGAAGTCGATCGCTTCGATCTCCTTCACCAGCGCGTTGCCGAACGGATCGCGATCGCCTTTGCCGACGACGTAGGAGCCGACGCGATTGCGCAGATTCCTCGCCTTCCCGACGTAGATCACCTCTCCCTCGGCGTTCTTGTGGAGATACACACCGGGGCGGATGGGCATCTCTTTTATGCGCGCTTTCAGGCGCTCGAGACGATCGGTCATGGGATTTCCAGAACCCGCTGCGGTAGCCGTGTCATCCTGAGCCGCGCAGACGGCAAAGGATCTCGTCGACGAGACCCTTCGCTTCGCTCAGGGTGACACAAGCTTCCCCAGAAACTCCGCAGCCGCCTCGCGGAACTCTTCGGTCCATTCGTGGCCGCCCTCGAAGACGCACACCGTCACGTCAGTGATCGGCTTCAGAAAGTTCAAGTCTTTCTTGAGCTTTTCCTCCGTGTACCAATCGTCGCGAACACCGCGGCCAATCAGAACGGGCGGAATGTTTGATGTGACATCCGGCGGAACGTCGGCGGCCAGAGCGATCAGCCCTGCGGCTTTCCCGAAATCGCTTGCCGCTCGATAGGCCATCGCGCCACCCTGAGAGAAGCCGGCGAAGACGATTGTTTTCGGATCGTGAAGCCAATCGATGACGCTGCGAACATACGCAATGTTGTCGGCGATCGCGAACTGGCGATCGAGCTTCGTCATCCAGCTCGCGACGATCTGCTGCGTGCGAATTGTGTAAAAAGGATGCAGCGCCTGAATCGCCATCACCGTCCACTCCTCCGTTCCGCCGATCTTCAGCAGCTCGTCCAGGTGGCTCTCCGCCGTTTCGGCATAGCCATGAAATCCGACCAGCACGCGCTCCGGAGGGCCGCGGCGAACAAGGAAGCGGCCGTGGACGGTGGCGGCGATCGTGTGAATGTCGGTGGTCAACATGTTGACTAGCGTGTCATGCTGAGCGAAGCGAAGCATCTCAAGTTAGGTAGTTGAGATCCTTCGCCGTCTTCGCGGCTCAGGATGACACCGCATGCGACAATGCTACCGCTTGGCGCGTGTGGCAATGGTGGTCCCGTGCTTCAACGAGGCGCATCGTCTCGACACCGCGGCCTTTGGCGACTTCTGCCTCCCCGGCGACGACATCGAATTCCTTTTCGTGAACGACGGCAGTACGGATGACACACTGCAGATCCTGCAGACGACCGGCGCGCCGGTCGTGAACCTGGAACGCAACAGCGGCAAAGCGGAGGCGGTGCGTCGCGGCATTCTGGCCGCGCTCGATCGCTCCGCTGATCTGGTCGGATTCTGGGACGCCGATCTTGCCACTCCGCTCACTGAGCTCCCCGGCTTCATGGAGATCATGAGGACGCGGCCGGAGATCAACATGGTTTTCGGCGCGCGCGTCCGGCTCCTCGGTCGGGAAATCAGCCGGCGGCCGTCGCGACACTACTTCGGCCGAGTGGGCGCCACTCTCATCTCCTCCAGCCTCGGACTGGCCGTCTACGACACCCAGTGCGGAGCCAAGCTCTTCCGCGCCAGCGATACTCTTCGCGATGTCTTCAGCACACCGTTTCTGTCGCGCTGGATTTTCGACGTGGAGATCATTGCCCGATTCGTGCAACGGTGGGGACGCGATCGCGTGGCCGGCGCACTGTACGAGTATCCGGTCACGCGGTGGCACGATGTCAAAGGATCAAAAGTGAAATCGCGTGACTTCATCCGCGCCCTGCGCGATCTTTGGAAAATTCATCGCGCGTACAATGCACGAAGATGACGGCCGTCAATCTCCACGACGAAACCGGACTCTCTTCTCTGGCCCGAGGACTCGTGGGGTCGGAGATTCTGAAGGTGGCGGGCGAAATCCGCGCCCTCACCGAAAAAGGTCTTCAGATCTGCAATCTCACCGTGGGCGATTTCTCGCCGCGTGAATTTCGGATTCCCGCAAAACTCGAGCAGCTCATCGGCGAGGCACTCGCGGCCGGTGAGACGAATTACCCGCCGTCTGACGGGATTAAAGAACTACGGCAGGCGGTCATCCGATTTTTTCAGGAGTCGTTCGGCCTTTCCTATCCGCTCGAATCGGTGCTCATCGCCGGCGGTGCCCGGCCGATCATCTTCGCCATCTACGCGGCACTCGTCGATCCGGGTGACAAAGTCATCTACCCGATTCCCTCGTGGAACAACAATCACTACACCTATCTGGTGCGCGGCGTTCCGGTGGAGATCGTCGTCGGGCCGGAGACGAATTTTCTGCCGACCGCGGAGCAGATCCGGCCGCTGGTGCGCGATGCGCGAATGATCTGCATCAACACGCCGGCGAATCCGACCGGCACTGTGATGGCGCGCGAGGAAGTGCAAGCGATCGCGCAACTGGTCGTCGATGAAAACAGCCGCCGCCTCGCGCGCGGAGAACGGCCGCTGTTTTTGATGTGGGATCAGATCTACTGGATGCTCACCTTCGGCGATCGCCGGCACTACGCACCGCCGGAACTGGTGCCGGAATCCGCGCGCTGGACGATTTTCGTCGACGGCATCTCCAAAGCGTTCGCTGCGACGGGCCTGCGCGTCGGCTGGAGCATTGCCCCGGCTCACATCACCGCCCGCATGCGCGACATCCTCGGACACGTCGGCGCATGGGCGCCGCGCCCCGAGCAGGTAGCCGTCGCCCGATTCCTCGGCATGCGCGAGGAGATCGATCGCTATCGCGAAGAGATCATCCGCAAACTGCAACTGCGGCTCGATCTGCTGTATGACGGCTTCGAGCAGATGCGCCGGGATGGCCTTCCTGTGCGCGCGATCGTGCCGCAGGGCGCGATTTATCTCTCCGCGCAATTTCAGCTCACGGGACGAACGAACGAGGAAATTCGAAAACTGCTCCTCGATCGCGCTGGCTTCGCGGTCGTGCCCTTTCAGGCTTTCGGTCTCAAAAAGGAGGATGGATGGTTCCGGCTCAGCGCCGGCGCCGTGTCGCCAAACGAAATCGAAGCCGGATTGCGTCGGGTGCGAGCGGCGCTGGAGACGTTATGAAACGCGCGCGATGAAGAAGGAGAGCGGCCGTCCCGGCCGCAGTCATCGCGCGTCTCGCCCGGTGACCAGTGGTGTCCGCGCGAGACGCGCGGACACTGCGGGCGGCACGCCCGCTCTCCGCATCGCGCTCGACAAATACGGACTCCTCCTGCTGCAGGACAAAGAGCTTCCGAGCGCCGTCGGCATCATCACTGGCGAGGAGGTTTCGGGATCGTGGTGGTCGCATCCGCGCGCGAACGAGATTTTTCGCAAGCTGCAGGCGCTCGATGATGCGCTCGCGGTGAAGCTGATCGCCGGAAAAGTGACGTACGTCGATGAACGCCTGCAACCTGCCGTTGCTGCCGTCGGCCGCGGACGAGAGCCGTGGCAGATGCGCGGCCTCTCCCCTGCTGCGAAGAAGCTCCTGGCGCGGGTTGATCGGGAAGGCAGCGTTCGCGCGAGCGGCGCGGCGTCAAAAGAATTGCAGCTCCGGCTGCTGGTCAACGCGCGCGAGGAACACACCGAATCCGGCAAGCATGAGACCGTGCTGGCGCCATGGCCTCCGAGCAAGCTCACGGCGGAAGAAGGACGGCATCAGCTCGAGGTAGCAGCGCAGGCGATCGGCGCGGAGCTGCACGATCTCCCGTGGAACCGGTTCGGCGTTCCTACACGAAAATCCTGATCTCTTTCAGCTCGCGGAGCTTGTCGCGAATCTCGGCGGCCCGTTCGAAGTCGAGGTTCTTCGCCGCCTCCTTCATTTCTTTGGTCAGGCGGCTGATCGCCTTGTCCAGATCTTCGTCGGCCACCAGATCGAGCTTGCGCGTGCCGACCGGGCCGGCGATGTCGAGATAATCGAGATTGGCCATCTTCACCAGATCGCTGTCGATCGCTTTGATGATCGTCGCCGGCTCGATGCCGTGCTCCTCGTTGTACATCTGCTGGATCGCGCGGCGCCGATTGGTCTCATCGATCGCGAACCGCAGCGAGTCGGTGATCTTGTCCGCGTACAGAATGGCCACTCCGTTTATGTTCCGCGCGGCGCGGCCGATCGTCTGAATCAGCGAAGTTTGCGAGCGGAGGAAGCCCTCCTTATCGGCATCGAGAACAGCCACGCACGAGCACTCCGGGATGTCCAGCCCTTCTCGAAGCAGATTGATGCCTACGAGCACATCGAAAATGCCGGTGCGGAAGTCGCGGAGGATGGCGATACGCTCGAGAGTGTCGATATCCGAGTGCAGGTAGTTGACCTTGATGCCCAGCTCCATCAGATAGCGCGTCAGATCTTCCGACATCCGTTTCGTGAGCGTGGTGACCATCACCCGCTCGTTTTTCGCGACGCGCTCGTTGATGACGCCGATCAAGTCGTCAACTTGACCTTTGACCGGCTTGACGATGATCTGCGGATCGAGCAGCCCGGTCGGACGGATCACCTGCTCGACGTAGAGCCCGGCCGTTTTCTTCAGCTCGTAGGGACCGGGAGTGGCCGAGACATAAATGATCTGATCCAGCTTCGACTCGAACTCGTCGAATGACAGCGGCCGGTTGTCGATGGCGCTCGGCAGCCGGAATCCATATTCGACCAGGGTTTCTTTTCGCGAACGATCGCCGCCCCACATGCCGCGAACCTGGGGGACGGTCTGATGCGATTCGTCGATGACCATCAGAAAATTTTTCGGGAAGTAGTCAATGAGCGTCGGTGGAGGCTCGCCGCGCGCACGGCCGGAGAGATGCCGGCTGTAGTTTTCGATCCCGTTGCAGTAGCCCAGCTCCGCCATCATTTCGAGATCGAAGAGCGTGCGCTGAGAAAGCCGCTGCGCTTCGAGCAGCCGGTCTTGCGCGCGCAGCTCGGCGACACGTTCGTCGAGCTCCTTACGGATGTTCTCCATCGCCTCCATCAGTCGCTCTCGCGGCGTGACGTAGTGGGTGCGCGGATAGATGGCAACGCGATCGAAGTCGCCGCCGGTCCGGCCGGTCACCGGATCGATGCGCGAAATCTTATCGATCTCATCGCCGAAGAACTCAATGCGCACGGCGTCGTCTTCGTACGCCGGCCACAGCTCGAGCACGTCGCCTCGCACGCGGAATGTGCCGCGGGCAAGGTCGTACGGCGTCCGCTCGTACTGCATTTCGGTGAGCCGGCGGAGATACTGGGTGATCGGCTTTTCGACGCCGCGCTCGAAGAACAGCAGCATTCCGAAGTAGAGATCCGGATCGCCGATGCCGTAAATGCATGATACCGATGCGACGATGATCACGTCCTTTCGCTCAAAAAGCGACTTCGTTGCCGAGAGCCGCAGCTTGTCGATCTCATCGTTCTTGGTCATCTCCTTCTCGATGTAGAGATCGTTCTGCGGTATGTACGCCTCGGGTTGGTAGTAGTCGTAGTAGGAGACGAAGTACTCGACGCGATTCTCGGGAAAGAAGTTTTTGAACTCCTGATAAAGCTGGGCGGCGAGCGTCTTGTTGTGGCTGAGGACGAGCGTCGGCCGGTTGATTTGCTCGAGGACCTTCGCGACGGTGAATGTCTTCCCCGATCCGGTGACGCCGAGGAGGACCTGGTGCGGGTTGCCGGTGCGGACGGACTCCACGAGCTGCGCGATCGCCTGCGGCTGATCGCCCTGAGGCTCGAATGGGGAGAGGAGTTTGAAATCCATGGTTGCTGGGTTGCTGAGTTGCTGGGTTGCTGAGTTGCTTGGTTGCTGAGCAACCGAGCAACCGAGCAACCGAATAACCTAGGAACCTTTATTGATGTCGTGAATCTCTTTCGTCAACTGCTCCGTCTCCGCGGAAGTTACGCGATCGTCCGAGGTGACTTCACGCAGTGTGCGCAGCAGCGGCTGCAGCCGGTCGAGCTTCAGCCGGTTCTCGCGAACGGAGTCGCGCATCGTTTTCATTTCCCGATCGAATGCTGCTTTCTGCGTCTGTTGGACGTCTTTCGTGAATTTCTTATCGATCTCGCTCTGAATCGAGCCGAACATCAATTCAAGCAGTTGGCCCATCCCGCCGCCCGAGGCGACGATGCCGCCAACAAAAATCACAACCAACAAAAGGATTGCAGCGCTGCCGCAACCGTATGGCACCCAACGCGGAAACAGCGGTTTCGCCTCGCCAACCGGAGTGGAGTAGTAATCGGCCGGGCGCCGGAATGGTAAGCTTTCCGCGGGCCGAGCTGCGGGTGTGATTTCGTCCAAAGTCAGCTCGAAAAGGTATCATGGCGTGCGAATATGACGGTGCCGCTTTCGAAAGTCACAGTTCTGATCCTCGATGACAATCCGCTAGTGCTCAAGCTCGGCCGCGCCTTGCTCGAGCGAGAGGGTTGCACGGTCCTGACCGCCGCGAGTTGGATCGAGTTCAATCACGTCCTCGCGGGGAATACGCCGGACATCATCTTTCTCGATGTCAATCTCCCCAGCATCAAAGGCAACCGCCTCAGCGAAGTCCTCAAATCGCAGTCCAACAAAAAGGACATTCCCATCATCCTGATCTCCGATTTGCCGGAGAAATCCCTCGAAGAGATGTTCCCCAGCTCCGGCGCGAACGCCTGGATGCGCAAGCCGCTCACGCGCGACAAAATGGTCGACATGATCAATCGCTACGTAAAGGCGTGACGCGTTAGATGTGGGGACGGGCTTCAGCCCGTCCGATCGGGCTGAAGCCCGACTCCACATGCGACGCGATCGTTAATTAACGTTAAATGACGAACGGAACGAAGCGTTTGTGCGTTTGCACGTACGCGCGATGCGGTTCGCCGAGCCTCTCCAGCAGGGCTGACGGGTGTCTCACCCACCGCTATGCGCCCTGATTTACGACCACGACATCGGATCGGATTGCGCGCTGACTGCTCCGTGACATAGGGCCAGACCAAACGGCAGCGTGGTCATCGATGCTGAGTCGTCGTTGGCGGTGGCTGGGCGGGAGGAGGAGCAGTCGTCGTGGTGGTGGTGGTCTCTTCCTCGGGCGGTGTGGGCGATTCGGCGCCCTCTCCTGTTTGCGCGGACGCATCCGGAGCGGTGAGCGTCGGCTCGAGCTCCTTCGGCTGATAGAACGGGCGCTGCAGGTAGTAGGGCAGCTTGCTCACCGCGACGGTCGAGCCGTTGCAATCTTTGTCGGGCTCCTGGCCGGCGATGAATGCCTCCATGATCACTCGCGCGCAGGGGCCGACTCCCCTTCTGCCCGTTTTCAGATCCATCGGCACGATCACAATTCCGGGCGGAGCTTCGAAGTCCGGTCGCGGCGTCCGCAATTTCAGCGCGTCGATTTGTTTGAAGATGTCGATCCAGATCGGCAGCGCGACCTCCGCTCCCGTCGCGCCAGGTCCGAGGGAGCGGCTGGGGTCGTCGTAGCCGACCCAGACGCCGACGCAAAACTCCGGCGAGAAGCCGATGAACCAGGCATCGGTGTACGCATTCGTGGTCCCGGTTTTGCCCGCGACCGGCGGCGGCAGAGTGTGCGCCTCATACGCAGTGCCGCGCAGCACCGTGCCACGCAGCATGTACGCCACTTCATACGCAATCTGCGGCTGCGTTGCCTCGGAAAGCTCCGGGACTTGCTCCTCCAGCACGCGATCGGTCTGATCGACGATTTTCCGAATCAGACGCGGTTTCACGAACACACCCTGATTGGCGAACACGTTGTACGCCGCCGTCAGCTCGATGGGCGACACACCGGCCGCGCCGAGCGCGCTGGATGGATACGGCGGAATGTCTGAGGTGATGCCGAGGTGATGAGCGAACTCGGAGACGCGTTTGGGTCCGACCATCATCCAGGTCTTCACCGCCGGCACGTTGATCGACAGCTCGAGCGCGCGCTGAATGGTCACGATGCCGGAGTACCTGCCGTAATAGTTCTTCGGCGCGTACATCTGATTGCCGACGGGAATGGCGATCGGCTCGTCGAAAATCGTGTCGGCGGGAGTCAGCCCCTTTTCGAATGCGGCGCCGTAGACGATCGGCTTGAACGAAGACCCCGTCTGACGCCGCGACTGGATCGCGCGGTTGAACTTCGAAAGCTGAAAGTCGTAACCGCCGGCCATGGCGCGCACTTCGCCGCTCTTCACGTCCAGAACCACCGCAGCGCCCTGCACCTGAGGCAGTTGGTCGAGTTTCCACAGCGTCGTTTTTGTTTTCGAGTCTTCGTCGAGGCGAACGGAAATCAAATCGCCGCGTTTGAGCACGCCGGCCATCGAACTGTGCTGCGTCCAGGTGAAGACCGTAGGCGGAAGAGTGATCGTGTCGCGGTTCACGCGCGCCGTGACGCCGTTTTTGTCGACATCCACGACGACCGCCGTGTACAGCCGGTCCTTCACGTATGGTTCCGTGCTCCAGCTCGGATCTTTGTACGTCTGCGGATCCGTCCCCTCGGCGATGAGATTGCGCGGCGGCTTGCGGAAACCGCGGCGCCGGTCCCAGCGTCGCAAACCGCGCTGCAGAGCCGTCTCCAGCGCCTCCTGCAGCGGCAGATCGAGCGTGGAGTAGACCTTCAGGCCGCGCTGGTAGAGTTTCTCGACCCCGAATTTCTCGTTTTTCTCGATGTACTGGCGGATCTCTTCCGAAAAATACCCGCCGACCCTTGGTGTCTCCTCCTTGTAAGTGCCGAGGACGATCGGCGTGTTCACCGCCTGGATGTACTGCTGCTGGTTGATGTAGTGCTCCTCGAGCATCCGGTGAAGCACGGTGTTTCGCCGCAGGAGCGCGTGATCGGGATGAATGATCGGACTGTAGTACCCGCCGCGATGGCGGAAGAGCCCGGCGATCATCGCCGCCTCCGGCAAGGTGAGTTCTTTGGCGTGCTTGCCGAAGTAGAGCCGCGACGCCGCTTCCACTCCGTACGCGCCGTGTCCGAGGTACATCTGATTCGCGTAGAGCTCGAAGATCTGATCCTTCGTGAAGTTCTTCTCGATATCCACGGCGAGAAACATCTCGTCGATCTTGCGTTTCCAGCTTTTCTCAGGCGTTAGAAAGACCTGCTTCGCGAGCTGCTGCGTCAGAGTCGACGCCCCTTCGACTTTCTTGCGGGCGATCAGGTCTTTGAGGCCCGCGCGCACGATTGCTTTCGGATTGAATCCTCCGTGATGGTAGAAGTCGGCGTCCTCCGTGGCGATGATCGCCTCGATCAGCGCCTGGGCCATGTCCTTCTTCGCGACGACGATCCTTTTTTGAATCGCGTACTCGGCGAAGGGCTGACCGTTGCGGTCATAGATGCGGGTGATGATCGCCGGCTGATAATCCTCGAGCGAAGTCACCAGCGGGACCTGAATCGCGTGCGCCAGAACGAATCCCGCCGGCACGCCGAACGCGAAGGCGACGAACAGGATGAGCAGGCGCGATCGACGGCGGGAGGGGGGTTTTGGCTCGGTGACGGCGGTGTCGGTCACATTCGTCAGGATACAATAAGCTCAATGTCCAAAGTCGCTTCCCCGCCGTCGACGGCCGCTCCTGACTGGACGCGTCTCGTCGCCGACTCCATCAAACAATACGGGGTGTGGCATACGTACTTGAAGCTGATCGAGGCGCGCACTTCGTATCCGAACGACCTGTCGCTGCGTGGCTACACGGAAATCGTCCGGAACACGATCGTCCGGGACTTCCTCTCCCATCCCAAAGGCTTGCAGGCCGTGCCGAAGCTCACCGCGGACTTCCTGACCAATTTCGACCGTTTCAAACTGACGGCGCAGGAGGGCTATCTCATTTCTCTGATCGACGGACGGCTCGATCTGCAGAAGATGCTGGTCCTCAGCCCGTTCGATCAATTCACGACGCTTTTTAATCTGGCGAAGCTCCAGCACGAGCGCGCCATCACGGTACCCTAAATGGACGCACACAACTTTGTCATCGCAGAAAGACTGACCACCCCGATCGCCATCGTCAACGAGCACGGCGGCATCGAATGGAGCAACCCGGCGTTCGAGGGGATGTTCGGCATCGACGCCAAGGATTGGCTGCAGCAGGCCGCACGCGTCGTCGGCGGCGAACGTGGATGGCTTCAGGACTTTTTCATGGACGGGGTCGAAGAACATCGCGCCGTCGATGTGGAAATCGAAGGGCGTACGTTTCGCGTCGAGCACATCCTCAATATCGGTGGCGAATCTTCGCGTGCGGTGGCGCTCTGGTTCGAGGACGTCACGCAGCAACGGCAGATGGAGCAGGCAAAGTCCGACTTCACTGCGCAGATCGTGCACGACCTTCGCGGCCCACTCTCCGGCAACCTCGTGATCGAGAAAGAGCCCGTTCGCGTTGCGGGTGTCCTCAAGCGGGCGGTGCGCAGTCTGCAGCAGGTTGCCTCGCGCGACGAGGTCTTCCTGCTCAGCGCTCACGGACGCGATGTGCCCCAGGTGATCGGCAGCGTCGAAAAGATGACCCAGGCAATCATCAATCTCGTCTCGAATTCGCTGAAATTCACCCCGAAAAAGGGCCTCATTTCCGTGGGCGCCCAAATCGTCCGCAACGAAGATGTGCCGGAGTCGATCGTCATCACCGTGACCGACAGCGGTATGGGCATCAAGGCGGACGAGCTGGAGCAGATCTGGAAAAAGTACAAGCAGAGCGGTACCAAATCGCTTCGCGGCGGCAGCGGCACCGGCCTCGGGCTTTACATCGTGAAGCAGATCGTCGAGGCGCACGGCGGCGAGATCAGCGTCGCGTCGATCGAGGGCATCGGCACCAGCATGGTCATCAAGCTGCCGGTGAAGAAAGCGAGCGACACGGGCGTGATCACTGCGTCGCGGACGCTGTCGTAGGCGCGGTGTGTGGGGCCGCCGCCCCCGGCGGTGTGTGGGGCCGCCGCCCCCGGCGGCCGACGCGGAGGGCCGCGGCGCTACACTGAGTTACTTCTCCGGCGGCTCTCCCGACTCGTCCTCTTCCGCATGCTCGTCCTGTTCAGCTTCGATCACGTGTTTTTTCGATTCGAGGAAAAGCGACTCCAAATTCTGCATCGCACTGCCAAGGCTACCGGAGCCGCGAATGCGCTGTCGGTCGCGACGGGCGAGCGCGATTGCGCCGGCCGTGAGGGCGATGGCGCCGACGATCACTGCCGCAAGAAACAGCAGCGCAATGAGGCACTGCATCGCTATCTCTGAATGCCGATCGCCGCGAGGCCGTGCCGCAGATCGTCCTCGGTGATCCCCGGCACCACCTCGCACCGGCCGATCTCCCGCGGCAGGACCATCACTCGCGTCGAGCCGGTATTCTTTTTGTCGTGCTCCGTCGCCGCGAGGACACCGGTAGCATCGAGAGGCGGCAGCGGCGACGGTTTCCAGTCGCGAACAGCGTTGTCGATCCGGCGGCGCAGCGCGTCACTGGTCATCCCTCGCCGTACGCCGACAGCGTTTGCGGCGATCATCCCCCACGCCACCGCCTCGCCATGCGTGAGGTGCTGATACTGCAGCGCAGCCTCGATGCCATGGGCAATGGTGTGGCCGTAGTTCAGCAGGCGGCGCAGATCGGCTTCCTTTTCATCCGCCGAGACGATGTCCGCCTTCACGTTGATCGCCTTCCGCACGACGGCATCGAGGTCAATCTGGGAGCGCTTCTCGAGCATCTCGAAAAGCGACGGATCGCCGATCACGCCTCCTTTCAACGCTTCGTACAACCCGCTGAGCAGCTCGCGCGGCGGCAGCGAGCCGAGAACGGCCGTGTCGGAGACCACGGCGCGCGGCGGGAAGAAGCTGCCGATCAGATTCTTGCCGCGCTCGTGATTGACCGCGACTTTCCCACCGATCGAGCTGTCCACCTGCGCCAGGAGCGTGGTCGGCACGTGCACCAGATCGATGCCTCGTAAAAAAATCGAAGCCGCGAATCCCGCCGTGTCCCCAATCATGCCGCCGCCGACGACCACCGCCATCGAGTCACGTTTGGCTCCGCGGTCGAGAAGCTGCGTGACGATCTGGTTCGCGGTGGCGAGCGTTTTGTGCTTCTCGCCCTCCTCGATGATGATGATCTCTGCGCCGGCCGCAGCGCGCTCGCCCAAATGGCGTAACGTCTTCGACGTGATCACAAAGACTCGCCCGCGTGGCTGAACGAGCTCCAGCACCGAATCCAGCAATCCTTGGCCGACAAACACCGGATAGCTCGCGCTCGCCTGCCGAATGGTGATGAAGGGGTTCACTTCAGCCTGATTCCGAGTTCATCCAACTGCTTCGTGTCGACCGGCGACGGCGACTCGCTCATCAGGTCCTGCGCGCGCGCGGTCTTCGGGAAGGCGATGACGTCGCGCAGCGACTCGCCGCGCGCCATGAGCATGGTCATGCGATCGAACCCGAGAGCGATGCCGCCGTGAGGAGGGGCGCCGTAGCGGAATGCCTCCAGCAGGAATCCGAAGCGCTCCCTGGCCTCCTCCGCTCCGATGCCCAACGCGCGGAACATCCGCGATTGCACTTCGGGGCGGTTGATGCGAATCGATCCGCCGCCGAGCTCCACGCCGTTGAGCACGACGTCGTATGCGCGCGCGAGCACCGAGCCTGGATCGCTCTCCATCTTGTCGATGTCTGCCAGCTTCGGCGACGTGAATGGATGATGTCGGGCGAAGTAGCGCTGGGTCTCTTCATCCCACTCGAAGAGCGGAAAATCGACGATCCAGAGAAAGTTCCAGGTCTCCGGCTTGATCATCCCTTGCTCGCGCGCGACGCGAAGGCGAAGCGCGCCGAGGACATCCCAGATCTTGGTGGTTTTTCCGGCGACGATCAGCGCCAGATCATTTTCATTCGCTCCAAGCGCGCTGCGCAGCGAGTCGAACGACGCATCGTTCAGGAATTTTTTGATCGACGAGCTGCGCTGCGCATCGAACTTGATCCAGATCAGACCCCCGGCGCCGAGCTTTTTCGCCTCGTCCGTGAGCTCGTCGATCTTCTTGCGCGACATCGAGGCGCCGCCGGGCACGACGATCGCGCGAATGCTCTGCGCCTCTCGAAAAGCCGCAAATTCGATGCTCTTCGCCACTTCGGTGATGTCGATCAGCTCCATGCCGAAGCGTGTGTCGGGGCGATCGCTGCCGTAGCGATCCATCGCCTCCTGCCACCGCATGCGAGGAAAGGGCGGGGTCAACGGAACGTTCGCGATCGGGAAAATATGTGCGAATAATCCTTCTACTAATGTGTATATAAATTCTTCATCAATGAAGGAAGCCTCGATATCCACCTGCGTGAATTCCGGTTGACGGTCGCGCCGCAGGTCCTCGTCGCGAAAGCAGCGCACGATCTGGTAGTAGCGCTCCATGCCCGAGACCATCAGCAGTTGCTTGAAAATCTGAGGAGATTGCGGCAGCGCGTAGAACATTCCGTGGTGGATGCGGCTGGGGACGAGGTAGTCGCGCGCGCCTTCCGGCGTCGACCGCGTGAGCATCGGCGTTTCGATCTCCAGAAATCCGTTGCCATGCATGTAGTCGCGCACGCCGAACGCGAGGCGATCGCGCAGGACGATGTTGTTGGTCAGCGACGGCCGCCGCAAATCGAGATACCGATACTTCAGCCTCAACTCCTCGGCAGCATCGACATCGTCGTCGATGGCGAAGGGGGGTGTCTCGGCCGAATTGAGGATCTCCATTCCGCGCGCGAGGACCTCGACGTCTCCCGTCCCGATCTTCGGGTTTCGCGAACCCTCTGCACGGGCAATCACCTCGCCGTCGATGCGGATGACGAACTCCGATCGCACTTCTTTCGCGGTGGAGAGGAGCGCGTCGTCAGCGCCGCGAGCTTTGTCGACGACCACCTGGCAGATTCCGCTGCGGTCGCGGAGATCGACGAACACGAGATCGCCAAAATCGCGATGCTTCTGCACCCACCCGGCGAGGGAGAGCGAGCGTCCAACGTGTTCGACGCGGATTGTTCCTGCAGGTATTCGATCCATAGCCACGAACGATGAATGATGAACGATGAAAGATGAACATTGGTCGGGCGCAATGTTCATCGTTCATCGCTCATCGTTCATCGTTTCAGGTATTCCTCTTTGTACGCCATGTAGTTCTGCCACGACTGTTCCAGCCGGGCAATCTCTTCCTCCGTGAGCGGGCGCTTCACCCGCGCCGGAACACCGACGACCAGCGTGCGCGCGGGAACGCGCATCCCCGGCGGCACGAGCGCGCCCGCGCCGACGAGAGCCAGCTCGCCGACGACCGCGCCGTCGAGCACGCGCGAGCCCATGCCGATCAGCGCGCG
>WNGF01002782.1_pt1 | contig 24237 bp, 27 predicted proteins | sample 5400641 | NCBI WGS metagenome assembly WNGF01 (sample SAMN13153371, study PRJNA577476) | soil metagenome | isolation source: 80 cm soil or saprolite under grassland replicate 2 | place: USA:California | collected 2016-06-15 | reverse complement strand
GGGTGGGGCCTTGGGAAACCCGTCGTCGTACGTCGGGACAGGCGTACCGGCAACCGACCGGCGGGCGGTGGGCCAGACAGTCCGATCGGGTTTCCCAAGGCCCCACCCGCCCGGTGGATCGGCGGCGATTGGGTCGCCACAGTTTCGAACTGGGACACTACGGAAAGAACCGAAGGCGCGAGCAGCAAGGTCGGCCAGTGTCTGTGATAGGCTGCCGGCCATCGGAGGACGCACCTGGCTGTTGTGGGAGGAAAGGCACATGAGCGGTCACGGTCATCCAACGCCCGAGCAGATCCGATCGAATCTCGACCACCCGGTGATCGACGGAGATGGACACTGGGTCGAGTTCGACCCCGTGTTCGCCGAGCGGATGCGGAAGGTCGGCGGCGACCTCGCGGCCGACGGGTTCCTCGCCGCGATGAAGACGACGCAGGACGCCCTGAGCATGTCGGTCGCCGAGCGGCGGCGCCGGCGCGTCGCCCAGCCAGGCTTCTGGACCCGTCAGGCGGAGAACACGCTCGACCGCGCCACCGCGATGATGCCGCGCCTGCTCTACGAGCGGCTGCCGGAGTTCGGCGCGGACTTCGCCATCATCTATCCGACGGCCGGGCTGCGCCTGCCGAGGATCGGTGACGATGCCACCCGGCGCGCGGTGATCCGCTCGCACAACATCGTGACGGCGGACGCCTTCCACAACCTGGGCGACCGGATGACGCCGGCCGCGATCATCCCGATGCACACGCCCGACGAGGCCATCGCGGAGCTCGAGTACGTCACGCGGGAGCTCGGCGCAAAGGTGGGGATGTTCGGCAGCGGCATGTCGCGGCGCGTCCCGTCGTCGCCGCAGTCCGATCCGGACGGTTCGCGGATCGCGGTCTGGTACGACGTGCTCGGCCTCGACAGCGAATACGACTACGACCCGGTCTGGGCGAAGTGCCAGGAGCTCGGCATCGCCCCGACCTTCCACAGCTCGGGCAGCAACCAGGGCCTGCGCCTGTCACCGTCCAACTTCGTGTACAACCACATCGGTCACTTCGCCGCCGCCGGCCACGCGACCTCCAAGGCCATCTTCCTGGGCGGGGTCACCCGGCGCTTCCCGGAGCTGCGGTTCGCCTTCCTCGAGGGTGGAGTCGGCTGGGCCAGCCAGCTCTTCGGCGATCTCCTCGAGCACTGGGAGCGACGCAGCGGCAAGGCGCTCGAGCGGATGGATCCGCGCAAGCTCGATCGCTCTCTGCTGCTGAGCCTGGCCGAGAAGTACGGCGACGCCGACGTCGTCTCGACGCTGCACGCGCGCGACGGCTGGCCCGACCACGACGTGAGCCTCACCGGCGGCGTCGACGACCTCGACGACTTCTCGGCGTGCAAGATCACCAAGAAGCAGGACTGGATCGATCTCTACGTCAAGCCGTTCTACTTCGGCTGCGAGGCCGACGACCGCATGAACGCCACGGCCTTCAGCAAGCACAACCCGTTCGGCTCGAAGCTGAACGCGCTCTACAGCTCCGACATCGGCCACTTCGACGTGATCGACATGCGCGTTCCGCTGACCGAGGCCCACGAGCTGGTCGACGAGGGCGTGATCACCTCCGACAACTTCCGCGACTTCACCTTCGCCAACGCCGTACATCTCTGGGGCACGCAAAATCCAAAGTTCTTCGAGGGCACCGCGGTCGCTCGAGCCGCCGCCGAGGAGCTGGCGCACCCGCGGGTCTACCCGGCGCCGAGGTAACTCCGGGCGACCGCCGGGCTCGGTGCCTCGCTATCGCACCCCGAGGGCCAGTCGAGTGGCCGCGATACTGTGCGTCATCGCGGCTTGCAGGCGCCGACGACTGATCGTCGTGCGACTGACGGCCGGCGTGGTGGTCGTCGGGGCGATGACCGCGATCTCCACGCCCTTCGGCGCGGGGGCCCGACCGAATGCCAGTGCATGGGCTTCGTTGTAGCGCCGGTAACGCACGTTGAAGAACGCATCGACGAAACGTGGATCCCGACCCCTGAGCCATCGCTCGAGCACCACGCGCTCGAGCCCGCGCGACGGTCGATAGACGAAGTCGGCGCCCCGGGTCGCCAGCACCAGGATGTGCGTGCATCCAGCGCTGATCGCACTCGGGACGGGGATGGGGTCTGTGATGCCGCCGTCCGCATAGCCAATGCCTTCCAGTAAAACGGCTTTGTTGTGCAGCGGAATGATGGCCGCGGTCGCCTTGAGCAGTGTCAGGAGCGGCGGATTTTCCTTCTTCACATCGAAGACACGCCCGGTACCGTCGGAAACGTTCGTGACGGACACGAAGAGTCTCGAGCGCGACCCCATCACACGCTCGACGGGGAGCGGCTTGACATGCGTCATCACCTCGTCGACGAGGAAATCCATGTCGAGGATCTTTCTCACGCGTGCGGGGTTGATGAAACGCAGGGACGTCAGATCCTCGACATAAATCCGCGCCCCGAAAGCCGCCTGGCCCGCCAGGAAGTAGCAGGCATTGATGGCGCCCGCGGACTCACCGTACACGTCGTCGAAGATCGCGGTCAGCCCTAGCTCCTCCATCGCAATGAGGGCGCCGCCGGATAGGACGCCGCGCATTCCACCGCCCTCGACGACAAGCCCGAGCTTGGTGTCGAGCCCTGACAGGTCCTTTCCGGCTCGCACCCGAGCGGCTCGGCGCGCGATCTCGCGGATGACAGGATGATCCGCAGTCGGGGTAGTGGCGTAGCTCATCCGGCTCCATTCACCTCGGGGTGCTCCAGGGTCAGCAGTCCCGGATGATGCCGGAGGCCTGGCCGTGGGCGCAAGCGCGGCGGTCAGTTCAGTTGAGCGCGCAGGTGATGAAGCATCTTTGCCGCGTGACGGTCGCCCGGTGCCATCCGCACCGCGCCTTCGAACTCATGAAGGGCCTGCCACCAGCGCCCCTGCCGGAGATAAATCCGCCCCATGTTCATGAAGGGGAACTGCCGCGGCTCGTAACGTTTGGCCTGCTTGGCCTTTTCAAACCACGGGATCGACTCGTCCAGCTTGTCCTGTTGCATCAGATAGGTCCCGATGTCGTTGTACGGATTGCCGAACTCGGGGTCGATCGCGATCGCCCGGAGACATTCTTCGGTGGCTTCCTCCAGACGGCCCTGAAAGCTCAGGGTCCACCCCAAGAAGGTATGCGCCTCGGCCGTGGGATGTATCTCGATGGAGCGACGGTAGCGCTCGATCGCGAAGTCCAGCTCGCCCTCCATCTGGTAGCGGTAGGCCTCTTGCCACAGCTTCGTCGCCTGCGCCAGAGTCTGTCGTTCATCCATTTCGCTGGCCTCCCGTGGCGCCGGAGAACTAGGTCAGCCGGCCTGCAGAAGGTCAGGGGCGCAGAAGAGGTAGTCCGCAGATGGTCTCGTGAGCATGCGCTCACTGTACTCGGGGCCAGGGGGGTCGCGTATTGGACCTTGGTCTAGGTCGTGAGGTGCCCTCTCATGATGTCTCCGTCGGCCGATCTCGGACACCGTCTCGGTGATGCATAATGGCCGGCAGGTCGATGCCGAAACGCCTGGGCTTCTTCACGCGCCTGCTCGATCAGGCCGACGCCGCCGAGCGATACCGGCTGGCCACTGCGCAGATCATCCACGCCGAGCGCTGCGGCTTCGAGTCGGCCTGGGTCGCCCAGCACCATTTCCATGAAGACGAAGGCGGGCTTCCCGCGCCGTTCGTCTTCCTGGGCCAGGTCGCCGCCCAGACCTCGCGCATCCGCCTCGGGACGGGGATCGTGACCCTGCCGCTGGACCTGCCGATCCGGGTGGCCGAGGACGCCGCGGTGCTCGATTTAATGTGCGGCGGCCGCCTGGAAGTGGGCGTCGGAGGCGGGGGCAACCTCTCCTCGTACGCGGCGTTCGGCCAGGACAGCGCCGAGCGCGGGACGCTCCTCACCGGGCACCTTCAAGTTCTGCGCGACGCCTGGGCAGGGCGGCCGCTTCCCGGAGGCGATCGGCTGTATCCGACGAATCCGAGCCTGGTCGAGCGCCTCTGGCAGGCGACGTTCACGGTGGACGGGGCCAGGCGGGCTGGCGCAGCCGGGGACGGTCTCATGCTCTCGCGCACGCAGCCCCGGCCGGCCGGCGCTCCCGACCTGTCGCTGGCCGAGATCCAGAACCCGATGATCGACGCCTATCTGGCGGCGCTGCCCGAGGGCCGCGAGCCGCGCATCCTGGCCTCCCGCACGGTGTTCCCGACGGATGACGGCAAGGACGCCCTGCGCTTCGCCGAAGCCGGGCTGGGACGGCATCGCGCGCGTCTGGCCAGGTTGGGCCGCGCGACCGGAGATGAATCGGTGAGCGCAATGATCGCCGCCATGGATGTTCACCTCGGCACCCCGAGTGATGTCATCGCCTCGCTCCGGGCGGACAGCACGCTCGTCCGGGCGACGGATCTCGCGGTCCAGATACATTCGATCGACCCGCCGCATCCCTTCATCCTGAGATCGATCGAGCTGGTCGCCGAGACGGTGGCTCCGGCGCTCGGCTGGGATGCCGCGGGAGTCCGGCGCGTCGCGTGAGGATGATGACGATGACAGGGACACACGCTGACGTCATCGATGGGCTGGTCGGGATTGCGCCGGGATCTCCCCTGGACGCGATTCGCGCCCGGAGGCCGGAGGCGCGGGCCCAGGCGCAGGCGACCTATCGCGCGCTGTTCGCCCCGGACGTGCCGGGCGACGTCAACGCGCAGGAGCGCTTCGCGGTGGGCGCATTCGTCGCCGGCCTGCATGGCGACGCGACGATCGCGGCGTTCTATGCCGAGGGCCTTGCCGCCAGTGGAGCCCCGGCCGCGCTCCGTGAAGCGGTCGACGGGGCCATCGCGGAGGCCAGTGCGCGCGGCCCCTATGGCCGCTACCCGGCGGGTCCGCTGAGTCGCGAGAACGTGGCCGGGCCCGCCTATCGCGTGGGCGCAAACACTCGCCGGGCGCTTGGTCCGCGGCTCGCCGCGGCATTCGAGCACGTGCACCTGCTCGTCTTCCACCCGCGCGACGCCACCCCGATAGCGCTGCAGGCACTGCTCGACGCCGGCTGGACCACGACCGACATCGTCACGCTCTCCCAGATCGTCGCCTTCCTGTCCTTCCAGATCCGGGTGGTTGCCGGATTACGCACGCTGGCCGGCCGGCCCTGACACGAAAGGTTTCATATGACGGCTCCTGTTGCCTTCACCCGAGCCCAGCTCGAATGGCTGCCCTGGCTCGAACCGCTCGCCGTCGAGGCGATGACCGGGCGTCACCTGGCGAGTCTCGTGGACGCCGCGCGCGTGAAGTCGCCGTACTTCCGCCTCCTCGCCCGCGATCCGGACGCGCTCGAGGCCCGGACGCGAACCGACAAGGACATCTTCTACAACCCCGACGCCGGCCTGCCGCGGGCGGAGCGCGAGCTCGCCGCCGCCGCGACCTCGCGCTTCAACGGGTGCCTCTACTGTGCCTCGGTGCATGCGCGCCACGCCGCGACCTATTCGAAGCGCGAGGCCGATGTGGACCGTCTGCTCGACGAGGGCGTCGCCGCCGATCTCGGCGAGCGCTGGAACGCCATCGTGGCGGCCTCGGTCGCGCTGGCCGCCACGCCGATCGCGTTCGGACCGGAGCACATCGACCGCCTGCGTCGCTCGGGGCTCGACGATCTGGCGATCGCCGACGTCATTCAGGCCGCGGCGTTCTTCAACTGGGCCAACCGGCTGATGCTGTCGCTCGGTGAGCCAGCCGCCGACGGTTGAGCGGCAGGGCGCGGACCGCAGCACGCATGGGGGCGCTCGATGGTGTGAGAGTGGTCGATTTCGGTCAGTGGATCGCCGGGCCGCTGGCCGCGATGCTGCTCGGCGATCAGGGGGCCGAGGTCATTCACGTCGACCCGCCCGGCGGGCCGCGGTGGAAGACGCCGGCCAATGCCACGTTCAACCGGGGCAAGGCGAGCGTCGCTCTCGACCTCGAGACCGACCAGGGCCGCGCGCAGGCCCGGGGGCTGATCGACTCCGCCGACGTGGTCATCGAAAACTTCCGGCCGCGCGTGATGGATCGCCTCGGCCTCGGCGCGCGCGAGGCGATGGAACGTAACCCTCGCCTCGTCTACTGCTCGTTGCCCGGCTTCGCGTCGGACGACCCGCGCGCCTCGCTGCCGGCGTGGGAAGGCGTGCTCGGCGCCGCCACCGGCGTCTATGAGCAGGCCGGCGACCCTCGCTTCACGTCGGTCCCCATCTCCTCCACCTTCGGCGCGATCGCCGCCGCCGTCGCGATCGTCATGGCGCTGATCGCCCGCCAGCGCGACGGTCTCGGCCAGCGCATCGAGGTTCCCCTCTTCGACGCCACGTTTCTCGCCATCGGATCCTCCGGTCTCCTCGTGAACGGCAAGCCCGAGGGCGGACGTCCGGACGATCCGTGGGCCGGCATCTTCCGGTGTGCCGACGGCCGATGGATCCGGCTGAGTCTCGCGACATTTCGCTTTCTCGAGCGCTTCGTCGACGCGATCGGCAAGGGGGACTGGATCGCGAAGGGTTACGTCCTACGCGAGCGGCCCGGCCCGCTCGCGCGCGGCACCGAGCTGCGCGAGCGCCAGCAGGCCGAACTCGGCGATCTGTTCCGGAGCCGGCCCGCCGCCGAGTGGGAAGCGCTCGGGCGCCGGGCGGACGTTCCCCTCACGCTCATCCGCACGACGGAGGAATGGCTCGCGACCGACCACGCGACGAGCGCGGGCATCGTCGCGACCGTCGTCGACCCCGAGCTGGGCGCCGTGCTCCAGCCCGGCATCGCGGTGCGGCTGACCGGCACGCCCGGTGTGGTCCGAGCTCGGCACGAGCGCTCGACCGGCGGCTCCGCGCCGGCGTGGGGCTCGACCGGGACGCCGCCCGTTGCGGGAGCCGAGCGCCTGGGCGCCGCGCTCGAGGGCATTCGGGTGGTCGATCTCACCCAGGTGCTCGCGGGCCCGACGGCCACGCGCACGCTCGCCGAGTTCGGCGCCGACGTCGTGAAGGTGAACAATCCGCGCGAGGAAGGTGCCGGCTATCGCTGGCAGGTCCATCGCTATCACACCGACGTGAACCGGGGGAAGCGGACGATGCTCGTCGACCTCAAGACGCGCGAGGGGCTCGACGTGCTCTGGCGGCTCGTCGAGCGTGCCGACGTCGTCATCCAGAACTTCCGGCTCGGCGTCGCGGAGCGGCTCGGCATCGGCTACGACCAGATGAAGGCGAGACGGCCGGACGTCGTGTACGGCTCGGTGAGCTTCGCCGGCTATGGCGGTCCCTGGGAGCACGTGCCCGGGTACGAGCCCAACGCGCAGGCGGCGACCGGCATGGCGGCGCGGATGGGCGGTGAGGCCGGCCCGCCAGGGCCACAGCCGTTCGCGCCGAACGACTACGCGACCGGCTTGCTCGGCGCCTTCGCGGTCGGCCTCGCGCTGTTCCACCGGCGGCGGAGCGGAGAGGGCCAGCACGTCCAGACGTCACTGGTTGCCGCGGCGACGGTCCTGCAAGCCGCGCTGATCCACGGAGACGATGGGCACGTCCAGGGCCCGGCGCTCGGCTGGAGCCCTCTGCAGCGCCTGTACCGCGCGAGCGACGGATGGTTCTTTCTCGGCGCCACGGACTCGCAACGTGGTCGACTCGTCGCGCTGGATGGCCTCCACGGCATCACGGGGCTGAACGGCCGCGCACTCGAGACGGCACTGGAGGAATGCTTCGCCAAGCGATCGGCGACGGAGTGGGTGAGCATGCTGACGGCGGCGGGCATCGGCGCGCAGCGGCTCGTCGCGGCGACCTCGCTCATGAGCGAGCCCTGGGTCGTCGCCCACGGCCTCAGCTTGACGCGCGTCGACGCCCGCGGCGACGCGATCACCACGATTGGCCCGCCCTTCCGCCTCTCTCGAACGCCCGTGGTCCCGGGTGCTCTCGTCGCCGCGCCCGGCGCCGACGGCGCCGATGTCCTCGCGAGCCTCGGCATGGCCGACCGGGTCGACGAGCTGGTGGCCAAGCGCGCGATCGCGCTCGAGTGACGTGGACGGCAGGGCCAGCGCACCTCGCGAGATCGCCCTCATCGGCGCCGGCATCGGCGGCCTCACCGCCGCCGTCGCGCTGCGCCAGGCCGGCTTCCACGTCGACGTCTACGAGCAGGCGCCCGAGCTGACCGAGGTCGGCGGTGGGATCAACATGGGCCCGAACGCGGCCCGGATCCTCTATCGGCTCGGCCTCGGCGAAGCGCTCGACCGCGAGGCCGTGCGGCCGGCCAGCACCCACCAGCGACGCTGGCAGGACGGCCGGACGCTGCAGCGGGCGCCGCTCAACCCACTGTGCGAGGAGCTCTTCGGCGCGCCGCACCTGACCGTTCACCGGGCGGACCTGCTCTCGATCATCGCCTCGGGCTTCCCGCCCGAGCGCATCCACCTCGGGCACCGCCTGGCCGGCTTCGCCGACAAGGGCGACCGTGTCGAGGCCTGGTTCGAAAATGGCGCCCGAGCCACGACCGAGGTGCTGGTCGGTGCCGACGGCATCCATTCGACGGTGCGGGCCGCGCTGTTCGGCGACGAGCCGCCCCGCTTCGCCGGCTGCGTCGCCTACCGCGGCCTGGTGCCGGTCGAGCGCATCGCCGATCTCGCTCTGGAGCTCGGCTCGCAGTCGTGGGTCGGCCCCGGCGGGCACCTCGTGCACTACTTCGTCTCGCGCGGGCGCCTGCTGAACTTCGTCGGCTGGACCGAGCACGATACGTGGAATCGCGAGGACTGGACCGATCGCGCCACCATCGCCCGCGCGCTCGCCGCGTTCGACGGGTGGCATCCACAGGTCCGCCGGATCATCGCCGCCGCCGACACCTGCTTCGTCTGGGCGCTGTTCGATCGCGAGCCGTTGCCGCGATGGTCGGCGGGGCGCGCGACCCTGCTCGGCGACGCCTGCCATCCGATGTACCCGTTCATGGGGCAAGGTGCCGCCCAGGCCATCGAGGACGGCGCCGCCCTCGCGGCCTGCCTCGCCGGCGCCGACGATCCGATCGAGGCGCTGCATCGCTACGAGAGGCTGCGCCTGCCCCGCGTCAGCCGGTTGCAAGAGATGTCGCGCGCCAACAAGACGCGCTTCCATCTCCCCGACGGTCCCGCGCAAGAGCAGCGCGATGCCGAGTGGAGGAGAGCCGGCGACCGCTCACCCGAAGCCCTGCGCTGGCTCTACGGCTTCGACGCTTCCGCCGTCGAGCCGCCGGCGCCCGCGTGAGCTCGGGAGAATCGCGGCGCCTCGAGGCGGCGCGAGCGCATTTTGCCCGGGTCGGTTTTGCGGAATGGCTGGGCGTCACGATCAGCGACGTGGCGCAGGACCGTGCCGTGCTCGTGCTGCCGTTTCGTCCCGAGCACCTGAACGCACGCGGCGTCTTGCAGGGCGGGGCCAGCGCCTCCTTGCTGACGATGGCCGGAACGCTGGCCGCCTGGACGGGCGTCGATCTCGACGCCGATCTCCAGCTGAGCTGCGTCGACCTGTCCGTGCAGTACCTCACCGCGGCGGCCGAGGAAGACGTCGTGGCGGAGGCCCGGGTCCTGCGGCGTGGGCGCGGGCTCGTCGTTCTCGACGTCGCGCTGCGCTCCCGAGCCGGCCGTCCGGTCTGCCACGGCTTGCTGGGCTACCAGACGTCCGACTACGCCAAGCGGCGGCCACGTCTGTGGGCTCAGCCCTCCCTGCTCCCGCCGCTCGCGACGCTGACGCCGCCCTCCGGCCATCGGCTGTTCACCGGCTACGTGCGGAAGCTCGACATCACTCCCCTCCACCAGGGCCCAGGGCGTGTGCGTCTGCACATGCCGTGTACGCCCATGCACGTCGACGAGCGCGGCCAGCTGCACGCGGGTGCCCTGGCCTCGATCGTCGACATCGCGGCGGTCACCGCCTCGTGGTCGCTGGTGCCGCGCCGAGAAGGCGCGCGTGGCTCGACCGTCGGCATGCAGGTGAGCTATCCGGGCCATGCCGCCACAGCCGTCGTGGCCGATGCCTACGTTCAGCAACGCTCGGAAGAATTGCTCTTCACGACCGTCAGCGTCTCCACTGCGGACGACCGACAGCTCGTGGCCATGGGCCAGGTGAGCTATCGTCTGCTGGAGCCGTGGCCGGAAGAATCACAACCCTCAGGGAGGAACGCATGAGCGAGCCGAGATTCACGACGCTGACGCCGGAGACCATGACCGCGGACCAGAAGCGCGTGGCGGACGCGATCCAGTCGGGCCCCCGCGGCGCAGGTCTGCGCGGCCCCTTCAACGTGCTCCTGCGGAGCCCCGAGCTGTGCGATCTCGTCCAGCGCGTCGGCGCCTTCGTCCGGTTCGGCACCTCGATCCCGCCGCGGCTGAACGAGCTGGCAATCATCATGGCGGGCCGCAAGTGGACCGCGCAGTACGAGTTCTATGCGCATCGGCGGCTGGCCATCGAAGCCGGGTTGAGCCCGGCCATCGCCGACGCCATCGCGGCGAACGAGCGGCCGAAGGGCATGGCCGCGGACGAGACGACCGTCTACGACTTCGTCACCGAGCTCCTGGCGACCGGCCATGTCTCGGACGCGACTTACCAGCGCGTCAAGGACGCTTTCGGCGAGCGCGGCGTCGTCGACCTGATCGGCGCCGTCGGCTACTACAGCCTCGTGTCGATGACGCTGAACGTGGGGCGGGTGCCGCTGCCCGCGGGAGTCACGCCTCCCCTGAAGTGACGATGCCGCTCTGCTTCGAAATCCAATCCGGAACCCTGGAGGACGAGGAATGATCCGTCGCGTGGTCCTGATCGTGACCGTGATGGTGGCGAGCTGGCTGGGGACGTCCTCGCCGACCGTTCACTGACCCCCGGTCCAGCGCCGCACGATGAGATCGATCCCGACGAGGGGTAGTGTCTCAGTTCGAACCCTGACTGCCCGTTCGCCGGGCGGGAGAGACGGGTGGGCCTTCGGAAACCCGATCGGACCATCTAGCAGTCCGCCTGAATGTCGGTAAGCGGTACGCCTGTCACGACGTACGACGACGGGTTTCCCAAGGCCCCACCCGCCCCACCCGCCCGGTGGATCGGCGGCGATTGGGTCGCCATAGTTTCGAACTGAGACACTACGCGACGAGGGACTCCAATGCGCGAAGACGTTGACGTGAGTTAGAGTAACGGCGACTCGCTGAGGGAGGACAATCGCCATGCCGTTCTACGAACGAGGCCCCGTCCGCATCCACTACGAAGAGGTCGGCTCCGGCTTCCCCCTGCTGCTCATCCCGGGCGGCGGGCTCAATTCAGCCCTCTCATCCTGGCAGACAGCCTCGCCCTTCAACCCGATGGAACGGTACAAGGACGACTTCCGCTGTATCTGCGCCGACCTGCGCAACGCCAACCCCGGCCAGTCCAGCGGCCCGCTGGAGATCGACCGCCCCTGGGACGCCTACGCCGACGACCAGCTCGGGCTGATGGATCACCTCGGCATCGGGAAGTTCCTGGTCATGGGCTTCTGCATCGGCGGGCCGATGATCCACAACCTCATCAGGCGGGCTCCGGAGCGCGTCGTCGCGGCCGCGATGATGCAACCCAGCGGCTTCCGGCCTGAGCTCCCCGACCTGTTCTACCAGAACAACACCAAGGGCTGGGGGCCGGCGCTCTGCGCGAAGCGCCCCGACGTCACGATGGCCATGGTCCATGACTTCCTCACCAGCATGTACACCAACCGCGCCGACTTCGTGTTCACCGTGTCGCGAGATTTCGTGCGCGCCATCCAGACGCCGCTGCTGGTCGCGCCTGACGACGTGCCCGCGCACCCGTACAAGGTCGCGATGGAGGTGGCCAGCCTCGCCCCGAAGTCAGAGGTCACCATCTATCCCTGGAAAGATTCGCCCGAGCACATCGACGAGGTCGTGGAGCACGCACGGCGCTTCCTCAAGGCGCACGAACCCGTCAGGGCCTAGGACGTTCCCGGTAGGTGGCTGTAACTACCGAAGCCGCGGGCCCGGGTCCATGTTGAGGAGGACCCGGCCGCCGATCGGGTACCACTCCGGCGCGAGCGCGGCCGTCTGGCCGACGACGTGGAGATCGCGCCAGCACTCGGCCAGGCGGCTCTCGCGCCGGAACGACGTGCTGCCACCGTGCCGGTACATCAGATCCATCGCCTCCCGAGCGCTGTCGGTGGCATGGACCGCAGCCAGCCGGCAGCGGGCCCGTTGCTCGAGGGTGGTGTCCTCGCCGGCCGCGACGGTGTTCCAGAGCTCGGTGATCATCGCGCTGCGGTACGCGCGACCGGCGTTCAGGATCGCGTCGGCCCGACCGACCGCGTCCTGAACCTGTGGATTCTCGCAGAGCCGACCGGTCCGGCCGCGCGGCGTCTTCTCGCCGGCCAGCTCGATCAGCGCGTCGATGCCGGCCCGGGCGATTCCGGTGATCACGGCGCTGTGGTGGGGTCCGACCCAGGCCTGGGCCGGCAGGGCATACGAAGTCCCTGGCCAGCGCTTCCACTGGTTGTCGAGCGGGACGCCGGCGTGGACCATCGTTCGCCGCTCCGGCAGGAAGACATCTTGGACCGTCCAGTCGAAGCTGCCGGTCGCACGCAGCCCGGACACGTCCCAGCTGCCCTCGACGATCTGCGCTTCCGAACGCTGGAAGAGGCCCCGCCAGTACACCGAGGCGCCGTCCGGGCTGCGGCGCGGCTGATCGCCGTCGAGAATCTGGAAGCTGCCCAGCATCCAGGAGCTTTCCTGGCAGCCGCTGCCGAAGGGCCAGCGACCGGTGACCCGGTAGCCACCATCGACAGGCACGGCCCGCCCGCCACCGATCACCGCGGTACCGGCGATGACGGCGTCGGCCCCGTGCGCGTAGATCTCGTGGACGCCCTCGTCCGTCAACCCGAGCGCGATGAGCTGGCAGATGCTGTTGTTGGCCAGATTCCAGCCGGCCGCGCCGGCGCCCTCGGCCAGCAGCTCCACGACGCGGACGTAGGTCAACGGGTCGGCCTGCAGGCCGCCCAGCTCACGCGGGATGACCAGGTTATAGAATCCGGCGGCATGAAACCGCTCGACCAGCGCCTTCGGCAAGCGCTGCTCGCGCTCGATCTCGTCGTGATAGCCGCGGATGACCGACCGCAGAGCGGCCGCGGCCCGCACCGCCGGCTCCGCATCGACGTCGGCCGGCAAGATCTTCTCTTCCCCGATCTGCCGCATCTCCTAGGCCCTCGCCGGCTCGGCGACGAAGAGCGGAATCCGCCGCGCCGTCTTCGCCTGATACTCCTCGTAGGGCGGAAACGCCGCGACGGCGAGCTTCCACAGCCGCGCGCGCTCGGCTTCGTCGGTGACCTCGCGCACGCGCATCGGCTGCACCGCGGTGTGGTCGCGGATCTCGACGGCCGGGTTCGCGCGCAGGTTGTCCACCCAGACGGGGTTGGTCGGCGCGCCGCCCACCGAGCCGACCAGCACGTAGCCGGGGCCGTCCTTCACGCGCATCAGCGGCGTCTTGCGGGTCGCGCCGGTCTTCTTGCCGGTGTGCGTGACGATGATGACGGGCAACCCGGTGTCGCGCAGGGTGGTGCCCTGCGTTCCGCCGCTACCCTCGTAGAGCTCGACCTGCTCGCGCACCCACTGCCGGGGGCTCGGGATGTATTCGGGCATGCTTCCTCCTCTTGGATCCGTGCCGTAGCATAACCGACTTGGTGCCCGGGCCCGCCACCGACGTCGGGACGACATCCGCGCGCGCTCCGCGCGGGGCGCCGGAATCCGCCCACGCGTGGGTCCGCCTCGGCGCGGCGCTGGCGCTGTCCGCGATCGGGGGCGTCGGCATGTGGTCGGTGATCGTGGCCCTGCCCGCGGTCCAGACGGAGTTCGGCGTGGCGCGCTCGGCCGCCTCGCTGCCGTACACGCATCCTGCGGAACGCGCTGAACGTCTCGATCGCCGTCGGCCTCTGGCGCCGACCGCGTTGCCGCTCGTGCAGGTGGCGTAGGCACCTCTCAGCGCTTTGTGATCGTCCGGATCACGGCCGTGTAGTAGTTGTCCCGGTAGCCCGCCTCTACCGTGCGTTCCATGAGGCGCCGCGTGGTCGTCGCCTGCTCCAGCGTCACACCCGCCGACTCGGCCAGCGCGAGCGCATACGAGAGGTCCTTGATGATGTAGCTCGTCGGGAACGCGCCCTGGGTGGGATGCGTGTCGGGCAGCAGCGACTTCATCCCGTGATTGCGCAGCACGAAGCTGTCGGCGGAGCCCTTGGTCAGCGTCTCGAACAGGACCCGCGGATCGACGGCGCCGGAGGCGCGCGCCACCGCGAGGGCCTCGGCGAGGGCGACGACGGTCTGCGCGACGACCATGTTGTTCATCAGCTTGACCGCCTGTCCGGCGCCCACCGGCCCGCAGTGGGTGATCTCCGTGCCCACGCACTCCAGGTACGGCCGCAGCCGCTCGAACACGGCAGGATCGCCGCCGACCATGATCGAGAGCGTGCCGTCCTTCGCCGCCTGGGCGGTGCGCGCCACCGGGGCGTCGGCGAATCCCGCCCCCCGGGTGGCGAAGGCATCCCCCAGCTCGCGCGCCAGCGCCACCGGCGCCGTGCTCATGTCCACCACGGTCTGCCCCGCGCGCACGCGCGCGACGAGGCCGTCGGGACCGAGAGCGACGGCGCGCACCTGCGGCTCGCCGGGCAGGCACATGAAGACGATGTCGGCGCCGGCCACCACGTCGTCGGCGGAGCCGACCGCCGCCACGCCGTCGCGCGCGAGCGCGGCGAGCGGCTCCGCGCGCTGGTCGAACGCCACGACCGTCGCCCCCGATTTCTTCGCCAGGTTACGGCACATAGGCTCGCCCATCACCCCGAGGCCGATGAACCCGAGCGTCGTCGCCATGTTCGTCACCCGCCTTTTCTCGTCCTAGAGCCGACGAATATTGATCCTGGCCATCTAGAGCGCGAGCAGGTCGTGTCGGAGACGCTCGTCGTCGCGCAGCTGCTCCGCCGGTCCGCTGAAGCGAATCGAGCCCTTCTCGAGCACGTAGACACGCTCGCCGAGTGCCAGGGAGAACTCGACGTTCTGCTCGGCAAGCAGGATGGTCAGGCCCTCGTGCTTGAGGCGCGCGATCTGCTCGCGCAGGTGGTCGACGACGAGCGGCGCCAGCCCCTCCGACGGCTCGTCGAGCAGGAGCAGCTCCGGATTGCCCATGAGCGTGCGCGCGAGGGTCAACATCTGCTGCTCGCCGCCCGAGAGATGGCCGCCGTTGCGCGAGGCGAGCTCACGCAGCTTCGGGAAGAGGTCGAACACGCGCTCGGTGGTGAACTGTAGCCGGCGCCGCGCGCTCCGCGAGGCGACGTCGAGGTTTTCCCAGACGGTGAGGTCGGCGAAGATGCGGCGGTCCTCGGGGACGAAGCCGATGCCGGCGCGGGCGACCCGGTAGGGCTCCCAGCCGGTGATGTCGATGCCCTTCCACACGATGCGTCCGGAGCGGGGCGGCGTGAGGCCCATGATCGAGCGCATCGTCGTCGACTTGCCCACGCCGTTGCGGCCCAGCAGACAGACACACTCCCCGGCACGGATCTGGAGCGACACCCCGAACAGCACGTGCGAGAGCCCATAGGCCGTGTGGATGTCCTGGACCTCGAGCAGCGGCGCCGCCGCGCTCACCGGCGCTCTCCCAGGTAGACTCGCCGGACTTCCGGGTCGGCGCGGACCTCGGCCGGGCTGCCCTGCGCGATGACCCGGCCCTGGTGCAGCACCGTGATCCGCTGGGCGATGGAGAACACCACGTCCATGTCGTGCTCGGTGAAGAGCAGGGTCAGCCCGCGCTCGCGGGTGATGCGCTCGACGAGGCGGATCGTGTCGCGGGTCTCGGTGGCCGACATCCCGGCCGTCGGCTCGTCGAGCAAGAGCAGGGCGGGCTCGCTGGCGAGCGCGATGCCGAGCTCGAGCTGCTTCTGGGCGCCGTGGGACAGAAAGCCGCTGACCTCCTCCGCGCGCTCGACGAGGCCGAGCGAGCCCAGCAGGGCCAAGGTCTCCTCGCGATAGAGGCGATCCACGCGGCTCCACAGGTCGCGGCCCCGGCCCCGGTGCGAGAGGAAGGCCGCCTGCACGTTGTCGTAGACGGTCAGCCTCGGGAAGATGTTGGTGCGCTGGAACGAGCGCCCCATCCCGAGGCGGCAGATGTCGTGGGGCGCCAGCCCCGTCACGTCGCGGCCGTCGAGCACGACCGTCCCCGCGTCGGGGCGGAGGTGTCCCGTCACCAGGTTGAAGAACGTCGTCTTGCCCGCGCCGTTGGGGCCGATGATCGCGGCGATCTCGCTCCGCTCGACGCGCAGGCTCACGCCGCCCACCGCCATGAAGCCGTCGAAGCTCTTGCGCACGTCGCGGACCTCAAGCACGGCGCGGTCTCCACAGGCGCCGGGCCGCCGCCTGGACGGCGCCGGCCAGGCCGCCCGGGAAGACGAAGAGCAACACGACGAGGATCGTGCCGAGGACGAACGGCCAGTACTGGGTGTACGCGACGATCTGCTGGTTGAGCAGGATCAGCACGAGGGCGCCGATGGCCGGGCCGTAGAACGTCCCCATCCCGCCGAGCAGGGTCATGATCAGCACCTCGGACGACTTCGTCCAGTAGGCGAAGTCGGGGAAGACGCCACGGTTGAAGATGCCGAAGAGCCCGCCGGCCAGCCCCGCGAAGGCGCCGGCCAGGATGAACGCCGCCAGCTCGTAGCGGCGCACGTTCACGCCGATGAACTCCGCCCGCTCGGCGTTCTCGCGGATCGTTGTCAGCATGCGCCCGAACGGCGAGCCGACGATCCTCCTGAGCACCCACATGCACAGCGCGACCAGGACGAGCGTCAGGAAGTAGAAGTACTCCGCCGTGCGCCAGCCGCCGACCACCGGCAGCCCGGCGATCCAGTCGAAGCCCGGATAGGGGATGTCGGGCATCCCCTGCTCGCCGCCCGTCACCTCGTTCCACTTGAAGCAGATCGCCCACACGATCTGCGCAAAGGCCAGGGTGAGCATCGCGAAGTAGATCCGCGTGAGGCGCACGCAGAAGAAGCCGAACACCAGGGCGAGGCCGCCGGCCAGCACGCCCGCCGCGGGAAAGGCCAGGAGGAAGGGCACCGAGAGCTTCTTCATCAAGAGGCCCGTCGTGTAGGCCCCGATCCCGAAGTAGGCCGCGTGGCCGAACGACACCAGCCCGGTGACCCCGACGAGCAGGTTCAGGCTCGTGGCGAACAGTGCCCAGATCGCGATGTCGTTGGCGAGGAACGTGTAGAAGCGCGAGCCGCTCGCCGGCACCAGGAAGGCCAGCGCCAGCATGAGCAGCCCCCACGGCACCCGGGCGAGCCGCGCGATCACTTGAGAGGCCGTCCGAGCAGGCCCCAGGGCCGGACGATCAGCACGCCCGCCATGAGGGCGAAGACCGCGAAGATCGAGAAGCGCGGGAACAGCAGGATGCCGAACGAGAGCACCTGGCCGTAGATCACCGCGCCGAGGAACGTGCCCCAGAACGACCCGAGGCCGCCGATGACGACCACGACGAATGCCTCGACGATGACCTCGGTGTCCATCCCGGGGGTCGTGGCGCGCATCGGACTGATCAGCGCGCCGCCGAGCCCGCCCAGGAAGCAGGCGATCACGAATACCCACGTGTAGAGCGCGTCGACGTTGACGCCGAGCGCGCCCAGCGTCTCCCGGTCGAGCGCGGCGGCCCGGATGAAGCGGCCGACGCGCGTGCGCTGGAGCACGAACCAGACGGCGAGCGCGATCGCCGGTCCCAGGAGCAGGATGAACAGGTTGTAGTGGGGGATCGTCGCTCCGAACACCGTGAAGGCGCCGGTCAGCTCGGGGGGCCGGCTCACGGACTTCTGCTGGGTCCCCCAGATCATCTTGGCGACGTCCCCGAGGATGAGCACGAGCGCGTAGGTGAACAGGAGCTGGTAAAGCTCCTCCTTGCCGTAGAGGTGGCGGAAGAGCAGGCGCTCCACGAGCCCGCCCACGAGCGCGACCGCGCCGGCGGCGCCGAGGGCGGCCAGCCAGAACGCGCCGCCGGCGACGCCGATCCACTGCACGAGCTGGAAGGCCGCGTACGCACCGAGCATGTAGAAGGTGCCGTGGGCGAAGTTCAGCACGCGCAACACGCCGAAGATCAGCGACAGCCCGGAGGCGATCAGGAACAGGAACATCGCGGTCGTGAGGCCGCTGACCGCCTGCGCGAAGACGAAGGACGGATCGGGCATGGGGGGAGTTAGGTTACCCCGAGGTTATCGAGGGGCGCCACGGCTCCGCCGCGGCGCCCCGAGCGTTGGGGGTTTGGGGGCCATGTCGGGGCCCCCAACTCCAATCAGGGCGTCTGGGGGCCATGTCGGGGCCCCCAGTCCATCAGTCCATGAACTTGGTCGGATCCACGTAGGTGACGGGCTTCATGATCGGGAACGGATACTTCGGATCCATTACCGTTTTGCCGTAGAGCTGGCCGCGGTTGGCCTGGTGATCCTTCTCCCGGATCGTCTGCGATCCGATCGGCGTCTCGATGGTGAGCCCGAGCAGCGCCTTCGCGACCTTGTCGGAGTCTGTGCTGTTGGCTTTCTTGATCGCCTCCACCAGGAACTGCATGCCCGTGTAGCCCTGGATCGCCCACGACGACGGGTACTCGTCCTTCAGGTACTTGGCCAGGCGGGCGACATAGTCCTTGTGCGCCGGGGTCTCGCCCCAGTAGAAGGCGTCGTAGGAGTTGCCCCAGATCCCGACCGGGTAGTCCTTGCCCATCGACTTCGTCGTCTCCGGCGAGCCGGCCTCGCCGACGCCGATGAAGTTGTACTTGATGGCGTCGAACATGCCGAGCGCCATCGCTTGCTTGGAGTACGTCACGAAGAAGCCGCCCCAGATCGAGGAGAAGATCGCCTCGGGCTTCTTGGCCATCTGGGCGTTGATGAACGGGTTGTAGTCCTGCTCGCCGAGCTTGGGCCACTGCTGGTCGACGATCTGCGCGCTCGGCTTGACCTTCTTGAGGTGCTCGACGAAGGCCCTGGTCACGTCCTGCCCGTAGGCGTAGTCGAACGACATCGTCGCGATCCTCGTCACCGGCCACTTGGCCACGATCTCGGCGGCGCTGCGGCCCTCCATCGTGGTGTTGGCGGAGATCCGGAAGACGTAGGGGTGCAGCTTGTCGGGCGCGGTGAGCTGGTCGGTCTTCGGGATCGGCGCGATGAAGACGATCTTGTTCTCCTTGGCGACCACGGACACCGCCGGGCCCTCGGCCGAGGTGAGGGTGCCGACCAGGAAGTCGACGTTGTCCTTGAGGATCAGCTCGCGCGCCTGGCGCACGGCCTCGTTGGCGTCGCCCTTGGAGTCACGAGCGATCAGCTCGAGCTTTCGCCCCAGCACGCCGCCCTTGGCGTTGATCTCGTCGACGAACATCTGAGCACCCTTCGACGCCGGCTCGCCGAAGAGCGCGGGAGGCCCCGAGAGCGGCATGGGCATCCCGACCTTGATGGGCTTCTGAGCGTCGGCGGCCATGGGTACGGCCAGTAGCGCCGCCGCGATGAAGATCAACAACATGCGTCGATGCATGACGTCCTCCTTGCTTGTCGGGCTTGGGTTGTCGGGGCCTAGAAGACTGACTCACATGGGGGCCCCGAAATGGCCCCCAAGCCCCCATCGCTCGGGGCACCCCGGCGAAGCCGCGGTGCCCCTCGTGTACCGGGATACGCATCTAGAACACCGGCCGGCCGGGTATCGCGCGGCGTACCCGGTACAGCGACGTCGAGGCCGTGATGAACAGGGAGCGATAGTCGTCGTCTCCCCACGCGAAGTTCGCGGTGTGTTCAGGAACCGCGAGGACCTCGAGGAGGTTCGCGTCGGGATCGAAGACGTGGATGCCGCCGGGGCCGCAGCAGTACACGTTGCCGGCCGAATCGAGCTTCATGCCGTCGGGAGCGCCTGGCCCCTCCCCCTTCGTCTCCGCCCACAGCCGCCCGTTGCCGAGGGTGCCGTCGGGGCGGGCGTCGAAGACCCGGATGTGCTGGCGAGCGGTGTCGTTGACGAAGAGCCGCGCTTCGTCCAGGGAGAAGCAGAGGCCGTTGGGGCGGTCGAAGTCGTCCACGAGCAGGACCGGCGACCTGGCGTCGGCGCCGACCCGGTAGACGCCCTGGAAGCTCAACTCCTGGGGACGCTCGACGCCGTAGAATTTCGCGCGGCCATAGGGCGGATCGCTGAAGTAGATGCCGCCGTCGGACCGGCACACGACGTCGTTGGGGCTGTTGAGCTGCTTACCGCCGTGGTGCGTGGCCATGGGGACGATCCGGCCGTCGGACTCGGTCCGCGTCACCTGACTCGTCGCGTGCTCGCACGCGATCAGGCGGCCCTGCGGGTCGTAGGTGAGCCCGTTCGACATGTTGCACGGCTTCCGGAAGGTCGTGACGCCGCCTTCAGCCGACCAGCGGCGCAGGTGATCGCCGGGCATGTCGCTGAAGAGCAGGAACTTCCCTCTCGGATGCCAGAGTGGTCCCTCGGTGAAGAGGAACCCGGTTCCGAGCTTCTCGAACGGCATATCGGATCCCTCCGTTCGGTCGTGGAAAGCGCGCTCACACTACCACGCTGCCTGGCGGCGTGCCCCTCGAGCGCCCGTAGGCGTGCGGCGCTCGCACGGTACCACGTTACGCTGATGCCTTCGTGTCGTCATCATGATGATGCTGAGCTGATAGCATCCGAGGCATGCGGACCACGGTGACCCTCGACGACGATGTCGCCGCCAAGCTGAAGGCGGAGGCCCGGCGCACGGGCAAGCCCTTCAAGACCGTTCTCAACGAGAGCCTGCGGGTCGCACTCTCGGCGAGCCGCGGGCGGGCTCGTTCGGTCTCCTTCCGGATCGACGCGCGTGACCTTGGGGCGCTTCGGCCTGGCCTCTCCCTGGACAACGTCGCCGACCTCCTCGACCTGGTGGAAGGCCCCGAGTCTCGATGACGATGCTCGACGCCAACGTGCTCCTGTACGCCTACCATCGGCGGGCGGCGCAACACGAACGTTGCCGCGCGTGGGTCGAGGCGGAGTTCTCCAGCGGCGCCGCGGTACGAATCCCGTGGGCGACCATCGTCGCCTTTCTCCGGATCAGCACGAATCCGCGCGTGTTCGAGCGCCCGCTCACCACCGCCGAGGCCGAAACGGCAGTCTCGTCCTGGCTCGTGTTGCCCGCGGTCTCGACCATCGATCCTGGCGAGCGCTACTGGGACGTTCTGAAGAACGTGCTCCACCGCGGCCAGGTCAGCGGCCCGCTCGTCCCCGATGCCGCCCTGGCGGCGCTGGCGATCGAGCACGGCGCCACGTTGTGCACCACGGATCGCGACTTCGCACGCTTCCCGGAATTGCGCACGGTCAATCCCCTCGATTGATTCGACCCGGGAGCGCAGAGGCCGGCCGGTGTGCGTTATGCTCACGAGCGATGATCCGGAATGCAGTCCCATGACGACCTTTGTGGACAGCCACTACATCCACATCGACGGCGCCACGTTCGACGGCGTCGCCGAGACGGTCGTGGCGTCGGGGCTGCGGGCGGTCCTCGGCCGAGCGGCGGTCGATGGCGCGGCGATCCCGGAGATATTCCGCGAGGAGCCCTCCGTCGAAAGGAGACGTAATCATGTCCACAAGCACCGTCCGGCTTCACCGGGTGCTCCGTGCGGCGCCTGAGAAAATCTATCGGGCGTTCCTCGATCCAGACGCAATGGCCAAGTGGCTTCCGCCGAACGGCTTTACGGGCAAGGTTCACCATATAGATGCGACAGTCGGCGGTACCTACAAGATGTCCTTCACGAACTTCACCACAGGCCACAGCCACTCCTTCGGCGGAAAATATCTTGAACTGGTGCCACATGAACGCATTCGTCACACGGACAAGTTCGACGACCCGAGCCTACCCGGAGAAATGGAAACGACGGTATCTCTGAAGAAGGTGTCCTGCGGTACCGAGGTCAACATAGTGCAGCAAGGGATACCTGAGGCCATCCCACCAGAGGCTTGCTATCTCGGCTGGCAAGAATCGCTCACCCTTCTTGCGCAACTCGTCGAAGCCGAGATTCCGGGGGCCGCGGTCTGAGCCGGCGGCTAGGCCGCGGTGCTTTGTCAGGCGGCGCGCGCGCCGGGGCCGCGCAGCAGCGTGCCGGGCACGCGGCCGGTCGCCTTCCCGTCCTCCAGTGTCACCTCGCCGTTGACGACGGTGGCGGCAATCCCCTCCGCCTTCTGCACGAGGCGACGCGCGCCGCCAGGAAGATCGGTCTCCACCGTCGGCATCGCGGGCTTCACGCGGGCCTCGTCGAACAGGACGAGGTCTGCCTTGTAGCCGGCGCGGACCAGGCCGCGATCGTTGAGCTCCCACGCCGATGCGTTGTCGAAGGTGAGCTTGCGCACCGCCTCTTCCAGTGTGAACGCCTGCTTGGCGCGCACCCAGTAGCTCAGCATGTGGGTCTGCAGCGACGAGCCCATTTCCTGGCAGACGTGCGCGCCCGAGTCCGAGAACGTCGCCAGGGTGCGCGGGTGCTTCAGCATGCCGAGCACGTGGTCCGGATCCTCGTTGACCAGCGGCTGCACGAAGACCTGATCGTCGTTCTCCAGCGCCAGATCGAGCATCACCTCCACCGGGTGCTGGCCACGCTGCGCCGCGAGCTGCGCGACGGTCGGGTCGTCCCAGTCGACACCCTGCATGGCGTAGAGATTCGCGTAGTCCGGCTTGCGCGGATCGGTGGTCGCGGCGCCCCCGCCCTGGAGCACGTTGTCGCGGGGCTTCATGCTCTGTTCTTCGGCGATCAGCTGCCGGCGCGTCGCCGGATCGGCAAGGCGCCGCTTCTGTTCCTCGAAGGGCAAGTGGCGTAGCCGCTGCCACCCCGGCAACACGTCGAACGGCAGATAGGACTTGAGCGAGAAGATGGCGTTGATCGAACGGGTGGTCGCCTGTCCCCACATACGTGCGCCAGCGGCCGCGCATTCGTCCATGTACTCGAGCTGGTACGTCCACGGGTTCGGCTTGTCGCCCTGGCGGCTCGAGAGCGTGCCGAACATCACCGGCCGGCCAGTCTCCACCGCGATCTGCTTCAGCCGGGCGAAAAAGCGGCGCTGTGCCTCGCCGCCCGATATGTCGGGTCCGACCTGGAAGATGCCGGCGTTCAGCTCGGCCATGGCGCCGACCAGGCGATCGACCTCTGACCAGTCGGCAATCCGGCTGGCGACCGGCGTGTTGTCCGGCGTGACGTGCGTCGTCGCGCGCGAGCTGGAGAACCCCATGGCGCCGGCACGGATCGCCTCCTGCACCGCCGCGGCCATGCGAGCGAGATCGTCCTCGGTGGCCTTCTCGGTCAACGCGCGCTCGCCCATGGTGTACATGCGCAAGGCCGAATGGCCGATGTAGGCGCCGTAGTTGATCGCCTTGGGCAAGCGGTCGACGGTCGCCAGGTACTCCGGGAAGCTCTCCCAGGTCCAGTCGATGCCGGCCAGCATCGCTTCGGTCGGAATGTCCTCCACGGCGGTCAGGCAGCGGGCGAACCACTCGCGCGCCTCTGGCTTGCACGGCGCCAGCGCAAACCCGCAATTGCCCATGACCACGGTGGTGACACCGTGCCAGCAGGAGCAGCTGCCGATGGGATCCCATGCCACCTGCGCGTCCATGTGCGTGTGGCCGTCGATGAAGCCCGGCGCGACGATCAGGCCGTCGGCGTCGATGGTGCGCCCGGCCACCGATCGGATGCGTCCGATCTCGACGATGCGGCCCTTGTCGATCCCGACGTCGCCGCGATAGCGCGCGGCGCCCGAGCCGTCGACGATCGTCCCGTTGCGAATCAGAAGATCAAGACCCATGGCGTCCTCTCCGTTGATGGCGCGATGCCGGTGTCCGGTGGCGGAGCCGATCCGGCCCCATAGTACGACTCGTCAGCGGGAGAGCTTCTCCGCGCGGATGCCGATGAGGCGGAGCTTGCGGTGCCGGGGCGCGCGCGAAGGTCATGCAAAGCTTTCGAAGCGGACGGTCACCTGGCCAGGCCCTGTACGACTCCGGACCAGAGTGCGATCATCTCCACGCTTCCCAGGTCGCTGGTATCGCGCACCGCGGTGTGAACGATTACGAGCTTGGACTTGGGATCCACGAACACGGCTTGCGCCTCATCGTCCACATCCACGGGTGCTCGAGAGATGCCGCGTAACGCTCCGGATCAGGCGCGGCGGGCGCAGACCAACCGTCCGTAAGCGGCCCTGCGTGATGCGCCCGCCGTCGCCTGCATTCGGAAGTTAGAGCGGCGGTGTTCAGGCCGATCCCTCAACGATTTTCCAGTACGAGTC
>WNGF01004204.1_pt1 | contig 24245 bp, 21 predicted proteins | sample 5400641 | NCBI WGS metagenome assembly WNGF01 (sample SAMN13153371, study PRJNA577476) | soil metagenome | isolation source: 80 cm soil or saprolite under grassland replicate 2 | place: USA:California | collected 2016-06-15 | reverse complement strand
CCTTGCCGGCGCCTTCGAGCGCCACGAGGGTGACCGTCGCCCCAGGGACGATCGCGCCGCTGGGATCCGATACGGTGATGGTCAATCTGCCCCGCGCGGCCGGCGTTTGCGCCGCGGCGACGGCGGGTAATGTCAGGGCGGCCAGTATGATGGGATAAACGACGTGACGAATTGCGAACGACACGCGCACCTCCCGGGCTTAGAGGTCGATCGGACAGTAATACGAGCGTGCCGCCCCGTTGGTTAGCGGAAGACGCACAAAATTTGATTCACGCGGCGAGATAATGCCGAAAGACGCCTCCGGGTCCGGGAACACGACGAGCGCCGTCGGGCTTTGCGCCAACTGCGCGTTCGCCCGGGTGATCGAGTCGCCGCGAGGGTCCACGTTCTATCTGTGCGAACGGTCGCGCACCAATCCGGCGTTTGCGAGATACCCCACACTGCCGGTGCGGCGATGCACAGGGTACGTGCCGAACAACGCGGCGGTGAAGCCGCGGCATGATTAAGTGATGCGAATCGTATCTTTGCTGGCAAGCGGGACCGAGATCACCTGCGCCCTCGGGGCGGGTGATGCGCTGGTCGGGCGCTCGCATGAGTGTGACAACCCCGAGTGGGTGCGACGGCTGCCCGCCTGCACGCGTCCGGCCTTTGACATCACGCGCCCCAGCCGCGAGATCGATACAGAGGTCAGACGCCGGATCAAGACAGGCGAGCCTCTCTATCACGTCGACGCCGAGATGATCAGCGCGTTGAAACCGGACATCCTGATCACCCAGGTGCACTGCGAAGTGTGTGCGGTCACCCCGGGTGACCTCGCACGCGCCGGATGCAGCACACCGGCTCCTGAAGTCATCGCGCTGACGGCCGGCACGGTAGCCGGAATCTACGACGGCATTCGCCACGTCGCGCATGCTCTCCGCCTGGACGCGGCCGGCGAGCGGCTCATTGCGGACATGCAGCGCCGGATCGACGCGGTGACCGCGAGCGTGTCGCACCGTCCGCCGTCATCCGTGGTCCTGCTTGAGTGGACGGATCCAGTCTTCACTGCCGGCAACTGGGCGCCGGAACTGATCGAAGCCGCGGGCGGCACGCCCGTTCTCGGTCAGAACGGCGCGCACTCGACAGCTATTCCATGGGAGCGCGTCGTCGAGGCCAATCCCGACTACATCGTTGTCGCGCCGTGCGGATTCGATCTCGAGCGGAGCAGGCGTGAGGCCGCGGGGCTGGAACGCCTGCCGGACTGGTTCCAGCTCGCTGCCGTCCGCAATGGCCGCGTCGCGTTCGCGGACGGCAACAAGTACTTCAATCGGTCCGGCACCACCATCGTCGAAACCGTCGAAATTCTCGCAGAGATCCTGCACGGCGGCGACGTACCGCCGCGCTGGCGCGGCGAGGCGTGGACGTCGTAGTCGTGTAGGATTCCTTCCCGTATGGCCATAGTGGTCGACGTCCCGGCTGCCGACATCGTCACAACCGACACGCCGCGCGTGCGCTGGAACGCGCTGACGCGAATCGCGTTTCGCTTCAGCCTCCTCTACTTCGGCTTCTACGTCACGACGACGCAGATGCTCGGCGGCATGATCGTGATCCCCAACTGGGAAATGCCGGAGCTCGAGAGACTTCCTCCGCTCAGGAACCTGATCTCCTGGACAGCCGTGCACGTGTTCGGGGTAACGCAGCCGCTCGTGATCGGCGGCAGCGGGAGCGGCGACAAGACATTCGACTGGGTCGCGGCGTTCTGCCTCCTCGCGATCTCGATCGTTGCGACGGCGGCCTGGTCGATCCTCGATCGCAGGTGCGACAATTACAGCGCGGCGCACAAGTGGTTCCGCCTGTTCCTGCGGTTTGCTACCGGTTCGACGATGCTGAGCTACGGGATGGTGAAGGCGATCCCGCTGCAGATGCCCGCGCCGTCGCTGACCCGGCTGCTGGAGCCGTTCGGAAATTTTTCGCCGATGGGCGTGCTGTGGTATTCGATCGGCGCGGCGCGCGGCTACGAGCGGTTCGCCGGATCTGCCGAACTTGCCGCGGCCGTTCTGCTCTTCATCCCGCGCACCGCGATGCTCGGCGCCCTGGTGCTGCTCGCCGACTCGATCCAGATCTTCACGCTGAACATGACGTACGACGTGCCGGTGAAGCTGTTCTCGTTTCACCTGATCCTGATAGCGCTCGTGCTGCTCGCGCCCGACACGCGCCGCCTGCTGAACGTGCTGGTGCTCAACCGCCCGGCGCCGCCGTCATCGGAGCCGCCGCTGGCGCAAGGCGTACGAGCTCGCCGGGGCCTTCTCGGTGCGCAGCTCGTGTTCGGCGTGTATCTGTTCGTCATCTTCTTCATGTCATCGCAACAGGGCTGGACGCGCTACGGCGGCGGCGCGCCGAAGCCGCCGTTGTATGGGATCTGGAACGTCGAGAGGATGTCCATCGACGGCGTCGAGCGCGCGCCGCTCGTCACGGACTACGATCGCTGGCGCCGCGTCGTTTTCCAGTCCGCGAGCACGATGATGTTCCAGCGGATGGACGAAACCTTTACGGGCTACTCCGCGAAGACCGACATGGATCGGAAAACCATCGCGCTGACCAAGACCGCGGACAGGTCCTGGAAGAGCGAGCTCACGTTCGATCGACCGGAGGCCGAACGGATGACGATAGACGGCACCATGGATGGACACAGGATTCGGATGCAGCTCCGGCTCGTCGATCACACGACGATGCTTTTGTTGAGCCGCGGCTTCAACTGGATACAGGAGTATCCTTTCAACAGGTAGCCGACAGAGGAGACATCATGACCGCCGTTCTATTCTCGATTGCCCTCGCGCTCTCGTCGCCGGCGGAGACCTACAGCCCCGACGCCGAGGGATTCATCCGCAACTGGCTCGTACTCGCGCCGATTGCCGTCCAGGAAGACTCGGGTGCGACGGAAATCGACAAGGACCAGGTTGGCGGAGAGGCGACCCTCAAACCCAAGCCAGGGGACAAGGTGAACGTCGACGGAAAGATCCTGACCTGGACGCCGCACCAGGCCTCCGACTATTTCGTCGACTTCCTCAAATCGTTCGGCGCGCAGCGCGGCGAAGACGCCGCCGGGTATGCGGTTGCGTATGTCACCGCTGACGACGAGATGAAGGTCAAGCTGTCGATCGGATCGAACGACCAGTGCAAGGTGTGGCTGAACGGCAAACAGGTGATCAAGTTCAGCGAAACGCGGACGCTTGATAAGGACACCGACAGTGCGGACGTGACGCTCGTGAAGGGGCAGAACGTTCTCGTGTTCAAAGTAATCAACGAGAAGAACAACTGGCAGGGAGCCGCGCGCTTCCTCCAGGGCAGCACGCCGGTGAAGAACGTCAAGATCTCGCTGACGCCGCAGTAAGGGTGCCCGGGACCGATCGGCGGGCGCGCGGTGCCATTGAGCCGTGGACGGTCGTGGCGGAGGCCGCGATTTGCCTCGGCTTCGCCGCGTTTGTCGTCGCGCGCGCGATCCGCGTGTCGCTCACGTACGACGAAGCGGCAGCCTACATCCGATATATCGCGCCGAACGTCCTGCCCGAATTCGATGCCGGGCCGCTTGCCATCTTCAATTTCGAAGTCGCCACCAACCACTTCCTGAGCACCGCGCTGACGAAGCTCGCGGTGCTCGTCGCCGGCAGCAGCGAGCTTGCGCTGCGCCTTCCGGCGCTCGCCGGCTACGCGATGCACTTGTGGTTTTCGACGCGCCTGCTGCGCCGGCTCACGAGCCCCGCGATCGCGGTTGCGGGATTGCTGCTGCTGAACCTGAATCCGTACCTGCTGGACTTCTTCGCGCTCAGCCGCGGATACGGGCTGTCCATCGGCTTGATGATGGGCGCGCTGTACTACTTCTTCAGCGGTCGGCTTACGCGGACGCTTTTCTTTGCGTCCGCGGCGGTGCTGGCGAACTTCTCGATGCTCAATGTGTATGTGGCCATCATCCTCGTGGTCACGTTCTTGAAAGCCGGCCTGCCTTCGACCGCACTCAGGCCAGGAAAGGCCGGCACCACCGAAGTGAGTACGCGAGCCCCACGTCGCGGCGCATTCATCGTCCTTGCTGTGGTTGCAGCGATATTTGCCTCACTGGTCTTCTCCCAGGATCCCGGGCTGTCACTCTCGCTCTACCACCCGGTGAAAGTCACGCTCGAGGGTCCCACGGCAGATGAACAGCGCTCGGTGAGAGTCTGGAGAGTCGATCTCCGCGGCAGATCGACCAGGGTGACGGATCCGGGACCCTTCCGCGCGGTGCGGATCCAGATGCCGGCCGCGACCGCCGACAAGGTTCGCAGCATCGACGTGGTGGTGGGCAACCGCGCGTTGTCGACCCGCCCGAATGACACGCGCGCCTGGATCACGCGCGAGATCGACGGAATCCGAGAGCTCGAAAGCGGACCGCTCATTTCAGCGCGGCGATCGCGGTTCCGGGCATTCACGCCGGTGATGAACTGGACGGGCGATGCGCGTTATGCCGCGGGGGTCGCAAACGCGACGACCATCGCCCTCGTGGCGCTGGCGCTGTTCGGCATCGTGGTGAACCTGATTGGAAGGCTGCTCGCTCGCGCCGGACTCGGCACCTCCGGGCAGTGGTCCACGATTTCTTCCAGCGTTCTGTGGGTTGCGGCGCTCGCAGGGCCACCGCTCTATCTCCTTCGACGTGACGCGCAGCTGTATTTCGGCGGCACGCGAGGCCTGGTCCCGGACACCTTCTATTCGTTGATCGAGAACTCGTTTTACGGCCGCGTATACAGCGCCAGCCAGACGCACATCGCCTTTGCCGTCATCGTCGCGTCGGTCGCAGCGTTCGCGCTATTCGCGCTCATTACGTACCGGCGCATGCCGGCACGCGCGCGGCCCGCGATGCACATGCTGGCATTGGTCGCGATCGTGTCCGCGTCGGTCGTGACGCAGCGCTGGTTGTTCGGAACGGTCTACCTGGTGGGCAGGACGGCGCTGTTCTACGTGCCGTTGTACCTGTTGTTCGTGGTCTTCTTCTGCCAATCGTTGAGCGAAAGCGGCCGAATCGGCCGTCTCCTTGGGGGCGCCCTCCTCATCGCGGCAGTCTCGTTGTCCGCCTATCACTGTGCGCGGACGTTCAACCTGCAGTACACGCTCGACTGGCGCGACGATGCCGGCACGAAACCAATGATGGCCGACCTGAAGCACGTCGTGGCTGACGAGCGGCCAGCGGGTGCGAGAGTGGTGCTCGGCGTCGAGTGGATGTACGCCCCGGCCGCCGTCTACTACTCGCATCGGCAGGTGCCGGTCGATATCGACGTAGCTGTCGCGCCGTATTCGCGGCGGGTGGATTTCCTCTATGTCGCCAAGCGCCACGCGGGCGCTGCGATGTCGATCATCCAGACCTACCCGATCCCGAACGCCGTTCTCGCGCGCCCGAAGTAGCCGACGCTCGTTTCCTGGCCGTGGGATCCAAATGCGATTAGGATGAGGCGTGTTCTTCGAGGACCTGCAGGTCGGCGCCACGTTCGTGTCGCGCGGACGCACGATCACAGAGACGGATGTCGTGATGTTCGCGGCGCTATCGGGCGACTATAGCGAGATCCACACCAACGCCGAGGCGGCCAGGCAGGCGCCCGCGGGGGCGCGCATCGCGCACGGCGCGCTGATTTTCAGCATCTCGCTCGGACTGACGACGCAGCTGGCGATCGTCGACGAGTCGCTGATCGCGCTGCACGGGATCGAGGGGATGCGCTTCACGAAGCCGGTGTTCATCGGCGACACGATCCACGTGCAGAAACGCGTGACCGCCGCCGACGACAAGGGGAACGGCCGCGGCATCGTCAGCTTCGACACGCGCACGATCAACCAGCATGGCGCGATGGTGCTGCGGTTCCGCGATTCACTGGTGCTGAAGACACGCGGCTGATTGGTCAGGTCCCGCTGGCGTCCGAGCCGCTCGGCTCAGGACGGCGATTCGTGTCGTAGACGAAGCACTTCGCCGTCGCGGTCGCGTACAGGATCTCGAGCGAGTCCATGATCGTGCCCTCCGCGAGCGCGATGTTGTTCTCGCAGGAGACAAAATGCCCCTCCGCCATGATCTCCCCCGTCACCTCGAAGACTGGCCGCAGGAACTTCACGGTGATCTCCGTCGTGAGGTATCCCTGTCCCAGCGGCAGCGCGGTGTGCACGGATGCTGACATGACCGAATCGAGCAGCGTCGCGAGAATGCCGCCGTGCACGCATCCCATCGGGTTGTAGTGAATCTCCTGCGGCTGCAGGCTCATCATGAAATGGCCTTCGCCGGCGTCGAAGAGATCGATGCCGAGCAGCTTGCCGAACGGCGGCTCCGGAATCTTGCCGCGCCGCATCGCATCGAAGAATTCCGCGCCGGATAGCCGGCGCGCCTCGCGGCGCGCGTGCCGCGGGTCGTCCCAGGTGATGGTCTTGGTGCGTTCGGATGGCACGTCGTTCGCCATGGTCCTCCGTTGAATGTGTTGGCGGTCCGCTCAGGCGTCCCGCCGCAGGAAGCTCGCGTGGAATCCGGGATGGATGCGGTGACGAAGAGGCAGGCGCGCCATCGGCCCACGCGAGAGTGCAAAGGCGTCGTACAGCTCGAACGCCGCGGTGCCGGCCTCCGCATCCAGGTGCTGGACGATGACGACGGCGTCCTCGTCGTCGTGCGGGTTGAACATCACGATCGGCTCGCCGCCGACGTAGTGGCCCGGGGCGAGCTGATGCCTGTCGATCACGTCCTGCTCGCGCCACGACGCGCGGACGATCTGATCGAAGAACTTGCGTCCGGGCGTTCCCGCAGCCGAGATGCCCAGCATCCAGAACTCGTCGTACCTTTCGCCTGAGAGCCGTGGATCGACGCTCGGAAAATCGGGCGTGCGGTCATACGGCATGGCCATGCGATCCACGACGGATCGAGTGCGCAGATCGATGCGGTACCGCATCGGGCGTCCGAGCGGCGCCGTTGCGAACAGGTCGGGGATCGGCTGGTACTGCGGGTAGATCGGCGCGTCCATCTCGAGCACGTCCACCACGAGCTCGTCACCGTGTTCGAACGTGTTGATCTGGTGCAGGCAGCACCCTGCGCTGACCTCGATCGAAAACGCCGCGTCCCGCGTTCCACCGCGCGGCGCGATGAAGATGCGGGCACGCGCCTCCGGCTTCCATGAAAACGCGTCGATGAGCGACGTTCCGGACAACAACCGCGCGACATCGATGACGAGCGGATTCAGGAAGAACACGACATGGCGGCGGCTGAGGCCGAAGTCGTGGTTCGAGTGCGGCATCTCGAGCACGTGGCGACGGCGCTGCAGCAGGTGCCCGAGCGCATCGAACTCGTAAATCGTGAGCGAGGGACTCGATGCGCCGTACGCAATCCCGAAGTTCACCATGTGACCGGTGGCCGGATCGAACTTCGCGTGCGCGGAAAACGGGCTGACTTCATTCAGCCGGCCGTGAACATCGTACTCGCCGATCGTCTCGAGCGTCAGCGGATCCATCGCCACCGGGAGCGACTGCTCACCGAACGCCAGGAGCGTCCCGGCGAACGGATACACGCTCACGTTGACGGGAGGCTCGAGCATGAGGCCGTGCCGCAGTCGATCGCCGGGAAATGCGGTGCCGAATCCGCGATAGAGCGGCCGCCCCGCGGCTTCTTCGTCCGCACGTTTTGTGGTCCGCACGAAGCGATTCACGAAGTGGACGCCGTTGGCGTCGAAATGCAGCGTGCACACCATGCCGTCGCCGTCGAGCCAGTGACGGTAGCGGAACTCGCCGCGGCTGAAACGCGCGGGACCGTTCACGTAGTACGAGCCGCGAAGCCATGCCGGCACGTCTCCTTCCGGCACAATCGAGTACGCCGCTTCCACCGCGTCGAAGAGGAAACAGCGTTCGAGGAACGGTGCCGGATCGGATCGGACGGCGGCAGGCATCATGCGGAAGCGACCTCCGCGGTGACGTTCTTCGCGGGGAGAGACGCCTCGAGCGCCCACGGATTGAGCGTCCATTCGTAGACGGCTTCGGCGCCCGCGAAAGGCACATAGGCGGCGCGCATCGCGTCTTCGTCGAACCGCGTCTGCTGCAGCTTCAGGCTCGACACGAACGGGCCGTTGTTCAGTACTCGACGATCGTCCAGCACGACGGCATGCACGTGGGCGAGGATGTAGCGCGCGAATTCCTGCAGCGCCGAGAGATGCGCGTCGAGTGCCGCCGACGCGTCCTCCGGGGTGATGCCGATCTTGTAGAACAGGCGCTCGGCGGCGCGGAGGCACCCGACATCGTAGAACTCGATGTTCTCCGGCTCGCGGCTGGCAGGCGGCCGCTGCTTCTTCCACTGGAAGAACCCGCTGAGAAAATACTGCAGGGTCTCATTGATGCGGCCGAGCCGCGCGAACTGCGCCAGGAAGCTGCGGAGGAACTGCTCGTTGGTGAACAGATCGTTGGCGAACGGCATGACGTAGAACCCGAAATAGACGGACAGCTCCCACGCATACTTCAGCGTGAACGCTTCCTGGTCGCCGAGGCAGTCGTAGCTCACCGCGTAGCTTGGCACGTACGCGTGATACACGGCGCGCATCATCGCTTCGTACAGCGGGACCTTACGATCGAGCGCCTTCTGGTCCTCCGTCTGGATCGCGTCCACGATCAACGTGTTGTAGATCGCGATCAAATCGCTGCCGGGGCTGTAGAGGGGATCGGTGAACCGGCCCGCTTCGCCGGTGAGCGCCCATCGCGTCGCACTGATCGATTGCGTCGCGCTGAACGCGTAGTCCAGGAACCGGCTCTCGTCGAGGATCGTCCGGTTCGGCAGGTCGCGCGCGAACAGCGGCCACTGCTTGCAGACGTACTCAATGAGTTTCGGTGCGGGCGCCACCTCGCGCTCCGGCACTGTCGTTCGATCGTAGACGAGGCCGAGGCTCGTCTTCCCGTGCAGCGGAATGACCCAGAACCAGCATCCTTCGCCGCAGAAATGGTTCGTCGCGAGGAACGCGGGAAAATTTCCGAGCTGCTGACGGCGCGGGTCGACGCGAATCTCCGTGGGCGACTTGTCCGTGAGCTTCTCGATGTTGACGAGGCCATCCACCCAGCACCAGCTCGCGCCGTGCCGGATGGGACTTTCTTCCGCGAGCGAGAGGCGGCGCTTCAGCACCGAGCCGCGTCCCGAGGCATCGACAACCCAGCGGGCCATGCGGCGCTCGCCACGGAACGTGACCGCGTGCGGCCCGGTCTCCGAGAGCTCGACCGCGGCGTCGCGAACGCCGCCGATGAACGTGAAGCGCGGGTTCGCGCGGTTCACCGACAGCAGGTGCGCTTCGAGCAGGTTCCGATCGAGCTGAAACGTCGCGATGTTCGACAGCAGCCGCGGATAGGACGCGCTGTAGTCCTCGAAGCTGCGGTTCTCGCGTCCGGGCGTCTTCCAGTAAAAGCGGAGGTTGTATTTCAGGTAATGCTCGCAGAGCAGGTGCTCTTCGAGATCGAGCACCCGGGACATGTAGTAGCCGCTCAACTGGACGAGCGATTCGCCGACCTTTTGCGTCCGGCGCGCCGGCTCCTCGCGCTTGTCGAGCAGCAGCACCGTGCGATCCGTATAGAGCAGCAGGTGCCGCGCGAGCGTGAGCCCCGCGAGGCCGCCGCCGATGATGATGACGTCTTCCACGCGTGAACCTCTCCGCGAAGTCAGGTCAGTCCGCCGTCGACCGCGTACACCTGGCCGGTGATGTAGGCCGCGTCAGGGCCGGCAAGAAATACCGCCAGCGCGGCCACCTGCTCGGGCGTGCCGGCGCCGCCGAGCGGGATCGATGCGTACAGTCTGGTGCGCACCTTCTCATCGATCGACGCCGTCATGTCCGATTCGATGAACCCCGGAGCGACCGCGTTCACCCGAACGCCGAACCGCGCCACTTCGCGCGCGAGCGCCTTCGTGAACCCGATCACGCCCGCCTTCGACGCGCTGTAATTCGTCTGCCCCGCCAGGCCGCTGATGCCGCTCACGCTGGTGATGTTGACGATCGATCCGCCCGACCGCATCATCGCGCCGATCGCGCAGCGCGAGTAATTGAACGTCCCGGTCAGATTCGTGTCGATCACGTCGTGCCACGCGCCGGCTGCCATCAGCGCCAGCGGACCGTCGCGCCTGATGCCGGCATTGTTGACGAGCACGGTGACAGGGCCGAATCGTTGTTCGGTCTCGCGGACGATCGCCTCGGCACGGCCGAGGTCCCGCACGTCCCCCTGGAACGCGGCCGCCATGCCTCCGCGATCGACAATCCCGTCGACCACCGCCTGGGCAGCCTCGGCCTGCGACGCATAGGTGAACGCGACGGCATCTCCCCGCGCGGCAAATGCGTCGACGACGGCGCGGCCGATGCCGCGGCTGCCGCCTGTGACGAGCACGACGCTCATGCCGCCGGGGTACCTTTAGGCGCGCCCCGCTCGCGTCCGCAGCACGAGCGAGACATTGTGGCCATCACAACCACAGGCATTCACCAGCGCATACTCGCCGGCGATCGGCTGCGGGGCGTCCGACAGACGCAGCCCGTACTCCGTGCCTGCGTACCCCGCCGTCGGCGCGAGCGACTGCCGCGACAAGGCGAGTGCGGCGGTCACCGCGCAGAGCGCTCCGGATCCTCCCATCGCCTCTCCGAAACCGGCCTTCGGCGCGCACGCCGGAATCGCCCGTAGCGCGTCGTCGAACACCTGGCGCAGCGCGCGCGCTTCCATGACATCCGCGTCACGGGATCCGCTGCCTGATGTCACGAGGCACGCGATCGCTGAGGGCGCAACGCCCGCCGCCTGCAACGCCTGGCGCATGGCGGCGCGCGCGGCGTCACTCGTCGCGGCGGAACCGTTCGTCGATCCGCTGTGCGCAGAGCCGAAACCGGCAATCTCCACTGCCGGCGTGATGCCGCGCGCGCGGGCGCTCGACACCCATTCGAGCAGCAGGACGGCGGCCCCTTCCGACGGCACGATGCCGTCGCGCTCAGGCCCGAATGGCATCGCCGACCGCGAGGCGGACAGCGCGCCGGATTTCGCGAGCCCGACCAGCACTTCCTCCGACAACTCTTCGACGCCCCCCGCCAGCAGTGCGCTCGCGCGGCCGAACGCGAGGAAATCGCTGGCATATCCAAGCGCGTACAGGCCCGACGACAAGCCGGCGCAGATCGTCGAGTTGACGCCGCGCAGCTTGAACCTGATCGCCGCCTGGCCTGCGGCGGAATTGATGACGGTGTTCGAGAATCCCATCGGGCTGACGTAGTCGGGTCCTTCGGTGATTCCGTCCCAGTCGAAGCTCGTGATGCTGTGGATGCCGCCGAGCATCGTGCCGCAGATCAGGCCGAGGCCGGGATCCCCCTCGCCTTCGGTCGCGATGTTCCGGCGCGCGTCGGCAAGCGCCAGGTGAACGGCCACCGAGAGGAGCCGTGCGGTCCGATCCATCGGACGAAACCCGCTCCCCAGCCACGGCTGCGGATCGAACTCCGGGATTTCCCCCGCGTACCCGTCGAAGCGCGTGCAGGATCCACCGGTGCGCGCGCCGCTGTAGAGTGCGGACGCAAACGCCTCCAGTCCCGCGCCGAGCGGCGACACGACGCCGATGCCGGAAACGGCAATGGCGTCGCTCATGATGCCGTGCTCCGCGGACGATCGTGGCGTGCCAGGCACAGCGACGCGTTGTTGCCGCCGAACGCGTACGCGTTGTTCAGTACGACGGCCGGATCGACGCGGCGCGCGACGTTCGGCACGCAGTCGATCTCGCAGTCCGGATCCGGTTGCTCGAAGTTGATGGTCGGCGGCACGAACCCGGTCGACAGCGCGAGCGCGCACACGGCCGCTTCGATCGCGCTCGCCGCCCCCATCGTGTGCCCGATCATCGACTTGATCGAGCTCATGGGAATCGACTTCGCGCGGCTGCCGAAGAGCGCCTTCAACGCGAACGATTCGACGCGATCGTTGGTCGGCGTCCCGGTGCCGTGCGCGCTGATGTAATCGATCTCGCCGGCCGTCACGCCGCTCTGCTGCATCGCCATCGTCATCGCGCGCACCGCGCCGTCGCCGTGCGGGTGCGCGGCGGTCATGTGGTGGGCATCGCACGTGACGCCGTAGCCGAGGACCTCGGCGTATGCGGTCGCGCCGCGCGCGAGCGCCGCGTCACGGTCCTCGAGCACGAGCACGGCGGCCCCCTCGCCCGGGATCATCCCCTTGCGGTTGCGATCGAACGGCTGGCACCGTTCGGGCGCGATCGCGCGCAGCCGCGCGAACCCCGTGTAGTTGATCCGCGAAAACGGATCGCTGCCGCCCGCGAGCGTGATGTCCGCGCGGCCGCTTCGAATGAGATCGAATCCGTACCCGATCGCGTAGTTGCCGGCGGCGCACGCCGTCGGGATCATCATGCAGGGACCGCGCGCGTCGAACTCGGCGGCGACGCGCCCCGGAATCACGTTGGATGGATACTTCGCGGGAAGGCGCTCGGGCACGGCGTCGATCCCGCCGGCCTGCTTGTGATCGTTGTAGCGCTCGATGAACTCCGCTTCGCCGGACGTGGTGCCCATCACGACCGCGACGCGTTCGCGCGGCCAGCTGCCCGCATCGATGCGCGCGTCCTCGAGCGCGAGCCGCGCAGCGGCAATCGCGAACTGGGACGCGCGTCCCATGCTCTCGGGCGCCTGCCGCTGCACGAAACGCCCTGGCGCGAACGACTTGATCTCGGCGCCGACGTGGACCGGCAGCGCCGAGGTGTCGAAGTAGCGGACGTGATCGATCCCCGAGCGGCCGGCGAGCAGCGACGCCCACGTGTCCGCACGGCCGATCCCCACCGGGGTGATGAGGCCGATCCCCGTGACGACGACGCGCCGCATGTGGTCCGGCAGGTTACGGGAGGTGACGCTGGACGGCCGCAACCGCCTGGTTGACGTTCCTGATCTCGGTGAATTCCTGCTCCGGGATCTTGATGCGGTACTTGCGGTCGACCGCCACCATCAATTCCATCGCCCGCAGCGAATCGAGCCCGAGCTGATCGCTGAAATCCGTCGTATCGCCAACGTCGGTGGCCGATACGTCCGCGATGTCGGCCACCATCTCCTTCACGTGCTGTCGAATCTCGTCAGGCGTGTAACTGGGTGCGGCCACAATCTTTCTCCTCGTGATCGGCGCGGGACGCGCAGTTGCGCGACGACGACACTCAGTCAGCGTCGCAGGCGATCCTGGGTGAAGGCCGCGATAGTAAGTGTGTCGCGCCGATGAAGTCAATACTCTATTACCTTTTTTATCGGCGGCACCGTGGCGTCCGCGACTCAGCGCGCGGGCCAATGCCAGGACACGGTGCGCTCCTCCTCACCGGCGAGCATCGTCTCCGCGAGCTTCTTCTCGAGACGGGATCAACCGTCCCTGCGCGGTTTCCGCGAGCAGCCGGAGCGCGCGATAGAGGTTGGATTTTCCGCTGCCGTTGGGACCGGTGACCAGGTTGAGGCGGTCGAGAGGAATCACGAGCTCCCGCAATGACCGGTAGCCGGACACGGCAAGCACGTTCAGCATCAGTAGCGGCGTTTTTGCTGGCGGACGATGTCAAACTTCGCGGTGTCGGCGATCGCCATCACGGCCATGACGCCGGCCTGGACGGGATCGCTGACCACGAGATCGGCGGCGTCTGGAACGCTGCCAGCCATGTTGAGCGAGATCACATAGGTGCCCTTCTGCCTGACGTCCTCGACCGCGCGCGTGATCTCTCCGCCCATCAGCGATCCGGCCAGCACGAGCAGGCGGACGCGAGGTAACCGCACGACCGCGCGAACGGCGGCCGCGAGCTCCATCTCGCCGACGAGCGGAATCGTGTCGACCGAGATGCGCTCGCCGCGGATATTGTGGCGATCCGCCTCCGCGATCGCGCCGAGCGCGACCTGTCCGACCTGCGCGCCGCCCCCCATCACGATGATGCGCTTGCCATAGATCTTCGCGAGCGACGGCGTCTCCTCGAGCCGCACGACGCCGGCGAGCTCGCGCAGCTCGCGCAGCAGCGTGTCGCGCGCTCCGTCGTCTTCGAGCGTGAACTCGAGATAGATGTCCGAGATCGCGCCGCCGCTGTGCATGTCGACGTAGGTGATGTTCGCCTTGCGCTCCGCGAGCACGCGCGTGACCCCGAAGAGCATGCCGGGCTGATCCGAGACGGCGACGAGGACGGCGTGTCCACTCATGTGCAGGGGATTATTGTATGCTGCGCGCATTGTGAGGCCGGCCTGACCAGCCTCCGCTAAAGCTACGGCGGTCCGCCGGAGCCTGGGCGAAGACGGAAGGCCGGCGCCACCGACGCAGGTGATGAAATCGACCGTCCTCGGCGCGCTCGGCGCCACTGTCGTGGTCGCGTTCGCGGTTCTGCACGCGCAGACGCCGTCGCCCGCCGGGCCCGCGCTCAGCGTCCCCGCAGGCTTCGTCGTCGAGCGCGTGGCGGGACCGCCGCTCGTCAACCGCCCGATCGCTGCGGATTTCGACGAGCAGGGGCGGCTCTACGTCGCGGACTCCTCGGGCTCCAACGACAAGGTCGACCAGCAGCTCGCCGACAAGCCGCATCGCATCGTCCGGCTCGAAGACCGCGACGGAGATGGACGTTTCGACAAGAGCATCGTCTTCGCCGACAAGATGATGTTCCCGGAAGGCGCGATGTGGTTCGACGGATCGCTCTACGTTGCCGCGCCGCCGAGCATCTGGAAACTGACGGACACGAATGGTGATGGCGTCGCCGACCAGCGCGAGGAGTGGTTCCAGGGAAAGACCCTGACTGGATGCGCGAACGATCTGCATGGACCGTATCTCGGTCCCGACGGCTGGATCTACTGGACGAAGGGAGCCTTCGCGGAACAGACGTACGATCGCCCGGGAAAATCGCCGCTCGTCACCCGCGCCTCGCACATTCTTCGGCGCCGGCCGGGCGACGCGGCGGTCGACATCGTGATGGTCGGCGGCATGGATAACCCGGTCGACGTCGCGTTCACTGCGTCGGGCGAACGCATTCTCAGCGCGACATTCGTCGAGCAGCCGCAGGCCGGACGCCGCGATGGCCTTCTCCACGCGATCTACGGCGGTGTGTACGGCAAGCCGAACGCCGTGGTCGACGGTCACAAGCGCACCGGCGATCTCATGCCCGTGCTGACGCAGCTCGGTCCGGCGGTCCCCGCCGGCCTTGCACGCTACACGTCCACAGCGTTCGGCCAGGACTATCGCGACAATTTCTTTGCCGCGATGTTCAACCTGCGGAAGGTCACGCGGCATGTGCTCGAGCCGAGCGGCGCCACGTTCACGATCCGCGATTCCGATTTCGTGACGTCGGAGAATCGAGACTTTCATCCGACCGACGTCATCGAAGACGCGGACGGCAGCCTGCTCGTGATCGACACGGGCGCGTGGTACAAGCTCTGTTGCCCGACGTCGCAGCTGGCGAAGCCCGACGTGCTCGGCGGGATTTATCGCATCCGCCGCGCCGGGGCGCCCCGGATTCGTGACCCGCGCGGACGCGCGATCGCGTGGAGCGCACCCGCTGCTGCCCTCGCGCCACTACTGAGCGACACACGACCGGCAGTTCAGAACAGGGCGGTGCGCGAGCTCGGTGCGCGCGGCGACGATGCGATTGCGGCGCTCACGGATGTACTGAAGACGTCGGCGTCTCGCGACGCACGGCGCAATGCGGTGTGGTCGCTGACACGTATTGCGGGTGCGCGCGCCCGGGAGGCCACGCGGAGCGCGATTGCGGATCGCGACGAGACCGTCCGCCACGCGGCGATCCATTCGGCGGGCCTGCTCCGCGACGGCGGCGCGGCCGACGCGCTTCGCGACGCGCTGCGATCCGGCCCTCCGGCGATTCAACGGGCCGCGGCGGAAGCGCTGGGCCGGATCGGCGACCCGCACGCGGTTCCGGACCTGGTTGCGCTCGCGGCATCACCCGTGGATCGCGCCCTCGAACACTCGATTACGTACGCCCTGATCGAGATCAACGATCCGGCGGCCACTGTCACGGCGGGCACTCGCGCAAGCACGTCGCGCTCGAAGCGGGCGGTGCTGATCGCGCTCGATCAGATGGACAACCACACGCTCCTTCCGGGCGCCGTGGTCGCGCTCCTCGATGCTGATGACGCGGTGCTGAAAGACACCGCATGGTGGATCGCCGGCCATCATGCTGAGTGGGGCATTGCGCTCGCAGGGTTCTTCCAGGCACACCTCGCGAGCGCGTCGACGCCGCCGGCGGAGCGCGAGTCGCTGCAGCAGAAGCTCGCGCAATTCGCCGACAACCCGGCCATCCAGTCGCTGCTTGCCACGACGATCGAGCGGGCCTCCACGAACGATGAACGGATCTCCGCCCTGCGCGCGATGACGCTGGCCGGCCACACGCGGTTGAAGGCGCTGCCCGAGGGATGGGTCGCTCCGCTCGTCACCACCCTGCAGTCGACCGATATCGAAATCGTCAACCAGGCCGTGTCGGTGATTCGTGCGGCTCCAGCGGCAAAAACTGCGGCGCCCCTGCTGCAGGAGGCACTGCTGCGCGTCGCCCGCGACAGTGCGCAACCGCTCGAGATGCGTCTCGCCGCGCTGGCCGCGGTGCCGGACGGCTTGTCCACAGTGAACGCCGACGTGTTCGACGTTCTGCGTTCCGGCCTCGATCCCGCGCAGCCCGTCGCGGCGCGCTCCGCGGCGGCGGCGGTCGTCGAAAAGGCCAGGTTCGATCGCACGCAACTCGTCGCTCTCGCGGCGGCGCTTCGATCGGCAACCCCGATCGAGCTGCCGCGGCTTCTGCGCGCGTTTGCCAACGGCGGCGACGAGGCGGCGGGAGCGGCGATGATCGCCGCGCTCAGGGATTCAAAGAGCCGGTCGAGCATCCGTGCCGATCTGCTCCGGCCGATCCTGGCGAAGTATCCCGCGGCGGTTCAGGACGAGGGGAACGCGCTGCTGGCCTCCTTGACGGCCGACACCGCCGAGCAGGCGCGTCGCCTCGATGCGCTGCTCGCCACGCTACAGGCCGGTGATATCACGCGCGGCCAGGCCGTGTTCAACAGCCCGAAGGTCGCGTGCTCGTCCTGTCACGCGATTGGATACATCGGCGGACGCATCGGGCCAGACCTCACGCGCATCGGTGAGGTCCGCACCCGGCGCGATCTGCTCGAAGCGATCGTGTTCCCGAGCGCGAGCTTCGCGCGCGGCTACGAACCCGTGGTGATCAGGACGCGAGCCGGCGACGTGCGCACGGGCGTCCTCCGCAACAACGACCTGCCGGACGAAATCGTCGTCTCGAACGAGCGCGAGGAGATGCGGATCGCGCGCCGCGAGATCGTCGACATGCAACCCGGCACGATGTCGCTCATGCCGCCGGGACTCGCCGACCAGCTCACGAAGCAGGAGCTCGCGGATCTGCTCGCGTTCCTGAAGGCCACGCGTTGGGGCGCAGCACCGTAGGCACCAGAGAGGCACCTTTCGCACCCATAGCACCCATAGCACCCATATGCACCTTAGACACCTCGTTGTAATGTCCGCCATCGCGTGGCTTGCGCCCGCGGTCGCGGTGCGCGCGCAGGAGCCGACGCCTTGCATCAAGCCCGCAGGGCTCATCAAGCTGTTCGATGGAAAATCGCTGGCCACCTTCGACAGCTGGCTCGTGGATCACCATGAAAGCGACCCCGAGCGCGTGTTCACTGTCGTCGACGCCGTCGATGGTGCGCCGGCCATCCGCATCAGCGGCAAGGTATGGGGCGGGCTGCTGACGAAGCAGCCCTATTGCGATTACCGCCTGATCGTCGAATTCCGCTGGGGAAATGTGACCTGGGGTGCGCGGGCGACGCGCGCGCGCGACAGTGGCGTGCTCCTCCACGCCCAGGGCCGTCCGGGCAACACGGCGGTGGACTTCAACGGGCCGTGGCTGCGCTCGATCGAGTTCCAGATCATCGAAGGTGGCGTCGGCGACATCCTGCCCGTCGCGGGGTACAACGAAAAGGGAGAACAGGTCCGTCCCGCGGTGACCGCAAGGACCCGCAAGGATCGCGATGGAGAATCGGTGTTCGATTCACAGGGAGAACCGAAGGTGTTCTCGTCGGGGCGCATCAACTGGTCGGGACGCAGCGAGGACTGGGGGGATCGTCTCGGGTTCCGAGGTCCCCAGGACGTCGAGAGTCCCGGCCAGGAGTGGACGCACCTGGAGGCGGTGGTCGAGAACGGAAACCTGACGTACTACGTAAACGGCAAGCTGGTGAACGCCGCAACGAATTCCTCGTTTACGGACGGACGGATCATGATCCAGTCCGAAGGGGCGGAGATCTATTTCCGCCGCATCGACCTCGAACCCCTGGCCACCGCCAAGTAGTCGACCTCGTAGCTCCTTGCCCTATCGTCGAACGGCACCTGGTCCGATCGACAGCCGGCTCTCCAGTTCGCGAGCCTCGGGATCCTGCGGATCCGCGGCGAGCAGCCGCTCGACGCAGCGCCGTGCATCAGCGGTCCGCCCTGCCTCTTCGAGGTACATCGCCAATGCAAGCAGCGTATCGCGATTGCCGGGATGGTGCGCGTCCGATGCCTGCAGCACGCGGATGGCTTCCACCTGTTGTGAATTCTCGTGCAGCCCGACCGCGTACACATAGCTATATCGCGACTCAGATGGATCGAGCGCCACCGCACGCGCAAGCTCCGGCAGCGCGTCACGAAGGCGATGCTGCCGCACCAGCGCGAGCCCGAGCGCATGATACAGCACCGCGCTCGCGGGGCTTGCGGCAATCCCGGCGCGCAGCGTGCGCTCGGCCTCCGCCTCGTTCCCCTGCATGCGATATGCGTCGGCCAGATTCGCATACGCCGGGAAGAACGCGGGGTCGAGACGAATCGCCTCTCGAAACGCGGCGATCGCCGGGTCGACGCGGCCGCGTTGAATCAGGGCCTGCCCGAGATTGGCCTCTGCTTCCGGACGGTCCGCGTTGAACTGCTCTTCGGCCACGAACTCATCGAACGCGTGTTCGAAGGATGCGCGGTCCCCCTCCGGGAGTGATCGATCGGCGATGTCGGCCAGCGAGAGAGCGGCCTGGATTCGCACCGCNNNNGCCAGCAGCGCCGGAGCAAACCGCAGGCGCATCGAGGGATCGAGATGCGCCAGCGCGGCAACCGTCGAACGGCGCACGAGTGGGCTGGCGTCACTCAACAGCGCGGAGAGCTCCGGCAGGTCGCTCGAACCGGACGCAGCCAGGCGGTCGAGAGCGCTGGCCCGCACGATCGCTGGTTGCGTGCGATCGCCGGCAATGTCGCGCAGCTGCGCCGGCGCGTCGCGCGCGCCACGTTCCGCCACAGCGAACGCCTCGGCAAACTGCTGAAAGCCGCCAGGCGGACGGTTGGTGCGGCGCTGGATCTCGCGCGTCGCCCATGCGGCTCCCTCTTTCCGATGGCACGTGGTCGTGCAGGCATTCGGGACGCCCATCGTGATCGTGCGATCCGGTCTCGGTACGCGGAAGCTGTGGTCGTGGCGCGGATCCACGACCATGTACATCGTCGCCGGCATGTGGCAGGTGACGCACATCGCAGCGGCGGTGTTTGGCTGGTGAAAATGATGCGCCGGGGCATCGTACCTGGCCGCCTGGTGACACTGGGTGCACGTCGCGTTGCCGGGAAGCGGCCGCGCGCCCGAATGCGGATCGTGACAATCGCTGCAGGTCACCCCCTTCGCGTACATCTTGCTTTGCAGGAACGACGCGTAGTTGTAAACCTCGTCCTTCTGCTGCCCGTCCGGGTAGAACAGCGCGGGCTCGAGCGCGTTCGGCCGGAACGCGTTCTCCAGCGCATCGCCGGCGTGCGTCTGGTCAGTGAGCTGCGACCGCCGCGAATGACAGCGCGCGCAGACTTCGATCTCACGATCGCCGGAGCGCGCCTGGCTGCGTGTCGGCGCGCCGGAAGCCTGATCGATCTTCCAGAAGACGGCCTTTCGCTCGTCGAGTCGCGCGGTGAGCCCGTAATTCGCGTCCCACTTCCTGTCGCGCGCGCGAGCGACGTGAACAGATCCGGGTCCGTGGCACGCTTCACATCCAACCGCGAGCTCCGACCACGATGTGTGGAACTCGCGCGCGCTCGAGTTGTATCCCTTGCGCAGGTTGGTCGCATGGCAATCCGCGCACATGAAGTTCCAGTTCTGCGCACGGCCCGTCCAGTGCAGCACATCGCCGGACTTGATCGTTTCGTGCGGATACAGGTGGAACCATCGCTGACCCTCTTCCGAGGCCGCGCGCGTGTCCCACGCGATGCTCAGCGCCTGCAAACGGCCGCCCGGCTGCGCGATCAGGTACTGCTGGAGGGGGGCCACTCCGAACGTGTACGCGATCTCGAAATCGGCGAGGCGTCCGTCGGGACCGTCCGTCCGAACGTAGAATTTGCCGTCGCGCCGGAAGAACGTCGACGTCACGCCGGCGTACGTAAACCTGCTGCCGTCAAAATTTCCGGCGACCGATTTTTCGGATGGCACCGCCATCGCGGCCGCATGCTGCGACCGCTGCCACTTCTCCGTTTCCGCCGCGTGGCACGCGGCACACGTCGCGCTGCCGGCGTAGGTGGCGTCCGCAGTGGGGGTTGCCGCTCGAGAAGGTGACGCGACGAAAGGCCTGTAATGCCGGACGATGAAAACCGCAGCGACAGCCGCGACGGCTATGCCGACGGCGGCAAGGAGGAGAAGTGAGCGACGGGACACTCCGACATTCTAGAACCCTCTTCCAATCAGCGCGGTGAGCGACCGGTTCTTCGCGGCGCTTTCCAGCGGTCCGGGTTGGCGAGTTCGAGCATGCGCCGGTGGACGGCGGCGACTGTTATCATAGAAACGCCTGCCTCACCGCGGTGGACACCCGCCGCTGATGGGATTCCATGAAATTCGTTGGTGTTCCGATTCTACTCGCGGCGCTTGCGCTCGCGCCCGCGCAGCAGCCGACGTTCCGCACCGGCGCGAAAACGGTGGCCGTGTACGCGACCGTCACGGGGAAGGACGGCCGGCTGCTTCCCGATCTTCAGAAGGATGCGTTCGAGGTCCGCGACAACGGCAAGCCTCAGCCAATCACCGTCTTCTCCAACGAGGTGCAGCCGATCAGCGTCGTGATCATGCTCGATCACAGCGGCAGCATGCGTGGCAATGTCGGCCTCGTGGAGCGTGCGGCCGAGGAGTTCGTGCAGCGTCTCGCTGCGGGGGACGCCGCAAGGATTGGCACGTTTTCGGACCGGATCGAGATACGTCCGGAGGCGTTCACCGGCGACAAGGAAGCGCTGCTGCGCCTCCTGCGTGCGGAGCCGCAGGTCACCGGACCCACGCCGCTGTGGAATGCCACAGACGAGGCGATTGCGGCGTTGCGCGAGCGTGAGGGGCGCAAGGTCATCCTGCTCTTCAGCGACGGCGGGGACGCGCCGATGAATTTTCGCCTCAACAACCGCAGCATCATGGACGTCATGCGCCGCGCGCAGCAGGAAGACGTCATGGTGTACGCGATCGGGCTTCAGACGACGGTGCTGCTGGGACCGTCAGGGGCGAGAGGCGGCATCGGATCGCTCGGCGGATCGATGACGTCGGTGCGTCCGGATCCGGGCCTTGCGACGATCGCCGGCGACACAGGGGGCGGCTACTTCGAGCTGACGCGCGCGGAAAATCTTGGGGAGACCTTCGCGCAGGTCGCGGAGGAGTTGCATCACCAGTACGCGCTCGGATTCGCGCCATCGAAGCTGGACGATCGGATGCACAAGCTCGAGGTACGTGTCACGGAGCGCGGCGCAAAGGTGCGGAGCCGGAAGGAGTATTTCGCGAAGGCGTCGGAATGAAGCCGCCGCGGAAACGCTGCGACCAGCCGTCGCGGCGATCGAGTGCGAGCGGCTTCACGCCGCCGGCGCGCTGACCGGCGGCGACTCCCGTGGCGAGCCAGGCTGCCGCCGCACCCTCCGTGCGGAACACCCGCACCGGCCCGAGCTGGCCGAGAATCCGTGCGTAGTCGTAATGGAAGTTCGCGCGGAGCCTCTGATCAATTATCGACGCGGCGCTCATCAGCGTGGCGTCATCGGCTTCGCTGTCGACATACAGGACATACGCAGGCGGCGCCAGCTCACGATCGCAGGCCAGCAGCGCGAAGGCCGGCACCACCCCAGATCCGGCCAACGCGAAGACGTCGCGGAGCACGGTAGCGACGTGCGCTTCATGGAGCTTCTCGCCGAACCAGTCGGACACGTATTCGTGCTTCCCGTCGAAGCGGATCAGCGGGCATTCGCGCACGTGGCCGATGACTTCCACCACGTCGTTCAGCCGATAGCGATACAAACCGCCGCCGGTTGAGACGATGACGGTGTACCGCCGTCCGTGCTTGAGCTCGTCCGCCAGCGCCGGCGCGCGCTCGTCGGCCTCCCCTCGTGCGTCGATCGGCGCAAACCTCGAAGAAATGCGATCGCACGGCGAGCGCCGATCCGTCGCGGCCGGCCAGCGGCAGCGACACAAACGCCTCTGTCGCGATGAGCCCTTTGCCCTGGATGCGAGCCTGGGGCAGGAGATGCGCCAGTCCGGCAGCAGGCCGGGCGGCGTTGGCGTCGGTCCAGCAGCTCACGAGGCGCAGGTGCGGCCACAGCACCGCATGCCGTTCGCCGGGCATCGAAACCCTGAGTGCCGCGCGCAATACATCGGCACGCTCGCGATCGCCCTCCAGGTCGCGCAGCAGCGCGTCCGCGTGCGACGGAAGCTGGTCGAGCAGCACGGAGAGAAACGACGGATTCCAGACGGAAATCAGGCGCAGGCTGTGGCTGCGGACGAGCGCCAGCACCGTCTGATATTGAAAGGTCTGGATGTCCGGCGCGTTCCGGATCGATGCCGGCGCGGCCATGACGGCCTGCACCAGCGCGCGTTGCCATCCGCCGACGTAATGAGAATCATCCTCGAAGCCGACCGCGATGCCGCCTGCCGTCCGCCGCTCGCGACCCGCCGCAGGTGGACTGAGCGACCAATACGCCTGCCCACGCATCAGATGCAGATCGTTCAAAAACAGGTCCGCGATCCACGGCTGAATCCCTCGCTCGAATTCATGCTGGAGCGACGAAGTGTACGGAATGAGTTTGGTCGGCGATACGGATCCGCCCGTCGGCTCGAACAGCCGCACCGGGTCGGCCGTCAGGATGCGCGGCTCTCCCGCCGCGATTCGAGTGATGTCGGCCTCGTAATCGTCATACGACCGGATCGGCACGCGTGCCTGGTACTCGCGCACGGTCGTGATCGTCGCGAACCGGTGGCGGCGCCCGAACTCCGTGTTCTCGTTCGCGCGCACGAGGCGCAGCAGGACCTCCGCCTGCTCCTCGCGAACACGATTCGTCGCGCGGCGGTAACGCGCGGCTTCCGGCAGGCAGCCCGCCAGCCAGAGCGCGTTGGCAGCGGTGCAGATCATCGCGAGATCATGCGGAGCCCGGCGCGCGTGAGGTTCGCGCGCGACAGTTCCGCAATGCAGGCGAGCTCGTCCCCCTGCGCGTGGCCGGGATTCATCCGCGCGAAGAACGCGATGCGCGGGTCGCGCAGTCGCTCCTCGCTGATCTCCGCGACGCCGCGCCGGAGCGGCGTCGGCTCTTTGAAGCGGACGATGCCGCGGTCGCGCAGATACTCGTCGCCGAATCGCTGCGCGCCAAGCGCGTCGAGAAGATGCCGGACAGGAACAGGCGTCGGCGCTTCCATGTTCGGGTAGAACTCGCGGAAGAACAGCGGCAGGAAGCGCCACGTCTTGTAGCCCGACGAGATCAGGAACCAGTAGACGGACATCTTCGGATCGGCCGCAACGATCCGCTCCGCCTCCGCGAACACCGTCTCGCCCCAGATCCGGCTGAGCACGGTCTCTCCCCAGAACTCGCGATCGATGATCGTGTCGCCGGAAAAGAATGCGACGGCGCCGTCCCCTGCGGTCATACGCGTGAACGTCGAGAATCCCTGGATGCGTCCCGCCAGTTCGTCGCGCAGCAGGATCACCGCCTCCTTGTCGCGGAGGTCCGTCTCGAAACGGGCGCGGGTGGTCCCGTCGAAATACGCCCGCAGCAGTTCGTACATCTCCCGGCGCTCGTTCAGCGTCACCGATGCCGTGGGCACCATCGAGCCGACGAGGCGGTTCGGCGCGTCAGAGCGTGGCGATGTCGACGTACGCGAGACGCGCATCGAGCGGTTCATAACAGGAACCTCCGTTGGGCCACGACGCCAGGTAAAGACGGCTGGGATAGGCAACGTGCGTGTATGCGCGGGCGACGTCGAGCAGGGGATCGCGAACGTCGAGACCGACGAGCAGGTA
>WNGF01002778.1_pt1 | contig 24252 bp, 15 predicted proteins | sample 5400641 | NCBI WGS metagenome assembly WNGF01 (sample SAMN13153371, study PRJNA577476) | soil metagenome | isolation source: 80 cm soil or saprolite under grassland replicate 2 | place: USA:California | collected 2016-06-15 | reverse complement strand
ATCGGCCTGCCGCATGGCCAGGCTCACCAGGCTGGGTCGTTCCTTCGCCAGCATTTCGTGGTAGTCGGCGTAAGCGCGCGCCGCGCCGGTCTTCCAGGCGGTCTGTCGCCGGCCTTCCGCATCTGGATCCGCTAGGGCCGCCAGCTCGATCTGGGGGCGATTGGCAAAAATCCCTTCCAGCCCGTGCCCGTAATCGCCGCGCCCGGTGTGTCCAATGACGGCCGCCTTGAGCCGAGTGGCGGGATCGGCGCCGCGGCTCGACCGCGTTCCCGCGGTCAGGACGCCGGCGCAAGCGGCGAGATGAAGGAACCCGCGCCGCGAGACGGCGGTCGATTGAAACGGGGCGGCATTCGTGCTCATAGTTGAGAGCCGAAGTCTAATGGCTGCCGGCGCGACAGTGAAGCCGGATGTCGATCGAGCGCCGCCGGGGCGTGTCTTCGTTGTTGCGGAGCGGAGTCCAAGCCGTTAGCTGCGGAGCAGCGCCAGAAAGTAGCCCACGGCGCCAGCCGTGGGTGTCGGCGTTGAAGGGCGAGAGCCGCGGAGCGGCGAAAGAACCGCTCATCCAGAGTTGCTTCTGTCGCCCCTCCCGGGGCTGCGCATCCTTTGCGTCCTGTCCCACGGCTGACGCCGTGGGCTACTCTCTGACGCCACTCCGTGGCTCAAAGTGGATGGCGGCGACCGGGTGTTCACCGTCAGCGATCCCAAGACCAGCCGGAGCGATGGCGAGGGGGTCGTCACCGAGAGTCTCGATCAGCCTGCGGCCAGCGAGTGGCGCGCGGGCATTCGTTTCCCCTCCACCAACGACCGCGGCGTCATGTATGGGCTTTGGCATCGTCGCGGTGACCAACTTCACATCACCAGTCACGACGAGTTCTTCACTCCGGGCGGCACCAACCATGTGTTCGCCGATCTGCAACTCCATCGGCGACCCTTGACCGGCCCAGCCGCCGCCAACCGCTTGTAAGCGGCCGGGCCCGCCTCCCCGACTCAAGCGCGCACTTCGCCTGCTCTAAGTTGCTCAGTCTTTTCCCAAGATTTCACTTGCTTAAAGGGAGGGGGGGGGGCGTATAACTCAGAGCGATTTGAAAGCTCGGGTGAAAGGAATCGCTCGCAGTCCAGGAGGTGGTTCTTCCCAGGGAGCAGGACAGATGAAACCGCCAGAGGCGATGCAACAATTCGGGTCAACCCACTGTGTGTGGCGGACTTCCCCGCCGGCGCGGCGGCCAGAGCGACACCATTGCGTCCGCACTGGCAGACCAGAGGATTGCCCCGTAAATTCGAGGAATGCAGGCGCGCCCGAAGTTTTAATCCTCGAAATGCCGCTTGTCGTCGCAGGGGTGGGGACAGAGTCGTCTGCAAACCCGGTCAGGAACCGCTGAAGAAAGGTGCAAGGAACGCTGCAAACTTTATGTCGCTGCTTGACGCCCTGCTGAACGAGGCCTATCACGACCCGCTGGAGATCTTCATCGCGCGTCGCATCGATGCGGTGGGCGGGTCGGGCACAATCGACGATCCGTACGACTGGAGCGCACAGGCCAAGTTCGACGCGCTCATGGGCAATGCTCCGGTCAACGCGACGATTCACCTGGGAGCGGGATTATTCCAAACTCAGGGCTACAACGCATTCCTGAACCAGGGCTGGCAGCCAAAGGCCGGGCAGAAGATTCGTGGCTCGGGCATCGATGTCACCACCTTGCAGTTGATCAACGCCAGCGGTTCAGCCGCAGTCACGCTGGCGATTGGCTGCCAGTACGACAACTTCTGCGCCGGCTTCGAGGCCTCGGATTTCACGGTGGACTGCAACCTTGGCGGTCAACCTGTGCCGCAAGGAGTGAATTTTGCGCCGGTGGCCTGTGGCGCGTTCTCGGTGCCCGGGCGCGATGTTCGGATTCGCCGGATCCGGGTCATCCATTTCGGGACGCAAACCCTCAATGCCGAGTGTTTCGCCATCGGGATCGGCAACGCCCATCCGTTGATTCCGGAAGTCGTAAATTGTGTCATCGAAGATTGCGTGCTGCAGTACCCATCGGATAACAACGTGCGCGAGACGACCATTCTCGGAATTCTGGGGACAGAAAGCACAGGCGAGGACGACATCTTCCCCTGGCATCGGGCTTGTGTGTTCCGGAATTGCCATCTTAATTGCGATTACCAAGACGGAGTCTCGAGCCTACGGATTGCCATCGCCAGCCTGGAACTTGTTCCCGGCACCCAGAGGCAATACCAAGTAACCACCAAAGTTCCTCATCTGCGCACCACCAGTAACAATGTCGTCTTGAACCTGGTGCGCGTGCAAATTGATCCCCCTCCTGCGGCCCCTGTCCCGTCGGCGGTGTTCAATGGCGCGTTTAAAGTCGACTGGATCGATCCGGTTGATCCCACTGTGCTCAGGTTCACTCTGCCTGCGGATCCGGAAAGTGGCGCTCGCAACCTGGATTGGGCTTTCGTTGGAGTGACGTTCCAGGCCATAGGAGGGGGAGGTGGAACGGCTCAGATCTTCGAAGGCAACTCCGCATGGAACGTGCTGACTGGGGGGCCTTATAGCGATACCGGGTCAACCAAAGACCTCACCGTCCGGGACAATTATTACTCAAACATTTTCATTGGACCGTTCTTCCAGCCTGGAGGAACAACTTCCACTTCCTTAAGTATCGCCCTCTCCTCACTCGATCGCTCCGGGACCACAGCAATTGCCACAACGATCTACCCCCATGGCTTCATGGCAGGCTCCACTCCCGACCGGGTTATCATTGCCGGTGTGACGGGCCCGGACGCTGGCAAATATAACGGCACTTTTCCGGTGACTGCACCTGCTGCTCGTGACGGATCGCTCACATTCCAGTATGGGCCCATGACGGGCACACCATCGGGCCCTGCCCAGGGTGCCCCGGGCTACTTTACTGAGGATAAGCAGCGCCGGCTCAAGTCGCTGACTTACGTCCAGAGCGGAGGAGCTTTTATAGCCACCGCGGAGACCACGGCCGCGCACGGCTTGGACAGCGGGGACGCCGTTCTCATCAGCAAAGCCAAACAAACTCTATTTAACGGGTTCTTTAGCATCACCAAGATTGACAACACCCACTTCAGCTATGCGCTGGCAGGAAACCCGGATCCGCCCGGCACATCTGGGTCTTCGCCTTCGGGTTACTGGGGTCGCTTGGCGCAGGTGCGGCGCGCGACCTTCGAGAGCAACACGATGGATTTGGCCCTGGCCATTTCCCAATATGGAGCCCCGGCGGCCGCAAGTCTCTATGGGGACTCAGCCCGCATCTCGCCATACATCCATCGACAGTCGTGGGTCCGGGACAACGTCATTCGGCATTTCAAGGATCTCTCAGACTCGCCCGCGACTCCCTTTTCCACTGGGCTGTTCTTCGTCACGTGTGAAAACGTGGATGCGGAAGGCAACATGATCAAGCTGGACACTCCTACCCCGATCTCGTTCATCAGCACCGGCAAGCTGGAGGTCTTTGGCAATGCCACTCCCGCTGGAGCGGTGATTGAAGGAATCGACCTCCAGACCGGGACTCTAATTCACGGTCTCGAGAGGGACGTCGAAGATGCATTGGTGATGTCGTTATTCTAAATTCTAACTTCCGAAGCCTATGCGAAATTCATGGATTATTGTTTTTTGCCTGTTAAGCGAGGTGGTCGCTGAGGCTGGTGCCGTACTTAGCCCATTCGTCGTCGAAGGTAACCTCAACTCCTTCGGCCCCTTCGTCATTGACGTGACCAGTTCCCTGCGCTACCAGCAGGTCTACGGAGCGTCGGATTTCACGCGCTTCTTTTCCACGCCGGGCTTGATCAGCGGAATGGCCTTCCGGCCTGATGGGAACGACTCGTTTTCGGGGGGCATCGTCCAGGATGTTCAGATCGATCTGTCGACCACTTCGAAAGCCCCAGACGACTTGAGCCCAGTCTTTGCAGAGAATGTGGGAAATGACGACATCGTGGTGGTGAATCGGGGAAGGCTCCTGTTGCCAGGGCCCTCTCCTCATCAGGGATTCGCGATAACTATTCCGTTTGCCCATCCCTTCTTGTATGACCCTGCTGCCGGGAACTTGCTCCTGGACGTGCGAGTTTACAGTGGCTTTATTCTGCCTGGTCCAGTCTTCCCAAAACCTATGGACGCTGAGAGAACCTTGGGGGATACTGTCTCCGAAGTTACAGGCTATGTTGACGCCCCCATGGCAACCGGAGCCGCCACGATGGGCCTAGTTACGCTGTTCACATTCGAACCAATTCCGGAGCCTAATTCCGTCGCGCTGATGCTGCTTAGTGGTGGCGTGCTGGCAATCTCTTGGGCGGTAAGGCGGCCAAGGGCGGGAGGTGGTGTAGCGGCCCACCGCACTCCGCCTCGAGACTGAATCAAGACGAACGAGCATGTCCCTACTCGACGCTTTGCTTCTGGATCGATTCCCCTTCGATGTATGGATCGCTTACCGCACCGACGGGATCAAAGGCAGTGGAACGGCCAGTGATCCGTATGATGGAAGTCCTCAGTACGCGAGCCCGGTAGTGAACGTCACCAACTTAAGCAACTCCGGCCAAGTGGCGACCGCCACCGCAACGAACACCTTCTCGAACGGTGACGTCGTGACGATTACGGGAGCTACGGGGCTGGCAGCGAACCAGTGGAATGGAACTTTTGTCATCTATTCCGTCACGGGTAGCTCGTTCAGCTATTTTATGACCGGTGTTCCGAGCGCAAGCGCGGCAGGAGTCATCACTGCCAGGAAAGTTTCGACCTATCGCTTCGACGACCTCATGAACAGCCTCATGAGCGGATCGACGACCGCAATGAGAATCCATCTCGGGCCTACACCTGCCGGTCTGCCCTTCCTGACCCGTGGGTATGCGGACAGCGTGGGAGGTTGGCAGGCCAAAGCGGGACTGAAGATCGTCGGGGCAGGAATTGACGTGACCACGCTGCGGTTGGTGGGCTCGCAAGTCGCGGGCAACCCACACTTTTACGCCATCGGCCACGCTCTGACCACCGGCGCTCCGGCGGTGCCGAACCTGGTCGACTACTTCGAGGTTTCGGATGTCACGATCGATTGCAACCAGACGTTTCCCAGTGGCAACGCGGTGGCTTGTGGCGCGGTCCGCGTCATGGGCAATCACGCCCGCGTCCTGCGCATCAAGGTAATCAATTATGGCACCAACAGCGTAACTCGCTCATGTTTTGCCATCGCCCTGTTGACTGGTGACCGGACGGCGGGCCTGGCTGAGGTCGCAGGAAGCGGCATCGAAAGCTGCCTTGCCCTGCAACCGGCCACCTCGCCTGCGACGGGGAAAGTGACCATTCTGCACGCTGGAGCCAAGGATAACGCCGGGGCGATGGCTGAGGCTTACGGGCGCGGGCCATTCATCCGGAATTGCTTTGTCGATGGCGGTTCCACTTCAGCCTACGGTGAATTGCGTGGGCTTTCGATGGGCTGGTGCCGAGGTGGAGTCGTCGAGGGAAACCAGGTTCATAACGTGACCTATGGCGGGCCTTGTCAGGACAATGCCAGCACCTACGACATCATCGTGCGCAATAACTATTACAAAAATGTTTTGCAGGGACCGTTTTGGAACCTGGGCTGGTTATATCCTTCGACGAACGCGCCGGCGCTGAGCGGCCTGGCCAAAGACGCGTCGGATCCCTCGGTTGCGGTGGCTACGGCCGGCAGCGACCTCGGTTTGCAGGTAGGCGAGCGCATCAGGGTTTATGATGTGAGCGGCAACGCCACTCCCCCTGAGTTCAAAGGCATTTTCACAATCGTGGCAGTCGTGCCAGCCAGCTTTCAGTTCAAGTACAAGATGACTTCCGTGCCTGCTCAGAATCCGACTATTCCCTATCCGAGTGTGCAGAAGGTATTCACGCTCGGGCGGGCGATCGTCGAACGGAACGTGGTCGAACTGAATCAGGGGACCGCGGGGCAGATCATCGCCATTCACGTTGCAGACAACGACAGCAGTGGCGTCGGGCAGATGCCGGACTATGCGCATGGGGACTTAATCATTCGGGACAACAAGGTCCGCTACCTGGACGGCACGTTCAATTCCACTTACGTGGGATACGGGCTCGACGTCAGTGGCGCGAAGAACTTGCTGGTGCGCAACAACGTCGTGGAATGTGTGCCTGCCAATCCGATGCGCAACCAGCGCTGCGGGGCGCTTACCTATTTCAACAACAAGACTCCGGGCGGAGTCCTGGTTCAAGGTTGGAACACGGACAAAAGCAGCCGGTACGACGAGTTAGCGACCGACACTGAGGACGCTTGGCTGTTCGCGCTGCTGCAGGAATAGGAGCGAGAAACAAAATAGCAATATGGCACTAACGATCAAAGTTTTGGGGAACAGTTCAATCGGCACGAGCATAACTGCTCAAGAGTTGCTGACGGCTTACAGTGGAAACAGCCCGGCATATGCGGTTCCGACTGGGAAGGCGGCAATCGTCAAGAATGTTCGCTTTGTGAACAGGGATACCGTAAAGAGGACGCTAACTGTGAACTATCTTCCGGGAGGGATCAACGCACGTGCGGTTTCCCCTTCAGCCGTGGCAATTCCTGCTGGGGGCCTGTTCCTCATGGATGAGGAACTGATGCTGGGAGGCGGCGACAAGCTTCAGGTGGTCCTCGGCGAGACCTCGGGCACGAATCTTGTGGACTTTGTCGTGGGCGGGGCCGAACGAGATCAATCATAACAAACCAGAAGCGCTTTGGTGGCCAGAGATGGCGCTGTACTGGCCGCAGGAATGTACCACCACGCTGTCGACCGAGTACTGAAAGAGGAACCACGCGACCTATGCAGCTGATTACGAAGGAAGGGATTGTTTCACTGGGTGATTTACCGCAATTCACCACGCCGTTCTTCGGAGGCGGCCAGGATGGCATGGTGACTTTGGACGGTAGCACTAGCCCGAGCTGGGCCTTTTTTTCGGGGGTCACCTATACGCTTTTGCGCTCGGTGTTCTGTAGCTCGCTGACGATTGGAACGGTATCGACGTCCGTCACGCTCAAGACGAATGGGTTCAAGATTTACTGCAACACCATGCTGACGATCACCACGGGCAGCATCATCTGTAACGGGAACGCAGGAACTCCAGCCGTGGGCGGGGCCTCTGGGGCCGGCGCGACGGCCTTTGGAACCCCAGCGTCTACCACCAATCCAATCCCTGACCCTGCGGTGTCGAATGCTGGGGGCCAAGGAGGCGCTGGTGGGGTTGTAGGGCCCGGTGGCGCCGGCGCGGCCGGAACGCTTGTCGCACCCACCTTTAGCGGACGCGGTGGACAAGGCGGCAGTGGCGGCACGGCCAGCGGAGCGGGCCCGCTTGGCGGCGGCCCATCCCTGGCCGCAGGCAGCTTCATGGCCTTCAAGAATCTGTCGAGCCCGATTCTGGGAATCTGCGGGGTCTTGAGCGGTGGCGGCAGCGGCGGGGGAGGCGCCGGGGGATCTGCCCCTGGCGGAACCGGCGGCGGAGGAGGCGGGGGCGGAGGAGGTGGAGGAGTCGTCGCGATTTTTGCTCCAACGATTTCCATGGTGCCCGGCAATTCCGCCATCGCGGCCAACGGAGCCAATGGTGGTGCCGGTGCCACCGCAGTTGCGGGCAGTGCCGGGGGGGGCGGCGGGGGTGGCGGAGGCGGTGGCGGACTCATCGTGCTAGTCTACCAGAACCCGCTTCCGACTTCCCCGTTAATTGTAGCGGCCGCAGGCGCGGGAGGAGCACCGGGAAGCGGTTTAGGAGGCTACTCCAGCGGCGCCACCGGCGGCCAAGGCTCGCCTGGGACTCTTCTGAAATTCAACATTGCCAAACGGGTTTTTGAGTGAGCCGGTACCGTCGCCGACCTACCGCAGCCGAAACGCGCCCTTCGTGACTTCGACTCTCTGCCTTGTGATGATCGTCAAGGACGAGGGGGCGATCCTCGAACGCTGTCTGCGTTCCGTCAAACCTCTCATCTCCTATTGGGTGATCTGCGATACGGGGTCCACAGACAACACCAAGGAGATTATACGGTGTCTTCTCCAGGATGTCCCCGGTGAACTCCATGACGAGGCTTGGGTCAATTTCGCTCACAACCGCACGCAGAGTCTGCGGCGCGCTCGGGGCAAGGCGGATTATCATTTGCTCATCGATGCGGATATGGTGGTGAACTTTTCCGGCCCGGTTCCTCCTCTAATCGCCGATGCCTATGTGCTCCGATTCACCGGCTGGTGTGATTACTCGGTCATCCGATTGGTCAGTGATCGGCACGAATGGAATTATCGCGGCGTGACCCATGAACTGCTGCACTCGCAGACCGCCGGGATGGCGCAGAAACTGCCGCAACTGACGGTCACGCACCACGAAGACGGCGCGTCGCGCGTCATCAAGTATGAGCGGGATATTGAGCTCTTGGAACGAGGTGTTGTCGAAGAGCCCGACAATAGCCGCTACGCTTACTACCTGGCCCAAAGCTATCGTGACACGCAAAGATTCGTAAAAGCGATGGAATGGTATCAGAAGCGGTCGTTGATGGGCGGGTGGGACGAAGAGGCCTGGCACGCGGCTTACCAGGTCGGCAAGATGCAGGCTCTGCTTCACTGCGACTGGCGAATGGTGCTCAACACCTATCTCCAAGCCTATAACTTCCGACCCACCCGTCTCGAACCAATCTATCACATCGCCAATTTCTATCGCGAGCAGGAACAGTTTGCGCTGGGTTATCACTTCGCCCGGTTGGTTCAGGAGGTTCCTTATCCAGACGACGTTCTTTTCGTCGAACGCGACATTTACGAATTTTTGCTGCCACTGGAATATGCGATGTGCTGCCAGGGCACGGGCCGGTTTGCGGAAGCCGTCCGCACCTACGAGCGAGTCATGGCGGTGGAGAACTTGCCGGAGGCCTGGAGCCAGCTCGCCCGAAGCAACCTCCAATTCAGTCTCCGACAGCAACCCAGCGTGGCTGCGGCTCAAGGGACCAGTTGAAAGTCACAACACAAACGCTGCCGAAGCCGGTGAGAAGGCCCACCTGCTCCTCGTCGGCGATGCCACCCGCCGGAGGCTCCACGAAATGCTTCGACTACCGGGCGTATCTTGAGTTCACTAGCAGCATGAAATCCGCTTCGAAGTGGTGGGCCGCCCTGGTGTGCTCGGTTCTGGTTCCGTTGGGGAATGGCCACGCCGCCGCGCCGTTCAACGTCATCGAACTCTGGCCCAAAGGCCCGCCAGGCGAGAAGGGCGAGAAGGGCGAAAAGGGCGAGTTGGGCGAAGAGCGAGACATGACCAAGCCGTCGGACGGATCGGTCGCGGGCAAGCCCGTGATCCGGCTCGGCAATGTTTCGAAACCAACGATCAGCATTTATCGTCCTGCGTCGGAGAAGGACATGGGTGCGGCCGTGCTGGTGTGTCCGGGCGGCGGGTATCACATCCTCGCCATGGACCTCGAAGGCACTGAAGTCTGCGAATGGCTTAATTCCATCGGCGTGACGAGCGTGCTGTTGAAGTATCGCGTGCCGAAGCGGGCCGGAGTTGAGCCGCACGTTGCGCCGCTGCAGGACGCACAGCGCGCGCTCGGCTGGGTGCGGTCCCGCGCAAAAGATCTTGGCGTTGATCCCCAGCGAATCGGTGTGCTGGGCTTTTCCGCCGGGGGCAACCTGGGCGCCCTGCTCAGCAACCAGCGCGAGCCACGCAGCTACCCGGTGGTGGACGAGGTTGACACCGCGAGTTGCCGGCCCGATTTCACGATCCTGATTTACCCGGCCTATCTCACGGTCAAGGAGGAGGGGGACCGGATCCGGCCCGACCTGGTGATCACCAGTAATTCGCCGCCGGCCTTCATTGCCATGGCGGAAGATGACCCGGTGAGGATCGAGAACGCGCTCTTCTACGCGCTGGCCTTGAAGAATGCGAAGGTACCCGTGGAACTTCATGTGTATCCGACCGGCGGACACGGATACGGTCTCCGGCCGGCCAAGGATCTCGTCACGCGCTGGCCGGAACGGGCGACCGAGTGGATGCGCAGTCGCGGTCTGCTGGAACGAAAGTGATCCGGGGTCGATTCAGGATGAAGCGGAGCGACGGACGCATCTCAAGTTATGCGCAGGCCAGCTTTAAGGCATGGAAGCTTTGAGCCACGGAGTGGCGTCAGAAGATAGCCCACGTCATGAGCCGCCGGGACAGCGCGCAAGAAGGATCGAGCCCCGCGAGGGGCGAAAGAACCGCGCGCAGGCAGAGGCTTCTTTCGCCGCTCCGCGGCTCTTGATCTTTAACGTCTGTTTCCCACGGCTCACGCCGTGGGCTACTGTCTGGCGCTGCTCCGCAGCTAGAGCCGGCCCTGGCGATCCTCGTGAGTACTTGAGATGATCCCGGGAGCGACGTTCTCATGTCTGGAGGGTTGGCAGGAGGCCTCGCCTCGCCTAGGCTCGCCGTCAGTGTTGAAAAGCGCCTGCATAGCGATGGGTGGCCTCGGTCTGTTTCTCCTCGTTTCTGCCGAAGCCGCGCCGCGTTTGCCCGATGGACGCGCCGAGCGACCCGTGCTCCATGGACGTCATTGGGTGGCGATTACAGGCAAGCCGCTCGGCGCGACGGCGGGCGCCAAGATGTTCGAACGCGGGGGCAACGCGGTCGATGCCGCGTGCGCGATGCTCGGCGCGGTCTGCACGATGTACGACGACCTGGCGTGGGGCGGGGAGACCCAGGCGCTCATTTACGATCCGCGCACCAGGAAAGTCGTGGGCATCAATGCGCTCGGCGTGGCGCCGACCGGGGCGACGCCGGAGTTCTTCCGCGAAAAGAAACTGAGCTATCCACCGGGAGAAGGCCCCTTGGCCGCGCTCACCCCCGGCACGGCGGGCGGCCTGATGGTGATGCTGGCGGAGTATGGCCGTTTGTCACTCAAGGAGGTGTTGGCTCCTTCCCTGGAAATGGCCGAGGGCTACCCGGTGGAGGAGGAATGCTCCTGGAAAATCCAAAATGCCAAAGAGAAACTCAAGCACTGGCCCTATTCGCGCAAGGTCCTGCTGCCGCACCTGGGCGAACGATTCGAAGCGCCGCGTCCGGGTGAAATTCTGCGCCAGCCGGATTTGCGGGCCACATTGCAGAAGCTGGTGGACGCGGAGGAGAAGGCCTTGCAGGCCGGCAAGGATCGCAAGCAGGCGATCTACGCGGCCTACGATCGATTCTACAAGGGTGACATCGCCGAGGAGTTCGTGCGCGGTTCGCGCGAGCAGGGCGGCCTGCACACCACGCAGGACCTGGCGCGATGGCAGGTGAAGATCGAGGAACCGCTCCAGACGACCTACAAAGGCGTCGTGATCCACAAGCTTTCGACCTGGACCCAGGGGGGCGCGTTGCTGGAGATGCTCAATTTGCTGGAGCCGCTCGATCTGCAACGGCTGGGCTACAACACCCCGCGCTACATCCATGCGCTGTCTTACGCCATGAACCTGGCCTTCGCGGACCGCGACTTCTATTTCGGCGATCCCTACTTCGCGCCGGCGGAGCCGATCCGCGGGTTGCTCTCCAAGGATTACGCCCGGGAACGGTGGCAAGGATTGGATTGGAGCCGGAACAATCCCGACGTCCGGCCCGGGGATCCCTATCCGTTTGAGGCAGGGACCAATCCTTTTCAGAAGCTGCGGCAGAACTGGTCGAACCTTCGCTTCAAGCGGAGCAAAAGCCAGGACGACACCGGGCAGCGCGAGTTCGAGAGGGGTTTTCGCGCCGGCACGACCACGATCGAAGCGGCCGACCAGGCCGGCTGGGTGGTCTCGATCGTGCCCAGCGGCGGCTGGATCCCGGTTTGCCTCGCCGGCAATACCGGCCTCGGCATGAGCCAGCGCATGCAGAGCTTCGTGCTCGACGAAGCGGAGAACCCGTTCAACGTGCTCGCACCGGGCAAACGGCCGCGCGTGACGCTCAGCCCGACCATCGCCACATTGCTCGGCCGCCCTTACCTTTGCTTCGCCGTGCAGGGCGGGGACGCCCAGGAGCAGAACCTGTTGCAGTTCTTCCTCAACATCGTCGAGTTCGACATGAACGTGCAGGAGGCTTGTGAAGCGGCCAACTTCAACACCTACCAGGTGCGCGCTTCCTTCGACAAACACGAGGCGCAACCGGGTCGTCTCCTGCTCAACGAAGAAGTGCCGTCCTGGGTGCGGAGCGAGCTGTTGCGCATGGGCTATCGGCTCGAGTTGCGCCAGAAAACTTCCGGGCCCATCACCGCGATCTATTTCGATTGGGAACACGACACCCTCTGGGGCGGCGTGAGCAACGACGGCGACGATCACGGGATCGTCTGGTGAGAGGTTGAACCGCTAATCCTCGCTAATGAGGCAAGGAGCATTCAGTGCTTGCTTCGCCGCTTCGGGCGATGGGCAACGCCATTTCCATCATGAATGTAAATCTCAGTTATCATCGGTTTTGTCCTATTAGCGTGGATTAGCGTAGATTAGCGGTTCCGAACAGGAGGTTACAAACGGGCGTAGGCGGCCGGGTCGTAATTCAAATAGGGGCCGAGCCACCGCTCCACTTCCTCCAGGGCCATGCCCTTGCGCAGATGATAGTCGAGCACCTGGTCCCGCCCCAGTTTGCCGACCGCGAAGTATTTCGCCTGCGGATGGGCGAAGTAAAGCCCGCTCACACTGCTGCCCGGCCACATGGCGTAACTCTCGGTCAACCGGATGCCCGCGGCCTGCTCCGCGTCGAGCAGCTTCCACAGGATTTGTTTCTCCGTGTGATCCGGACAGGCCGGATAACCCGCGGCCGGGCGGATGCCGCGATACTTCTCGTCGATCAATTCTTCCGGGGAAAGATTTTCGTCGCGCCCGTAGCCCCACTCCTGGCGGACGCGCCGGTGCAGGCATTCGGCAAACGCTTCGGCGAGGCGGTCGGCCAGGGCTTCGGCCATGATCGCGTTGTAATCGTCGTGGTCGCGCTTGAATTGCTCGACGAGTTCCTGCAGGCCATGGCCGGTGGTGACGGCGAAGGCCCCCAGGTGGTCGGGATAGGGGACGCTCGTGGCGTGCCGCCCACTGGCCTTGGGCGCGACGAAATCGGCCAGCGAGAAATTGGGTTGGCCCTCCGGCTTCTCGATTTGCTGGCGCAGGAAGTGGAAGATCGCCGCCACCTGCGCGCGCGAGGTGTCGGTGTAAACCTCCACGTCGTCGCCCGCGGCGTTGGCGGGAAACAAACCGTAGGCCGCGCGGGCCCTGAGTCGTTGGTGGCGGACGATGTCTTCCAGGAGTTCCTGGGCATCGGCAAATAATTTGCGCGCCTCTTCGCCGTGCTTCTCGTGGGTCAGGATCGCCGGGTAACGACCGCGTAATTCCCACGTGTGGAAAAAAGGAGACCAGTCAATGAAGGGAACGAGGTCGCCCAGGGGGAATGGATCGAGCACGCGTGGGCCCAGGACCTGCGGTTGGGGCAGCTCCGTGCCGGCCCAGTCAAACTTGGGCGCGCGCTGGCGGGCCTCCCCCAGGCTGATCAGTTTCGCCGTTTGCCCGGCGTGTTGGGCGCGGACACGGTCGTATTCGCTGCGGAGCTGCTGCACGAAGCCGGTTTTGCGCTCGGGACTGATCAGGCTGCTGACGACGGGCACGGCCCGCGATGCGTCCAGGACGTGGACCACCGGCTCGCTGTAGCCGGGGGCGATCTTGACGGCCGTGTGCGCCTTGCTCGTGGTCGCGCCGCCGATGAGGAGCGGGATGTTGAAGCCCTGGCGTTGCATCTCGCGCGCCACGTGCTGCATTTCGTCGAGCGACGGTGTGATCAGACCACTCAGGCCGATGACGTCGACCTTCTCCTGTCGGGCGGTCTCGAGAATCTTTTCGCACGGGACCATGACGCCGAGGTCGATCACCCTGTAATTGTTGCAGCCGAGCACGACCCCGACGATGTTCTTGCCGATGTCATGCACGTCGCCCTTGACGGTCGCCATCAGGACTTTGCCCTGGGCTTGCGTGGCGGCGCCCGCCGCGGTCTGCGCGGCTTTTTCCGCTTCCATGAACGGGGTGAGATAGGCGACGGCCTTCTTCATCACCCGGGCCGACTTTACCACCTGCGGAAGAAACATTTTTCCGGCGCCGAACAGATCCCCGACGACATTCATGCCGGCCATGAGCGGGCCCTCGATGACTGCCAGCGGTCGGCCGAGTTTGCGGCGGGCCTCTTCGGTGTCTTCGTTGACCCAGGCATCGATGCCCTTGACCAGGGCGTGTTCCAGGCGCTGCTCGACCGGGCCGTGCCGCCACTCCTCCTCTTTCCTGGCCGTGGCGCCGGGACTGCTGCCGGCTTGTTTCAACTGTTCGCCGAGGGCCACCAGGCGCTCGGTGGCATCGGGCCGGCGATTGAGCAGGACGTCCTCGACTCGTTCGAGAAGGTCGCGGGGAATCTCTTCATAGACCTCGAGCATGCCGGCATTGACGATGCCCATGTCCAGGCCGGCCTGAATCGCGTGGTAGAGGAAGGCGCTGTGCATGGCCTCGCGGACCACGTTGTTGCCGCGAAAACCGAAGCTGATGTTGCTGACCCCGCCGCTGACTTTCGCCAGCGGGAGATTGCGCTTAATCCACCGCGTGGCTTCGATGAAGTCGACCGCGTAGTTGTTGTGCTCCTCCAGGCCGGTGCCAACGGTGAGGATGTTGGGATCGAAAATGATGTCCTGCGGGGGAAAATCGGCCTGCTGGGTGAGCAGCTCGTAGCAACGCCGGCAGATCTGGATCTTCCGTTCCAGGCTGTCCGCCTGGCCCCGCTCGTCGAAGGCCATGACCACCACCGCGGCGCCATAGCGCCGCACCAGCCGCGCCTGTTCGAGAAATTTCGCCTCGCCTTCCTTGAGCGAAATGGAGTTCACGATCCCCTTGCCTTGAATGCACTTCAGGCCGGCCTCCAGCACGCTCCACTTGGACGAGTCGATCATCACCGGCACCTTGGCGATGGTCGGCTCCGTCATGATGTAGTTCAGGAACCTGGTCATCGCGGCCGCGCCATCCAACATGCCTTCGTCCATGTTGACGTCGAGGATCTGCGCCCCGTTTTCGACCTGCTGGCGCGCCACGCTCACCGCCTCCTCAAAGTTCCCCGCCAGGATGAGCTTGGCGAACTTCGGCGAGCCGGTGACGTTGGTGCGCTCCCCGATGTTGATGAAGTTGGTCTGCGGCGTCACGGTGAGCGCATCGGTCCCGCTGAGCCGCAGATATGGCTCCACCTTCGGCACCCGGCGCGGCGGCAATCCCCGCACCGCCTCGGCGATGGCCTTGATGTGCGACGGGGTGGTCCCGCAACAGCCTCCGACGATGTTGAGCAACCCTTCCCGCGCCCACTCCCGCAGTTGCGGCGCCAGCGTCTCCGGCGTCTCGGGGAAACCGGTGGGCAGGAGCGGATTTGGCAATCCGGCGTTCGGGTAGGCGCTGACACAGATCGGCGCGATGCGCGACAGTTCCTCGACATGCGGGCGAAGTTCCTTCGGACCCAGCGCGCAATTCATCCCCACACTCAGGAGCGGCACATGCGAAATCGAATTCCAGAACGCCTCGACGGTCTGGCCGGTGACTCCGCGGTCACCCTCCTTCTGAATGAAGGTCACCGAGGCCATGATCGGCACGACGGCCTCGTGCGGCTCCGGCGCGCGCCCCCAGGGCAGGGGATGAAGGCCGCGCTCGTCGAACACTTGTTGGATGGCGAAGAACGCCGCTTTGGCGTTGAGCGTGTCAAAAATCGTCTCGACGAGCAGGAGGTCCACTCCGCCGTCCAGCAGGGCCCTCGCCTGCTCCCCATAGGCACGCACCAGTTCGTCCCAAGTGGTGCCCCGCGCCGACGCGTCGTTCACGTCGGTCGAGATCGAGGAGGTCTTCGTGGTCGGCCCAATGGCGCCCGCCACGAAACAAACCCGGCCAGGCTGACTCGCCATCACCGCGTCCGCGGCACGGCGGGCGCAGGCCGCTCCCGCCCGCGCCAGCTCGTAGGCCAGTGATTCCAGTCCGTAATCCGCCAACGAGATGAACTGGCTGTTGAACGTGTTCGTCTCGACAATGTCCGCCCCCGCCTCCAGGTAGCGGCGGTGAATCTCCTCGATGATCTGCGGTTGCGTCAGGTTGAGCAGTTCATTATTGCCCTTGAGTTCCTTGCCCGCCCAATCCCGGAACCGCTCGCCCCGGAACTGGGCCTCGCCCAGCTGGTATTGCTGGATCACGGTGCCCATCGCCCCGTCGATGATGACGATGCGTTCGTCCAGCAGACGTTGCAGTTGTCCGGCTCGAGTGCTCTTCATGCGTTTGGTCCGGCGGCGGATCGACTTGCGTCGATGCTGGCAAAGCCCAGCCGGAAAGCACTAGACAATAAGCCCAGCGGCTGGAGTATGTCAAATCATCAAATCTTGATTTGAAGATATGTCTTTATTTTCTCCACGGATGGAACACGGATGAAACACGGATTCATCCGCGATGGCCGGGCTATTTTTGCATTCGTCCGTGTTTCATCCGTGTTTCATCCGTGGCTAGTCCAAAAGCTCGCCCGCCGAACAACGGCGTGGCTGTAAAATCACCCGACGGTTTCTCTCCAATCGGCTGCATGTCTTGTTTCTGGAGGGCGCGCTGTACCAAACCGGATTCTAATGCCGAATGTCCAATGACCAATGGCCAGGCAGCCCACCCCAGCCGCTTCGGCTGCGTGAGTCGAGTCTTGGGCAGTGGAGCCTGGTCATTCATTGGTCATTGGTCATTGGTCATTAGAGCGCGACCGCCGGCCTGTTCTCCTGGTTTTGCCTTTTACCGTGGCCGCCCTGCGGGCATGCTCGTGGCATGTCAGGACTAGTTGCGATCGTCGGACGGCCAAATGTCGGAAAATCCGCGCTGTTCAACCGGATTGTGGGCAAGCGCATCGCGATTGTGCACGACCAACCGGGAGTGACGCGCGACCGCGTGAGCGCGGAGGCGGAGTGGGAGGGGCGCTCCTTCACCCTGGTGGATACCGGGGGAATAGGTTTGTTGCGGGGGGAGAAGGCCGACAACGTGATCCTCCAGGCGGCGCTGGAGCAGGTGCAAATCGCGATTGAGGCGGCGCACGTGATCATCCTGGTCGTGAATGTGCGGGAAGGCGTCGTGCCGCTGGACCGCGAAGTGTCCCAGCGCTTGCGCCGCAGCGGCAAGCCGGTGCTGGTGGCGGTGAACAAGGTGGACAGCGGCCGGGCCGAGGCGGGCCTGGCGGAGTTTACCGCACTGGGCTTCGACCAGCTATTTCCCGTGTCGGCGATCCACGGCGAAGGCATCGAGCCGCTGATGAACGCCGCCGTCAAATTGCTCCCGCTCCCGCCTCCGGCTTCCGCAGAGCAACCTGCCGAACCGGCCGAGGGCGGCGGAGAGGACGCGCCCTCCGTCAGCCCCTCGCCGCCGCTTAAATTGGCCATTATCGGCCGGCCGAATGTCGGCAAATCCTCGATCCTCAATGCCCTGACGCAGTCGGAGCGCGTGATTGTCAGCCCGATTCCGGGCACGACGCGCGACGCGGTGGATGTGCCGTTCGCCGTGGAGACCGAAGGGGGAGAGGAACGTTACGTGTTGATCGATACGGCGGGCCTGCGCAAAGCCCGCCGCATCGCGGATTCGGTGGAGTTCTTCAGTGTCAACCGGGCGGAAGAGTCGATCGCTCGCTGCGACATCGCGGTGCTGGTGCTGGACGCCGAATCCGGCATCACGGAGCAGGATAAGAAAGTCGGCGACCTCATCACCGAACATCACAAGGCGTGCATTGTGGTGGTCAACAAGTGGGACCTGGTCGAAGAGGCGGTGCGCAAGGCGCGCGAGGAGGAGATTGCGCGGCGCCAAAAGAAGGAGCGACGCGGCGGTCCCAAGCAGATGACCACTCTCGGCGAATTCGGCCAGTGGGTGCAGCAGCACTTGTTTTTCCTCGATTACGCGCCAGTGATTTTTACCTCCGCCAAGTCCGGCTTCCATCTCGATCGCCTGCTCGAGGCGGTGCGTTACGTCGCGGCCCAATTGCGGCAGAAAGTCCCGACGGCGATTCTCAATCGCGCGCTGCGCGATGCCATCGAGCGCCGCCAGCCGGTCAGCAGCCATGGGCATCGGCTCAAGTTTTTCTATGCCACCCAGGTCAGACAGGCGCCGCCGACGTTTCTCCTTTTCGTCAACGCGGAACAGCTCTTCTCCGACCAGTACAAGAAGTACCTGGCCGGCCAGCTGCGCCGCGCGTTTGGCTATGAAGGTTGTCCGATTCTGCTGGTGCCCAAGCCGCGTCCGAAGACGATCGAGCCGGTGCGGCGCGAGGCACGGACGAAGAGATCCGCGGTGCGTCGGTAAGCTCACCACGTCCTTGGCGCAATGATGGCGATGTTGAACGTACTCATTCTGGGAAACCAACAGTCTGAGGCGACCACGGATGTCACGGATCTCACGGATATCTACGCGTGCAACCCGTCAACCGGTGCTCGGGCCGACCGCAGCGAGGGCATCGCTTCGCTCAACCCTGTAGGCTGGGTTCTGACGGACCGTTGGGCCGCAAGGATGGGAGCTCTGATACCCACGGTGTCCAGCGGAAAAGATATGGGTAAAGATGAGATCGGTAAGGGGGCATCCGTAAAGATTCGGAAATATTTATTCCGTACCTGTACGGCGGGCAGCAGGGGTTGCCGGTTGTTCACAGGTGCGAACAACCGCAAGTAATACCGCTATTCCGCGGTGATTTTCCAGGTTGTGGGGGTGAATAAGTGGTGACCAACTAACTGGAATCTTTTTCTTGCATCCCCTACATATTGTAGTCATGATTGGCGCACTCCACCAGGGATGGGGTTTTCGATGCTGACGCGGTCAGTGCCGGCATCGAAAACCCGAACTTTGGTAGCGCGCGCCGGGCGCGTGCTGACGTGCAGAGGCGATAAAAAATGGTTAAGCTACTTAATGGTCACAGACCGCACGAAAGGCAACCCATGATCGAGGCAAAAGAACTGAATCCGTCGATTGCTTCCGGCAGGCGATCTCGCCGGGTGCGCGCGTCTCTTTCCCCTGGCGTCCGGCGATCTTCGGTCAACCCACCCCACTCGTTGCGCATTCCGCGCGTCTTCAGCGATGCCGACGTCAGCCCCTTTGAGCAGGTTGAATGGGAGAAGCGGACGGCCGAGATCACCGATGACGCGGGCAAGGTGATTTTCAAACAAGACAACGTCGAAGTGCCGAAGTCCTGGTCGGTGCTCGCGACCAAAGTGGTGGTGTCAAAGTATTTTTACGGGGAACAGAACACGAGTGAGCGGGAGACATCGGTCCGGCAATTGATCCACCGGGTCACGCGCACGATGGCGGATTGGGGGGTGCGGGACGGCTATTTCAGCAAGGAAGACGGCGAAGTATTTTACGACGAGTTGACCTGGCTGTGTCTCAATCAATACGGCGCCTTCAACTCGCCGGTCTGGTTCAACGTTGGGCTCTACAGTCAGTACGGGGTGGGCAAGCACTCGGCGAAAGGCAACTGGTATTACAATCGCAAGACGGGCGTGGCCGAGCGGGCGGCGACCCAGTACGAATACCCGCAGGGCAGCGCCTGTTTCATCCAGTCGGTGGAAGACAACATGGAGAGCATCATGCACCTGGCCTACAGCGAAGCGATGCTCTTCAAGTATGGTTCAGGCACCGGCACGGACCTTTCGCCCCTCCGTTCGAGCAAGGAGAAACTCAGCGGCGGCGGCCGGCCGAGCGGGCCGATGAGTTTTCTCAAGGTTTACGACCAGGTGGCCAACGTGGTGAAGAGCGGCGGCAAGACCCGTCGGGCCGCGAAGATGAACACGTTGCGGGACTGGCACGGGGACATCGAAGAGTTCATCGACGCCAAACAGAAGGAAGAGAGGAAGGCCTGGGCCCTGATGGAGCAGGGTTACGATGGTTCCTACAATGGCGACGCCTACGGCAGCGTGATGTATCAGAACGAAAATCTGTCGGTGCGCGTCAGCGACGACTTCATGCGCGCCGCCCTGGAGGGCCGCGAGTGGTGGACGCGGGCCACGACGACGGGCCAGCCGCTGGAAAAAAAGGAAGCGAGCAAACTCCTCGACAAGATCGCGGAAGGCACCTGGATCTGTGGCGATCCCGGCCTGCAGTACGACGGGGCGATCCAGAAGTGGCACACCTGCAAGGGCACCGAGCCGATTCACTCGACCAACCCGTGCAGCGAATATGTCTTCCTGAACAACACGGCGTGCAACCTGGCCTCCTTGAACCTGATGAAGTTCAAGCGGGCGGACGGCGCATTCGACGTGGAGCGGTTCAAGGCGGCGGTGCGCATCTACATCACGGCGCAGGAAATCCTGGTGGACAACGCGAGTTATCCCACCCGGGAAATCGCGGAGAATTCGCACATCTTCCGCACGCTCGGCTTGGGTTACGCCAATCTCGGCTCCCTCATCATGAGCTACGGACTGCCCTACGATTCCGACGAAGGCCGCGCCCTGGCGGGCGCGATTACGGCCCTGATGACCGGTCACGCCTACAAGCAGTCGGCCGAGATGGCCGGGGTGATGGGGCCGTTTCAAGGCTATGGTGACGCCCGTTGCTCCCGGGTGGAGAAACCGGCGGCGAAAGACAACGTGGCTTCGATGCTCGGCGTGGTGCAATTGCACCGGGATGCGGTCGAAGAGATTCAACCCAGCCGCGAATTCAGCTATTTGAAGGACGAAGCCCGCCGGGTCTGGGACCGGGCGCTGGCGCGGGGCCGGCAGCAGGGGTTTCGGAACGCGCAGGTCACGGTGCTGGCCCCGACCGGCACGATCGCCTTCCTGATGGATTGTGACACGACCGGCGTGGAGCCGGACATCGCGCTGGTGAAGTACAAGCTGCTCGCGGGCGGCGGCATGCTCAAAATCGTCAACCGGACAGTGCCCGAGGCGCTGCGCCGGCTCGGCTACCGGGAGGAGGAAATTACGGGCATTGTGGCCTACGTCGAGCAGTATGACACGATTGAGGACATCGCCCGGGAGGACGGCTCCATCGTTGCCAGCGGGCTCAAGCCCGAGCATTTGCCGGTCTTTGATTGCGCCTTCAAGGCCTACCGAGGCAAGCGCAGCATCCATTACCTGGCTCATTTGAAAATGATGGCGGCCACGCAACCGTTCATCAGCGGAGCGATCTCCAAGACGGTCAACCTGCCGAACGAAGCCACCGTTCAGGACATTCGCGATGCTTACGTGCAGGCCTGGAAGATGGGCCTCAAATGTGTCGCCATCTACCGCGACGGCTCCAAGCGCAGCCAGCCGCTCAACACCAAGAAAACCAATGAAGGGGGCGACAAGAGCGGGACGATTTCCTCGGCCGAAGTGGCCGCGCTCCGGGTCAAGGAGCTGGAGGAGGAGATCACCCGGCTGCGCCAGCAAGCCGGCCTGCCGCTGCGCCGGCGCCTGCCGGAAACGCGCACAGCCGTCACCCACAAGTTCGACATTGCCGGTCATGAAGGTTATCTGACGGTGGGGTTGTTTGACGACGGCCAGCCGGGTGAATTGTTTGTCACGATGGCCAAGGAGGGATCCACGATCGGCGGGCTGATGGACAGTATCGGCGCCCTGACGAGCATGGCGTTGCAATACGGCGTGCCGCTGGAGGCGCTGGTCAAGAAGTTCGCCCATCAACGATTCGAGCCGAGCGGTTTCACCAAGAATCCTGAAATTCGCAACGCCAGCAGCATCACCGACTACGTCTTCCGTTGGATGGGGCTGCAATTCATCCCCGGCTATCGCGAGCTGAATGCTCCGCACCTCCAGCAGCCGGAACTGACGATGCCCGGCCTGCTGGAAGAGTTGAAAAAAAAAATAAACCGGCCGGTGCCGGACCTTCCGTTGTCTGAGGATACGGAGGTGATCGCGCGCAAGCCGGGCCACGATTCGGGCAATGGCGGCCGCAATGGAAGCGGTTCAGTCCATGGACGGGCGATTACAACCCTTAGTGACGCCATTGCCCACTTCCAGCAAGACGCTCCGATTTGCCCGAACTGCGGCCACGTCGCGGTGCGCAACGGGGCGTGTTACAAGTGCCTGAACTGCGGCGAGAGCCTGGGGTGCTCCTGAGGTCGCGCCGAGTCGGGAGGAACAGGCCGGGGAACTTCGGTTCCCCGGCTTTTTCATGTCTTGTTTTCCTTTGACTTTGTAGCCCGAAACCAGTGCCATCTTTTCAGAAACCCGGGCCATACTGGAATGAGTGCAAAACGCTATAACGTCGGCATCCTGGGTTATGGCTGGGTCAGCACCGCGCACATCGCGGCGATCAACGCCACCGCGCACGCGCAGGTCACGGCGATTTGTTCCTCCCGCCCGCTTGATCCCGGGCAGGTCAGCGCCCGGCACGGCGGGGTCATCAAGTGTTACAATCACCTGGAGGAAATGCTCAAGGATCCAGCGATCCAGGTGATCTCGATTTGCAGCTACCCGCAGGATCACGCCAAGCACGCCATCGCCTCGGCCAGGGCCGGCAAGCATCTGATCATCGAAAAGCCGCTCGCCATGAATTGGCAGGATTGCCTGGCCATCCAACAGGCGGTCCAGGATGCCGCGGTGATGACCTGTGTCTGTTTCGAGTGCCGTTTCTCCAGCCAGTTCCTGACCATCAAAGCGGTGCTCGACCGCGGGTTGCTTGGCCGGATTCACTACGGCGAAGTCGACTACTATCACGGCATTGGCCCCTGGTATGGGCAATTCCGTTGGAACACGCTCAAAAGCGCCGGGGGCAGCAGCCTTTTGTCCGCCGGTTGTCACGCCCTCGATGCCTTGCTGCTCTGCATGGGCCAGGACGTCGAGGTCGTCAGTTCCTATTCCACCCACTCGATCAACCGTGAGTTCGCCAAATATGAATATCCGACCACCAGCGTCACCATCCTGAAATTCAAGGATGGCCGGGTGGGAAAGGTGGCTTCGATCCTCGATTGTCTTCAGCCGTACTATTTCCACGTCCACCTGGTCGGCAGTGAAGGCAGTCTGCTGGACAACAAATTTTATTCCACGCAGTTGGGCGGACTGAACAAAGGAAAATGGAGCGAGTTGTCCATGAAGTTGCTCGACTCCGGCGATGTCTCCGATCATCCGTATCAAACGCAGTTTGAGGCCTTCTTTAATGCTCTGAATCTCGGGCAGGAGATGCCGCTGACCAGCCTGGCCCACGCCCTGCGCACCCACGAAGTCATTTTTGCCGCGGACAATTCGGCCGAGCGCCACGCCCACAAGCGTCACGCCCACTGAGCGCGCACCTCAAATTTGAAATCTCAAATTTGAAATCTTCGATCGCCATCGCCGCTCATCCGGACGACATCGAATTTTACATGGCTGGAACTCTGCTCCTGCTGAAAAAGGCGGGCTGGGAAATACATTATCTGAATCTGGCCAGCGGCCACTGTGGCAGCCTGAGCCGGAGTGCGGCGGCCACGCGGTTGCTCCGCCGCCGGGAAGCGGAACGCGCCGCCAGGCTGCTCGGTGCGCACTATCACCCCAGCCTGGTTGATGATCTGGAGATTCTCTATGAGCTCAAGACGCTGCGCCGTCTGGCGGCCGTCCTCCGCGAGGTCAAACCAACCATCGTGCTGACTCACTCTCCGCAAGATTACATGGAGGACCACACCAACGCCTGCCGGCTGGCGGTCACCGCGGCCTTCGCGCGCGGCATGCCAAACTTCAAAACGCTTCCGCCCCGCGCCGCCACGGCTGGCGACGTGACGGTTTATCACGCGATGCCCCATGGCCTGTGTGATGGCTTGCGTCGGCGCATCCGGCCGGGCGCGTTCGTCAACACGACTTCGGTCCACCAGGTGAAGCGCGCCGCCCTCGCCGCGCACGCCAGTCAAAAGGCCTGGCTCGATGCCAGTCAGGGCCTGGACTCGTATCTCCTGGCCCTGGATGAGTTGTCCCGGGCCGTCGGCCGAATGTCGCGCCGATTCCAACACGGCGAAGGTTGGCGACGACATCTTCACCTCGGCTTCAGCGCGACGGACAGCGATCCCCTCGCGCGCGCGCTGGGAAGCGACTACCTGCTCAACCGCGCCTACGAGCGCAGCCTCGCCGCCGATGCCTGCCCCCTGCCCCATGACGCCCACTGCCGATGAATCAAGCCTGGGGTTCTCTCGGTGGCCTTAATGACCAATGACCAATGACCAATGACCAAAGAAGGACCAAGCCCCAATGCCCAAAAACTCGACCAAAACAGCCGCAGGGCCGTCGGGAGCGCCGCTTGGTCATTGATCATTGGTCATTGGTCATTGCGAGCAAAGGGTCCTCATTGGTTGTTAATTCAACGGCTATGCCCCCGACCCCT
>WNGF01002775.1_pt1 | contig 24262 bp, 23 predicted proteins | sample 5400641 | NCBI WGS metagenome assembly WNGF01 (sample SAMN13153371, study PRJNA577476) | soil metagenome | isolation source: 80 cm soil or saprolite under grassland replicate 2 | place: USA:California | collected 2016-06-15 | reverse complement strand
GGAGATCAGCTGCGAGGAGCTGGCGACCACGGCCAGCTGCACGCTCCCGGACACGCATGCGTTGCTTGCAGGAGCGACCCAGGCGATCGTCGGCGCCTGGACGACGCGGAGCCGAACGCGTGTGATCCTCGTGTTCGGCATCAGGTTCTTGCCGATGACGTTGACGTTCTTCGCCTCTTGGTTGTCGGCCGCGATCAGTCGAATGGTGACCCGGCCCGGACGCAGCGCAGTCGCAGCTCGCGGGATCGGAATGACGGCCACCCCGGTCTGCGGATCGAAAAGCGTGGCTCCAATCAGGAGTCGCCCGTAGTCGATGCTGATCGACAGCGGATCGATTCCGGCCTGGACGTCGGTCGCGCGGAGGGCGAGCGTCGGATGCCCGGCGGAGACGCGCGGGGTGAGCAGGCGCACACTCGGCGCCTTGACGTCGTTGACCCAGGAGCGGAGGACATATGGGCCCGCGAGCGAGCGGCCGGTGAAAGGATCGCGGCCGGAGTCGATAGCGACGTAGTAGCGCCCGGGTTGTGCGAAGACCGTGCCGGCGGAACCGGTGCCGAAGAGGTAGTCCGGAAGCGTCGAGTTGACATTGACGGGCGTGCCGGCGTAGCCCTGGACGTCGTTCTCGTCGAGTGAGCCGAGGAACCACGGGTGGATCGGCGCGGTCAGCTGCGACTCGATTGGCGCGCGGACGTCCGGAGGCGGCGCCACGACGGCGACGCCCACGTTGACCGCCCGCCGGGCGACGTCGATGGAGTACACCTGTTCCTTGCCGTCCTCGTCGACCGGCCGATCGAGCCCGAACACTCCGATGACGGCGAAGGGTGCGGTCGGCCAGCGATAGGTTCGCGCACGGTCGGTGCCGCCGCGGGTGTCACCGCTCTGCACGCGACGGATCGGGATCACCTGAGCTCCGGCAAGCCGCGGACGCGTGACGGAGAAGCCGTAGGGAATGCGCCGCGTGACATCCCCTCGACGCAGGACGACGAAGCCGAAGTCGTCTCCGCCGGGCGCGCCTGCCGACGCCCGCGCCACGACCTGGAACGTCGTCTGGCTCGCAGGGGCGAGCGTGACCACACCCGCGAACTCGATGGTCACGCCTGGGCTCGTGATCTGAGGTTGGAGCTCGACCTGCCACGTCCCTGCGCCGCCGCCCGCGTCGGAGACCGAAACGAGAAGTGCGCGACTCGCGTCACCGGCGTTGACGTTCAGGTATCGGAACGAGAGCGATTGGGGCTCGGTGAAGATCTTCGGGTCGTCGGCAGCGACCAGCCGGGCCAGCCCGGCGCCCTCGAGGTAAACAGGGGCCTCGCGTGTGGCCGCGGTGTTCTCGAACGCGGGCCCCGCGGTCGACATCAGCGCTGATTTGACCTGTTTCGGCGTCCAGCTCGGATGCCGCTCGAGCAGAAGCGCCGCCGCGCCCGCGATGTGCGGCGCCGAGAAGCTCGTCCCGTCGAGGACGGCGAAGTCCGCACCGGCGAACTCCTTGAGCGTCGAGGACAGGATCTGGCCGCCCGGTGCGGCGATGTCGGGCTTGAGCTCGTGGCCGAAGGCCGTCAGACCGCCGGCGGAAAAGCTCGTGATGGTGGACCCCTGCGCAGCGATCTCGAGCTGGTCCTGGCCGACGCGGATCCTCGCCCGCCCGCCGGTTCCGGCGATCGCCGCACGCAGCCGGGCCCCGTCGAGATCCGAGATCATGCCCGCAGCCACCGCGAGGCGGAGCGGGATGAAGTTCGGCTCGCCGGGGCGGTCGTCGACGACGATCATCCCGATCGCGCCGGCCGCGCTCGCGCGCGCGGCCTTGTCGTCGTAGGTGCACGAGCCGCGGGAGACGAGCGCGATCGCGCGCTCGAGCGAGCCCGCCGGCCTCCCCGTGCAGAGGAACCTGTCGGTGCCGCTCATGCTCGCGACGTCGACGAGCGTCTGGTCGGCCGTTGCCCACGCGCTGGGGATGCCGCCCGGCGCCGGCACGACCGGAACCTGCTTCAGTCCCGCGACGTCCGGCGAGACGACGCTCAGGGCCCGGCCGAAGACGTGGGTGTTCGAGACGGCTGCGGCGCTGATCGCGGAGGGGGCGGTGCTGGGCGACCCGACGCTGCCGAGACCGAACAGGTCACGGTCGTTCCCCGCGGAGATGGCCGGGACGACGCCGGCCTTGACGACGTTCTCGACCGCCTCGATGAGCCCGTCCGAGGCGGGATCGCTCTGCGGGCCGCCGCCGGAGAAGTTGATGACGTCCATCCCGTCCTTGACCGCTGCCTCGAAGGCGGCGGCGATCTCGGGCGTGTTCGCCGTACAGCAGTCGGTGACAGACAGTGGGCTCGGCACGTTGAAGACGCGGTAGTTGCCGATCCAGGCGCGAGGCGCGACGCCGCTGAGACCGGTGACGGTGGTGTGACACCCGCCCGCGGAGGGCACGCACGGGGATTTCTTCTCGCCTTCCGGGATGACGATGCTGTCGGGCGCCGTCGTCCCCGCGATCCCCGCCACGACTCCAGCGACGTGTGTGCCGTGGAAGGAGTTCACCGGGTCGAGCGGCAACCGGCCGTCCGGCCCCGAGCCGGGACCCGGAAAGGATCGCGCAGCGATCACCTTGCGGTTCGTGTAGCGCGTAACACCCTTCGGGAATCCAGGCGGAGCCTGAAACGCGTCGTCGTCGAGGAACGGGTTGGTGGGATCGACCCCGTCGTCGACGACCGCGACCTTGATCCCGTCTCCCCGTGCGCCGGTGAGCGCCTGCAGCTGCGAGGCGCCGATGATCGCGGGGCTGTGGTTGAGCGACCGGGTGTACCGCAGGCTCGGGTAGACCTTGTTGACGAAGCCGAGCCGGAAGAGCGCCGGCAGCCGGCGCACCGGCAGGCTCACTGTCAGGCCGTCGAGGACGACCTGGAAACGGCGCGAGACGCGGGCTTCGGGGATCGTCCGGCGAAGCAGAGCGACCGCTTTCCGCTGAGCGGCGTCGATCCTGGCGACGTACGCGCGGGAGGACCGTGATGCGACGTTCAGCTTGCGCGCGGTGCCGGGCGCGCCTCCCGCGAGGAAACGCTCCGGCAGATCAGCGGCGGCGAGCGGCGGCAGGTCCAGGGTGACGATCACCCGGATCCGGCTGTCTTCGCCCGCCGCGGGGACGTTCAGCGTCCCGGCGCGGACTCGCGGCGCCGTCAGGTCGCCGTACGAGCGCTGCAGCGGCTGGAGCGCAGCGCCCGCCGGTCCTGCCGCCAGCAGCACGACGCCGAGGCAGGCGAGGACGACTGGCCGCGCGTGCCGCGCTACCCGACCGTCGCGGCGAAGCTTCTGCTGACCTTCACGCCTTCGAAGGCGACCGCGATCGAGCCGCGGATTTTCTGCCCTCTCGCCGTGCTCGGAATCAGCCAGACGCAGCGGGCCTCCTTGTTGACGATGCGGTGGATACGAGCCGTGAGTCGTCTGCCGGCGACCGTCGCGGTGCACGTGACCTGGCCGCCTGCCAGGATCGCACCGGTGTCGTTACGGGCCGCGACCATGCTGACCGTGAGGAGCCCGCCGGCCCTCGCCCTGCCGGCGGCGAACTTCTTGACTAGCAGCTTGAGAGCCCCAGTCTTGACCTGGTAGTTCCAGAACCCGTGCAGGGGATCAGGCGCCAGGTCCGCCTTCACGTTGGTGAAGTCTGGGTCGCCACTGGAGTCGATGACGATGCCCGAGACCGCAAGCGCGCCGAAGTTGAAGCGGGTCGTGTTGCCGAGCTCGGCGGCGCTGATCTTGATCGTCGCGCCTCCTGCATACGAGAAGACCAGAGACGACTGGGGCGGATCGGTCTGACTCCTCGTGAAATTCTTGCCGTCCCAGCGGAACAGATTGATCTGGCTCTGGAACAGCTCGATGGAGTAGTCGGCACCGAGGGTGTCGGGGTCGCCGGTCGCGGGGTTGTTGTCGGAGTCCACCTCGATGTCAATAAGCATGTCCTCCGTGAACGTCGGCCGGTTCGGGATGTTGATCTTGATCGTAATCAGGCCGGCGCCCGTGTTCGAGACGACCACCGTCGTGATGTCGGGAGCATTCGCGTTTTCGCCCGTGGAGTCGTTGAACGTTGCCGAGTTGGCCGAGCGCGCAAGCGTCTCGGATGCGCCGTCGGTTGCCGGCAAGGCGGCGAAGACGACGAGCGCGGTGGTCACGCCTAGGATCCTCAGCCGCCTCATCCCTCGGATCCCTTGAGGCTATGCGGAGCGTGACCTCACGTCAATCCCCTTGCCGTCAGGCGGTTGCATAGGCGCGAACGGCGAGCACGGCTGCCAACAGCGTGGCCCCGGCGAACCACGCCAGCCGCCGGCGCGGCTCGGCGGGCGCGTAGAACCAGGGCCACGCGACCGCGAGCACCGTCAGCGTGCCGTACATGTAGTGCACGCCCTCGCCCGCGTGGCGGTCTCCCGCGAGCAGCAGCAAACCGAGGGCGACCTCCGCGACGATCAGCGTCTGTGCGAGGGCGAGCGCGTGCGCGACGACCGCGCCTCCCCTGCCCCGGAACCAGTAGGCAACGAGTGCGCCCACGGCCGAGATGACGCAGACGGCGATCACGAGGAATGCGAGCAGGTCGTGCGCCGTTAGCATCGCGAGCGCAATTTAATGAACAAAAGAGAAAAGAGGATGCCGTGATAAAGGAAGGCAAACCAGCCCCGGACTTCGAGCTTGAGAGCGACGCCGGACAGACCGTCAAGCTGTCGGATCTCCGCGGCCGTCCGGTCGTCCTCTACTTCTATCCGAAGGACGACACGCCGGGCTGCACGACCGAGGCGTGCGAGTTCCGGGATGCCTACGACGTCTTCCGCGAGCGCGGAGCCGAGGTGCTCGGAGTCAGTCCCGACGACGTGGCCTCGCACGAGAAGTTCAAGACGAAGTACGAGCTCCCGTTCACGCTCCTTGCGGACCCTGAGCACGCAGTGGCGGAGAAGTACGGCGTCTGGGGCGAGCGGAAGTTCGCGGGCAAGACCTACATGGGGATCACTCGGTCGACCTTCATCATCGATCCGGAAGGGAACGTCGCCCGCGTGATGCGGGGCATCAAGCCGGCGGGACACGCCGCGCAGGTGCTCGACTCACTCGCTCTCTAAGTTCACCCGGGCGAGGGACAGGCTCTCCCTCGTTCGGGTGACCGTCGGCATGCCCATGCGGTGGAAGACTCGGATCTGCGGCCCGATGCAGCTTCGCCTCTCCGACCCGAGCTACACGGATCGTCTGGCAACCTTCCTGCGGAGCCTTGGCCAGACGGTGATCGTCGCCGGGCCGGCCCAGCTGGAGATCGATCTCCCTGATCGCAACTCGGCCAGCGAGGAACTGCGGATCTACCTGCGCGTGTGGCGAGTGCTTTACCCGGACGCGGAGGTCCAGCTCGAGAACGGCGAGGACGAGGCACCGGCAGCGTAGGGCCGGACCCCGCCCACGTACGAGAGCGCATAGCGTGTCTCGAAGAGGCTCGAGATCCTGACGACGTCGCCCGTGTGCGGGGCGTGGATGAAGGAGCCGTTGCCGATGTACATCCCCTCGTGCCCGGGTACGCCGCTCGAGTTGGCGTGGAAGAAGATCAGATCGCCCGGCTGCAGCTGGTCACGAGGCACGCGCCGACCCTGGTAGTACTGGAAGCCCGTGTAGTGACCGAGCTTGATGCCGACCTCGGCGTAGACGTACATCGTCAAGCCGGAGCAGTCGAACCCCGCCGGCGATGCGCCACCCCAGACGTAGGGGGCGCCGAGGAAGCGATACGCGAGCGCGACCGCCTGTCCACCGAGTGTGTTCGTCGGAATGTCAGGCGTGACAAAGGCAGGGACGCCCGCCAGAGATGCCTGCGCCGCCGGAAGCTGCGGCAGCCCGAGCACGACCGCGGCGCGGCTCGTCGAGGCGGCCGGGTGGGCGGCGCGCGCGAGCCCGACGAGAAGCTGCGTGCCCGGCGCGAGTCCCAGCGAGGGATCGGAGACGTATGCCCGCAGGGCAACGAGTCCCGATCCTGTCCTGCCCGGCGAGACGGCCTCCTGGAGCGCGACGAGGTAGCTGCCTCCGTCCAGCGAGATGATCGCGTTGGCCCCGACGACGTAACCGGTCCCGTCTACGACGAGCCCGTCCAGACGAGCCCCTTTCAGACCACGAGCGGGAACGATGATGCGGCGTACCGTCACACGGCCGTTAAACATGCTCACGTTCCTGAGCTCGACCCGAGCTGCGGTCGCCCGGGAGGAGCCGATCCGGAGCACCGACCCGTCCGCCGGATAGCCGTAAGCCCCGGCGTCCGCCCTCCCGATCAGCGTGCCGTCGGTCGAGCGGACCTCGGCGAGCCCGAGCGTCCCGGCCCGCGCCGGCGCGGCGAAGCAGAGAAGAGCGAACGCTACCCCCGCAGCCCGACGTAGCATCGAAGCACGAGTCTAACGGCGTCAGGGGGAGGGCGCCGGCTGGGAATGCGGGACACAAGGTAAGTCGGGAGCAGACGCGTGTGTTTCGAACTCAGCGAGGCACGACTTCCCGAAGAGCGTCCATGAGTGCCGCCCGTTCCTCGGCGGTGTAATACGTGAGGTTGATGATCCCATCGAGGCGAGAGCCGGCGATTTCCACCCTCTCGGGTTTCAGGACAGAAGCATCGCCGAGGTTCTCGATCGCGTGGATCTGCGTGATGGTGGCGTCATAAATCTTTCCGATGAAGGTCTCGTGGACGAGACTACGTCCGCCTTCGCTCGGGAGAAATGAGAAGAGTGTCGCTTCGCCAGCGTCGATCTCGAGCAAGGCGACCGGCTGATCGGGCCGTTCGAGCACGGCCAGCGTGTTCGAACCGGTCTCCTGCCCGCGGAGGAACTCTTCTACTTCCGCGGCGCTCTCGACCGGTATCGCAGCACGCCTCACGTAGTCGGCAACCGGGTCACGTCCCACACGAACCACTCAACCACCGAGCGGTCAATGGGTCAACGCTCCGGGACATCATCCGGCGCGGTGCCCCTGAGCGGCGCTTCGCCTGTTTTGGCTATGCGGATGAGAGGACTTGAACCTCCACGGGGTTTCCCCCACACGGACCTGAACCGTGCGCGTCTACCAATTCCGCCACATCCGCGCGGAGCGACAGTGTAGCGGCGCCCTCCTCATGGGCGGCCCGCACGCCCGGGGGGACGAGAGGCTTACTGTCGTCTTCATCGCGACGCTTGCGGTTCACCTCGGGCTCGGGATCGCCGGCTACCGCGAGGTGATGAACCGTCCCTGGCCCGAGGTCGCCCCGCTCGACGACGAGGATGATTGGTGAGACCGCCTCTCGCGCGCGGGCCGTACCATCTTTAGCCTGGGACGGGGTCTTTTCATCTGTGGCCTACTCGGCCTGGCGTTGGCTCCCGCCGCGCGGGCGGAGGACGTCGAGGTGGTGGTGACGATGAAGCAGCCGCCGCTCGCCGAGGCATTCGCGCATGAGCGCTCGCTTACGTTCTCCTCGTTCGCCCGCCCGCACCGCCTCCTGTTCACGGCGCCAGCGAGCCGTGCCTACCTGCACAACCTGGATTCGCTGCAGCGGAGCTTGCAGACCCGGATCCGCGGCTCCATTCCTCGCCTCGCGGTGCGCTGGCGGTACGGCGTGACGGTCAACGGGTTCGCCGTCGTGGTTCCTCGCGGCCAACTCGATCGGCTCGCGCGTGTACCCGGCGTGGCAGCGGTTTGGCCCAGCATTCGCTACCGCGCGCTGCTCGACAGGACGCCGCAGCTGATCGGCGCTCCAACGCTTTGGGGCCCGACACTTGCAACGGCGGGACAGGGAACGAAGATCGCGATCATCGACGACGGGATCGACCAGACGCATCCGTTCTTCTCGCCCGCCGGTTACGCATACCCACCCGGTTTTCCGAAGGGTCAGACGGCATTCACGACGCCGAAGGTGATCGTGGCGCGGGCGTTTCCGCCCGCGACTGGCCGCGCCGGCGACGCGGGGCTGCCGTTCGATCCCGAGCAATCCAGTCACGGCTTGCACGTGGCGGGCATCGCCGCCGGAAACAACGGCACGATGACACGTAACGGCTTCCGGCTCTCCGGAATCGCACCCCGCGCCTACCTGGGCAACTACAGGGCGGCAACGCTCCCGAGTCAGTTCGGCCTGAACGCCAACTCGCCCGAGCTCGCCGCGGCCGTCGAGATGGCCGTCCGAGATGGCATGGACGTAATCAACCTCTCCTTCGGAGAGACCGAGATCGAGCCGACTCGGGATCTCGTCGTCCGAGCGCTCAACGCCGCTGCCGACGCCGGCGTCGTGTCCGCGGTGGCAGCCGGCAACGACTTCGGCGACTTCGGCTTCGGATCCATCGGCTCGCCCGGCAGCGCCGCCAAAGTGATCGCGGCCGGGGCGTCCACCGGCGGCCACGGGAGCGTCGAGACCGATGTGCCGGCGTCCTACTCGTCCGCGGGCCCGACGCCGTATTCGCTCCGCCTCAAGCCGGACGTCATGGCGCCGGGTGACGACGTCGCTTCGGCCGCTCCGGGCGGAGCCTTCGTCGAGTCGAGCGGGACGAGCATGGCCGCCCCCCATGTCGCGGGAGCCGCGGCGCTCCTGCGCGAGCGACATCCGGGCTGGACGCCCGCGCAGGTGAAGTCCGCCCTCGTTCTCACCGGGGCTCCCGTTCGAACAACAGGAGGCGTCGAGAGCAGTGCCCAGCGTGAAGGCGGAGGGCGCATCGATCTCGTTCGCGCCGATCAACCGCTCGTCTTCGCGAGTCCGACCAGCCTGTCGTTCGGACTGCTCCGCCCCGGCACGCGCGCGAGGCGAACTGTCAGACTCACCGACGCCGGCGGCGGCGCTGGAACATGGGCGGTGCAGTTTTCGGGCGCTTCACGCGGGATGCTCTCCGCACCGTCTCCCGCGACCGTGCCGGGAGACGTCCGGGTGCTCGTAACGGTGCCGCAGGCGGCCCCAGAGCACGACGTCAGCGGGTTCGTCGTCCTCTCCCGCGGCGGCGACCGGCGGCGCATCCCGTTCTGGTTCCGCGTCGAGCGCCCGCGTCTGCGGCTCGAGCGCCACGTCACGCTCGTCCGAGCCGGTCAGTACAGCGCAACTACGGCTCGGGGAGTCGCACGCGTGTCGTCGTACCGCTATCCGGATGTACCGTCGGCGGAGGCGGGCTTTCCGGTTCGCCTCACCGGCCGTGAGCTCGTCTACCGCGTTCGGGTTCGCCGCCCGATCGCGAACTTCGGCGTCGCGGTGATCGACCGGGCAGCTGGTGTACGCGTCGAGCCGAGAATCGTGCGGGCAGGCGACGAGAACCGGCTGGCCGGTTACACGGCGCTGCCCTACGACCAGAATCCGTACCGGGACAGCTACGGCCGTCATCGCCTCGTCGCCGGCGTCGTCCTTCCCGCCCCGGGTCTCTACGACGTCGTCTTCGACACCCCGAGGGGTGGAAGGCCCGGCAGCTTCCGCTTCCGGTTCTGGCAAGGCGATACGACACCGCCATCCGTGCGCCGGCTCGGTGTTCGTGGGGGGTTTCTCGACCTTGCGGTCGGCGACGGCGGGTCTGGGGTAGATCCGCTCTCCATTCGCGCGAGGATCGGCGGCGACCTTGCCTCCGTTTCCCGTGTCGGCGGCCGCGTGCGCGTCTCGCTGACCGGTGTCGCCCACGGAAGACATGTGCTCACCTTCACCGTCTCCGACTACCAGGAGACGAAGAACATGGAGAACGTCGCACGGGTCCTTCCTAATACGCGAGTGATTCGTCAAGCGTTTTTCGCACGCTAGGTTTGTGTATCAAACGGACGCTAGTAGGCGCACGCTGCGGACGGCCGACGCGCCCTAGGTGCTCAGCGCTTGCGGTCGGTTTCCTCGATCGTGGGCAGCCGCTCGAGATCGCGCTCCACGCTCGCGGCGAACTCTTCCGTCTCGGTACGGATGACCTTCCACTCGCTCTTGCGACGGGTTCGCTCGCGGCGCTGACGGGCCTCGTTGCCGAACCTGGCCGAGAGCCTGGGCCACTCGGCGCCGACGACGGCCGCGACCGCGCAGGCGAGCAAGGCGATCATCAGCCAGCCCACGCGGTCATTCTACCCCGCACGTGGCAGTGCCAGATTCGCGGTAATGCGCCTGCGTGCGCGCCTCTTCGTCGTGGCCGGTCTCGCGGCGCTCGTCCTGCCGGGGCAGGCCTCGGCGGCCGTCCAGAACCTCGTCTTCAACTCCGCGCTGATCACGGTCACACGCTACGAGGTGGCTCGGGGTGTCCGGCTCGCGCCCTCGCCGAAGGTCGACGGACACGTGGTCGGGATGAGCGCGGAGGTCGTCGGCGTGCTCGGCAATCCGATCTCACCCATGGACGTGATGCTCCATCACGTCGTCTTCGCCAAGCTGGGTGTCCCCGACTACACATGCTCGAGCCTCCAGGACTACACGGGGAATCGCTCGCCGTTTCCCGCGGAGCGCTTCTATGCGGAGGGCGAGGAACGGTTCTCGCTCGCGCTCCCCGCCGGCTACGGCTACCCCAACCGCGGACAGGATGCGTGGGGCCCGCTCTACATGCTCATGAATCACCACCCGCACACGATGGTCGTGCAGATCCGCTACACGGTGCGCTACGTCACCGACGAGAGCCTGACCGCGGTGAAGCCGGTCTGGCTCGACATCAAGAACTGCCGCGCCGACCCGGTCTTCAACGTGCCCGGGACAGGCAGCCCCGGCGCGACCCTCTCGCGCACCGCCGACTTCCGCATGCCGGAGAGCGGGCGCTTCGTGGCGGGCGGCGGCCACCTCCACGGCGGCGGCGTCTCGCTCGACGTGACCAATACGAACTGTGGCTCTGTCTTCACCTCCTACCCGACCTGGGATTGAAGGAGCCGCATCCGGTCCTGCACGAACCGGGGCCGTTGCACATGACGGGCTTCGCTGATCCGGCCGGCCGCCCCGTTCAGGCCGGCGACACGGTTCGTCTGACGGCGCGCTACGACAACTCGCGGCCGCACGTGCGAGTGATGGGAATCGTGATGCTCTATTTCGTGCCGGGCGCGAGCTCCGGCTGCGCCGCCTACTCCTCGCCGGTCCCGGCTCCGTCCACCGCTGACCGGGTGACGATCGAGCTGCTGAAGCGGCCCTTGGGGCCGGTCCGGCAGCAGATCCGCAGCACCTGGGTCGGCGACTATGCCTTTGGCGCGCAGCGGGTTTCACTGCGCCGTGGCAGCGTGTTCACGTGGCGCTTTTTCGGCGGCGTGGAGCACGACGTGACGCTCGCGAGTGGGCCGGTCGGGTTTGCATCGCCGAGCATGGCGCGGGGGACGTACTCGTTCCGTTTCACGCGTCCCGGGACGTATCGACTCTTCTGTTCCCTCCACCCCGCGCGGATGACCCAAATGGTGATCGTGCGCTAAACCCGGGGCCTGAGCCGGCCGATACGCGGGAGGTGACCGGCCAGCTTCTCGTTCCCTATTTCGTCCTCTGGGCGACGTTGCTGCGGGCGTTGCTCGTGCGCGCGAAGATCGCGCCCCCGATGTGCGCGCGCTGTGGGCTGAAGCTGGAGCGGTCGGCGCTGGGCGAGCAGATCTGCCGCTGCCACTAACGCCGAGCGAAAGCTTCGCTTAGAAGATTCGCATCGGCAAGCTGGCGAGCGGCTCGCCGCCTTCGGCGGTGACGAGCCAGGTGTCCTGCATGTAGAGGCAGTCGTTCCCGTTGTCGGCGATCGCGTGCGGATGCATCGAGAAGACCATGTTCTCGCGCAATTCGGTTTCGACGCCCTCGCCGATCTTCGGGTGCTCGATCATCGTCATCCCAATCGAGTGGCCGGTGACGTGACCGAGGCGATAGCCGCGGTCGGTGAAGCCCTGGGACACCGCACGGTGCGCGTCGTGGGCCGCCGCACCTGGGCGGAGCGCCGACCTCGCGGCGTCGAAGTACTCCTGATAGGCCTCCAGCATCCGGCTGACCTCTGCATTCGGCGTGCCGATCGCGCGCGAGACCTCGACCCAGTGGCCACCCGGGCCGGCGATCTCGAGCGACGGGATGCAGAAGTCGCCAAGCACGGTGTCGCCGCGCGCGATCGCGAACTCGGGACCTACGAGGACCATGTTCATCGTCAGCCGGCCGCAGCCCGCCCCCACGAAGAGCTCCTCTGCGGGCGCCAGCACCTCCGCCGCGGTCTTGCCGGGCGCATACGCCTCGAGGAACGCTCGGAATCCCTCGGTGTTGATGCGGACGGAGTCGCGGACGGACTCCACCTCCTCGTCGCTCTTCACCGCGCGCGCGAGATCGAACTCGACGTCGAACGGGACGACGTCGACCTTGCCTTCGAGCGCGGCGAAATCGCGAACCGTCATCACGTAGTCGAGTCCGTAGACCCCGACTCGCCTGCCGGCGAGACGTTCTGCGAGCCACTCGCCGGGCCGGTCCGCGAACACCTGCTCCTCGATCCAGCTCCTGCCGTGCTCGCCCACGTACCGCGCCTCCGCCGGGAACACGATCGACGGTTCGCCTTCGCGCGGCAGGACGACGTAGGCGTAGCGATGGACGATGACGAAGCCGGACATGTAGGTCACGGCGCCCTCGAACCCCGTGTACTCGGAGCCGCAGACGACCACCGCCTCGACGCCGTGCTCGTCCATCGCAGCCCGCACCGCGCGGTAGCGCCGCTCGATCTCCGCGGTGCCAACGGCGCCGCGCATCACAGTCTCGGCACGGTGTCTGACACCCGGACATGGTTGCTTCGGACACGTGGGGAATCGGGTCTCAGAGCGGGTCCGCCGAACGGCGTCACAGTTTCGTCACAGTTGCGCCACAGTCTCGTCACGGTGTCTGACACCAGGCCGTGGTCAAAGGTGCCATGAGCTTTCCAGACCCTTGACGAGTGCCCAGACGGCACGGTTCAGGGGCGTCGGGACGCCGCGTTCCTCGCCGACGCGGACCAGTGCTCCGTTGAGGTAGTCGATCTCCGTCGGGCGGCGCTCCTCGACGTCCTGGAGCATCGACGCCTTGTGGTCATAGGCGACCTCCGGCTTCGCCGCGTGGTCGATGAGCTCCTCGGGATCGGCGTCGAGTTCGATCCCCTGTGCAGCCGCCACGGCCTTGCCCTCGTCGACGAGACGGCTGACGAGCCGCCTCAGCTCCGGCTCCTCGCACACCCGGCCGTGCGTCAGGCCCGTGAGCGCGCCGATGGGATTGGTCGCGGCGTTGAAGATCACCTTGCGCCACTGCGGACCGCGCGCGTCGGGGACGGCCCGGGTCGGCAGCCCCGCGCGCGTGCATGCCTCCGCGAGTTGCTCGATCGCTCCCAGCGGGGCCGGCCTCGGCTCGAACGGCCCGAGGGTCGTGTCGCCCTTGACGTCCCACTGCACGTGGCCGGGCCCGAGGAGCTTGCCCGCCGGGAAGGTCGTCCCCCGGATCACCCGCTCGACGAGCTTTGCGATCTCTTCCTCGTTACCCAGGCCGTTTTGGACGGTGGCTACGCAGCCGTCGGCGAAGGCGGCCTGGGTCGACGCGATCGCGGCCGACGTCTGCATTGCCTTCGTCGCCACGATGCCGAAGTCGCACGACGGCAGCTCGCCGGCATCCGAGGTCGCTCGCAGCTTCCCGACGACCTCTCCCGCGCCGCTCAGCCGCAGGCCCTCCCGATTGATTGCTTCCACATGGTCCTGAACGAGGTCGTACGCCCAGACCTCGACGTCGTCGAGCTGCGCAAGGTTGGCCGCGAACAGCGAGCCGACGGCGCCGCAGCCCACCACGCACACCCTCACGAGTAGGAAGCCTCCCGCGCTTTCACCAGCCGGTAGAGGGCCGTATGCAGCGGGGCCTCGACGCCACAGCGCTCGGCCTCGCGAACGAGGGCCCCGTTGATCAGGTCGACCTCCGTCGGCCGCCGGGCCTCGACGTCCTCCAGCATCGAGGGATAGTGCGAGCTCCCACGCTTCGTCGCGAGCACGTTCATCTCCCACGGATCGTCGTGGAGCTCGATTCCGGCGGCACCGGCCACACGCTTCCCCTCCTCGATCAGATCGTGGACGAGGTGGCCGAGATCGGAGCCGTCCCCCTCCGCGGCGAAGTGCTCGTCGTGGGGCAGCCCGGTCAGCGCCGAGACCCCGTTCACCGTCGCGTTGAAGATCAGCTTCGACCACTGCGCCGGCCGCAGGTCGGGCAGCGCCTCGGCCTTCAAGCCCGCGTCGACGAGCAGTTGGGCGATCTCCTGCACGCGCTCGAAAGGCGTGTCCTCGTACGGCCCGAGCCATGTCGCCGTGTCGAGGATGTACTCGACGTGCGTGTCCGAGTGCTTCGTGCCGCTCATGAAGGTGACCGCAGAGACGAGCGGCCAGTCACCGTGGCCGCGGACGATCGCTTCGGCGCCGAGCCCGTTCTGGACGGTCATGATCGTCGCGCCCGGGAAGCGCCCCGCCAGCGACTCCGCCGCCGTCTCGAGTCCCGTCGCCTTGGTCGCGACGATGCCGACGTCGAAGTCCTGGAGGTCACGTGGATCCGCAGCCGCCGTCACGCGCGCGGTGAACTCGTGCCTGCCGCTGACCTGCAGGCCCTCCTCGTTCAGCGCCCGCGCATGATCGACGCGGCGCGTCAGGATGAGCACGTCCGCGACGGTGGCCAGGTGCGCCGCGAACAGGCTGCCGATCGCGCCCGCGCCGACGACGCCGATCCTCTGGATCACAGCGTGGAGAGCTTCTCCTGTAGGTAGCGGACGTACGGCGCCGCGTCGATCGGCCGGCCCGTGACCCTCTCGATCAGCTCCTCGGGCGTGAACTTCCGGCCGTGGCGGTAGACGTGCTCGCGCAGCCACTCCCGAAGCCCCCCGAATTCGCCCTGCTCCATCTGAGCGTCGAGATCGTCGAGCTCCGCTCGGGCACGCTCCCAGATCTGCACCGACAGCACGTTCCCGAGCGAGTACGTCGGAAAGTACCCGACGAGGCCCGCGCCCCAGTGCATGTCCTGGAGGACACCGTGCGCGTCCTCGACGGGATCGACGCCGAGATACTCCCGCGTCGCGGCGTTCCAGGCCGCGGGAACGTCGGCCACCGCGAGGCGACCATCGAGGAGGTCGCGCTCGAGCTCGAATCGCAGGATGATGTGGAGGTTGTACGTCACCTCGTCGGAGTCGATGCGGATCGCCGTCCGTCTGACGCGGTTGACAGCGCGATAGAACGCTTGCGCGTCCACGCCGTCGAGCCGCTGCGGGAAGAGCTCGCGCATGGTCGGATAGAAGAAGCGCCAGAAGGCGCGGCTGCGGCCGACGAGGTTCTCCCACGTTCGGCTCTGCGACTCGTGCATCGCGCTCGACGTGCCGGTTTCGAGCGGCGTACGCGCGAGTGCCGTGTCCACGCCCCACTCGTACACGCCATGGCCGAACTCGTGCATGGTCGAGAACAGCGAGTGGAGGTCGTCGCCGCGGTAATGGGTCGTCAGCCGGATGTCACCGACACCGGGATTCGCCTCGAACGGATGCGGCGTCTCGTCGAGACGCCAACCTGCCTCGTCGAAGCCGAAGACCGCCAGGATCCGGCGGCAGGCCTCCTCCTGGGCTGCGATGTCGAAGTCGCCGGAGAGAAACGAGTCGTCGATCTCGGGCGCCGCCTCGATGAGCGGGAGCGTCGCCGCCTTGACGTCGTCGAAGATCGCCGCCACCTGAGCTGCGGTCATCCCGGGCTCGTAGTCCTCGAGCAGGACGTCGTACTTCTCGTCGGTCGGCGGGAAGCACTCGACATAGCGGTGCCGTAACTCGAGCTGGCGCTCGAGGTGAGGTGCCAGGAGCGAGTAGTCGGACACCGCCTTCGCCTGGTCCCAGGCCGCAACGCCCAGGGCCGCCGCCCGCCACATCTCGCCGACGAGGTCGGACGGCACGCGGCGGTTCCGCTCCCAGTCACGGCGGGTGACCCGGATCAGGGACGCGTCGTCGGAGTCGTAGTCGAGGTTCTCCTCGTATGGCCGCAGTTCCTCGAGCAACTCTCCCACGTCGTCCGAGACGAACTGCTCGTGTGCGAGCCGCCCCAGCGTCGCCGAGACGTCCGCTCGAGCAGGTGCCCCCCGGACCGGCATGAAGACGCGTGAGTCCCAACCGGCCACGGACTCGGTATGGCGTAGATCGGCGACTACGCCGAGCGCCTGCTTCAGCCGCTGGAGCTGAGGGGGAGCGTCGACCGTAATCGTCACGCGTGCTGGGGCGCGAGCTTCTCGCGCAGGTAACGCAGATAGGGCTTCGCGTCGATGCGGCTGCCCGTGACGCGCTCGATCGTCTCCTGTGGTGTGAACTTCCGCCCCAGTCGGTAGAGATGCTCGCGCAGCCACTCCCGCAGCTCCCCGAACTCGCCGCGCTCGAAGCGTTGGTCGAGGTCGCCGAGGTCCTCCACGGCACGCTCCCAGATCTGCACCGACATGACGTTGCCGAGCGAGTAGGTGGGGAAGTAACCGAGACTGCCCCCCGCCCAATGCATGTCCTGGAGGACCCCGCGCGCGTCGTCCGGTACTTCCACCCCGAGGTACTCCTCCATACGGGCGTTCCAGGCCTCCGGGAGATCTTTCACGGCGAGGCGGTTCTCGATCAGCTCCTGCTCGAGCTCGAAGCGCAGGATGATGTGCATGTTGTAGGTGACCTCGTCCGCGTCGATCCGGATCAGCGACGGGTGCACGCGGTTGATCGCCCGGTAGAACGTCTCCTCGTCGACAGACCCGAGCTGCTCGGAGAAGATCTCCTGCAGCCGCGGATAGAAGAAGCGCCAGAAGGAGCGGCTGCGTCCGACGAGGTTCTCCCACGTGCGGCTCTGCGACTCGTGCAGCCCGAGCGAGACGCCGCTGCCGAGCGGCGTGCGGGCGAGCGAGGGATCAACTCCCCATTCGTAGACGCCGTGCCCGAACTCGTGCATCATGGCGAAGAGTGAGCTGAGGTCGTTGGGGCGATATGTCGTCGTGAGCCGGATGTCGCCCGCTCCCGGGCTGGACATGAACGGGTGGGGCGTCTCGTCGAGCCGCCATTCCTCGTCGGTGTAGCCGAGGCGGCGCACGATCTCGAGCCCGAGCTCGCGCTGCTTGCCTGGCTCGAAGTTGCTCCTCACGACTGAGTCGTCGATCGCGCCGGCTTCCCCGATCTCCTCGACGAGCGGAAGCAACTCTTCCTTGAGCTCCATGAAGATCTCGCGCACCTCGGCGGTCTTCATGTTCGGCTCGTAGTCGTCGAGGAGCACGTCGTACGTCTCCTCGGCTGGCTCGAAGCACCCGACATAGCGGTGCCGGAGCTCGAGATTCGTCTCCAGATGCGGACGCAAGGCCTCGAAGTTCGACTCCTGCTTCGCCGGCCCCCAGGCGGCGAGTGCCAGCGTGGCGGCGCGCCGCATCTCGCCGACGAGCTCCGGCGGCACGCGCGTGGCCTTCTCGTAATCGCGCCGCGTCACGCGGATCAGGCTCGCCTCGAAGGAGTCGTAGTCCGAGCTCTCCTCGAGGCCACGCAGATCGTCGAGGAGCCGGCCGATGTCGTCCGAGACGAAGCGCTCCTGCGCGAGCCGGCTGACGGTCGCGAGCGCCTCCGCACGGGCCGGCGCACCGTTCGGGGGCATCTTCACGCGCTGATCCCAGAACAGGAGCGTCGCCGCCTTGCGCAGGTCGTCGATCTCCGCCAGTCGCTCCCTCAGCTGCTCGAATTTGGGATCCGTCATGCGCCCACCATGCTGAAGCCCCCGTCGCAGAGCACGAAATTGCCGGTCATGTGGCCGGAGTCGTCGGAGGCCAGGAAGACGACGACACCGACGAGGTCGTCCGGCCCAGGGATCCTAGCGAGCGGTGTGCGCGCGAGGATCTCCTCCCTCCGCCCCGACCGCCAGTCCTCGCGGGTCACGGTCGACTCGGTCTCGATGAAGCCCGGGCCGAGCGCGTTCACGCGTACGGTGGGCGCGAACGCGGCTGCGTAGGACTTCGTCAAGCCGAGGACGCCGTATTTCGAGGCTGCGTACTGCGGTGCCCTCGGGCTCCCCGTCACCACCACGTTGGAGCAAACATTGACGATCGTCCCGCCTCCTTGCTCGAGCATCCGGCTCCCGATCTCATGGGTCACGAGCATCGTCCCCTTGACGTCCAGCGCCAGAACGCGGTCGATCGACTCTTCCGTCACCTCGCGCCAGGACATCTGCTCCGGAGCCACGTCGCCCACGTTGTTGACGAGGATCTCGAGCCTCGAGACTCGCGCGAACATTTCGTCGGTCAAGCGGCGGATTTGCTCCCAGTCGGTCAGATCGGCCTGGGCGGTGAAGGCCTCGCGGCCGAGCGCGCGGATCTCCTCGACCGCCTCCTCGGCGCCCTCACGCGAGGTGTTGTAGTGGACGACGACGTTCGCCCCCTCACGCGCGAGCCCGAGCGCGATCGAGCGGCCGAAGCCGCGGCCGGCGCCGGTCACGAGCGCCCAGCGGTCAGCGAGCCGCACGGGGTCTCCTCAAGAGCGAGCGAAAGGACTCGTCGAGCTCGCGGCGCCCGAGGATGCCCTCGCGACGGAAATACATGACGACCAGGATCATGAGCACGAGCGCGAACTGTGTCAGCCCCGTGAGCCGGTGCAGGGTCAGAAAGCCGAGGTCGACACTCCGATCCTCATAGTTGCGGAGCTCCTCCTGCACGAACGTGACGAGCGCCGCGCCGATCACCGCTCCGCCGACCGTGCTGGTGCCGCCGACGATGAACATGACGATCAAGGCGAAGGTGGGCTCGAGGAAGAAGTTCGCGGGCGTGATCGTCGTGATCCACCAACCGAAGAGCGCCCCGCCGGCGCCGGCTAGCATCGCGCTCAGGATCCAGGCGCGCACACGGTACTGCCGCACGGCGACGCCGACGGATGCGGCGGAGAACGCGTCCTCGCGACTCGCCTGAAGAAGCAGACCGGTCCGCGAGTCCTTGAACAAACGCGCGATCAGGACCGCGACGACTGCGACGAGGAACGTGTGCGTGATGGTCGCCTCGGCCGGCAGCGGGTACAGGCCGCCCGCACCCCGCGTCACGTCCGTCCACGCCGTGAAGACGATGTCGGCGATGAGCAGCAGCGCGAGGATGGTGATGACCGCGCTCGCGCCGTCGAGGCGCAGGATGGCGAGACCGCTCACGAGCGCGAGGACTCCCGCCGCCCCCGCCCCGGCGAGAAGCGCAAGCAGCCAGTACCACTGCGGCGTGACGAGGAAATGCGGCAGGCCGGCGAACGTGCTCTTGAGCGCAGGGTCGATCGTCAGCAACCCCGCCAGGTAGGCGCCCGTCCCCACGAACGCCATGTGCCCGAAGGAGAGGATCCCCGAGTTCCCCGAGAAGAGCTGGAGCGCGACGACGAGCACGACGTTGATGAAGAAGTGACTCAGCTTGCTCTCGTCGCCGCCCCACTCCCAGCCCCACACCGCTGCGAGGAGGAGTCCCGCGGCGATCGGCAGCGTTCCCAGTGCGGACTCGACTGCCCAGTAACGCGCGATCCGCGTCACGTAAGTCCCTCCGAGCGCCCGATGAGGCCCTGCGGGCGGAGGAGCAGGATTCCGACCACGATCGCGAGCGCGAAGGCCTGGCTGAATTGCACGTACGTGCCGTGCAGGTTCGCGTCGAGGAGGCTCGTGGCCAGGCCGAGCACGAAGCCGCCGACGACCGCGCCATAGAGGTTGCCGAGCCCGCCGAGGATCACGCCGATGAACGCGTTGATCACCAGAGGCGTGCCGACGCCGGAGTCGACGCCCGGCGCCGAAGAGAAGAAGAGGAGCGCTGCCACCCCCGCCAGCAGGCCGGAGAGCCCGAACGCCGCCACCACGACGACGTTCGCGCGTACGCCCATCAGCCGCACGACGTCGAAGTCCTCGGCCGCCGCGCGCATCGCGACGCCGAGCAACGTCCGGCGCAGGAAGACCGTGAGCGCCAAGACTGCCGCGATCGTGACCGCGAAGGTCATGAGCTTCACGGCCGGCAGCGAGACGTCGCCGACGTGCCAGACGGTATCCGTCCAGTTCGGGACGCCGATGCCCTGCGGCTCGGCCGAGACGAAGATCTGCAGCGAGACCTGGATGAAGAAGCTGACGGCAAAGGAGGTGATCAGCAGCGTGACGATGCTCGCACCGCGCAAAGGCCGAAACGCGATCCGCTCCATCGCAATCGCGGCGAGCGTCGTCGCGACGAGCGTGAGCACGAGCACCGCCGGCCACGGAACGTCGTGGTTGAAGAGCGTCCACATCGTGTACCCACCGATCGTCACCAGCTCTCCGTGCGCGAAGTTGATCAGCCCGAGGATCGAGAACACCATCGCCAGTCCGAGCGCGAGCAGCGCGTAGGTCGAACCGAGCGAGACACCGTTCACCAGCTCTTGCACAAGCTCCGTCATGAGTGACCCGTCCGGTCGTGCTGGTGGATGCCTGGGTCGCGAGCACCAAGCCGGGGGCCGCACTCGTTCGCAGCCAAGGCTAGAAGCCTTGGTAAGAGCGAGGGTGGACGCTGGCACCGCGTGATCGCGGGCCAGGCGCCGCCAAGTACGACCGGGCGGGTCACTTCATGCGATCCCCATGTAGGCGGCCTGCACCTCGCGCGAGCGGCGGAGCTCGTCGGGCGTTCCGGCGGCCTGGATCTGCCCGGTGCGCATGACATAGGCGCGGTCGCAGAGCTCCAGCGCCTGGTGGACGTTCTGCTCGACGAGCAGGACGCTCAGACCCTGCCCGTCGCGGAGGCGGCCGATGAGGTCGAAGACCAGCCGCACGAGACGTGGCGCCAGTCCAAGTGTCGGTTCGTCGAGAAGGAGCAGCCGAGGCCTGGACATGAGCGAGCGCGCGATCGCCAGCTGCTGCTGCTCGCCGCCCGAGAGCAACGCAGCCGGCATGTGCAGGCGTTCGCGCAGGATCGGAAAGAGCTCCAGCAGCTCGCCGTGGTCGTTTCGGTGACGGCGGCCTCTCGTCGCCCCGCCCAGTAGGAGATTCTCCTCGACCGTCAGCGTCGAGAAGAGCCGCCTCCCTTCCGGCGTCAGGCTGATGCCGCGTCGAAGCACACGCTCCGGCGACAGCTTGGAGATCTCGCGTCCGTCGAAGCGGATCCGGCCGCTGCGAGCATGGTGGAGGCCGGCGATGCAGGCGAGCGTCGTCGTCTTGCCGGCGCCGTTCGCTCCCAGCAGCGCGACGATCTCACCCTCGCCGACCGTCAGTGTGATCCCGCGTACGGCCACCACGGGTCCGTAGCGAGCCGTCAGCCCATCCACTTCCAAGAATCCTCGGGGCCCGTTGCGGGCCCCGAGGGTCTCCTTCCGCTCGTCCTCGCTCACCTAAGGCACCGCTTGCAGTGCCGTCCTCAGGACGCGCGGGCTCTGCCCGCGCGTCCGTCTGAACTGACCGGTCGACACGATGGGACTGATCCCCCCACCGCCCTACGGTGCCGGAACGTTCTTCGGCACGCCCTTGAGCACCTTCACGAACTTGCCGTTTCTGATCTGCAGCGCGGCCACGATGTTCGTCGGGTTGTGCTGGTTCGAACCCTTGTACCGGATCGGCCCGAGGGCACCCTTGACGGTCATGCCGTTGGCCAGGGCCGCCTGGATCACCTTGCCGTTGATCCCGCCGGCCTTGATCACGGCGGCCTCTAGCACTTTGATCGTGTCGTATCCGAGTGCGGGGTAGGTTCCGTCCGGCGAGGCGCCGAAGCTGCCCTTGAATTGCGCGTAGAAGCGCGCCGTCGCGGACCCGCTGTCCGGGAAGCCGAAGGTCGTGAACCCGTAGCCGTTAACGGCTTCCTTACCGGTCGTGAGATTCAGCTGTGTGTCCATCCCGTCGGTGCCGATCACGGGCAGGTTCACGCCGGCGCGCCGAAGGTCACGCGCGAGGAAATCGACGAACGGCGAAAAGAGACCGGTCATGATCGCCTGGGCGCCGTTCGAGTTGTTCTTGATCTTGGTCGCGATCGCGGAGTAGTCCTGGGGGAATCCGGTCGCGCCGAACGGGATGTCGTCCGTGCCGACGATCTGGATCCCGCGTGATGGCGCCGCCTTCTTGAAGTACTTCGCCATCAGGTGGACGTAGAGCATCTGAGGCGCGTCGAGGACGTACACCTTCCTGTACTTGCGCAGCTTTGCGTAGTTCGCCAGCTGTGCCAGCTGCGCGTTGCCGGCCATCCCGACGGGCCAGTAGTTTCCGTACTTGCGTGCGACGGTCGGATCGGCGTTGCACGGCGACAGCATGAATTGGCGTCGTGGGTTGGCGACCGCGGCCATCCCGACCTGGAAGTCCGTGTTGCAGGGCAGGACGAGGACGTTCACCTTTGCCTTCATCAGGTCGCGCGCAACCTGCACGGACGTGTCGGGCCGGCTCTTCACGTCCCGCAGAAGCAGCTTGATCTTGATCTTGCCGCCGATGCCGCCCTTCTTGTTGATCTGGTCGACCGCCAGCTTCGCACCGTTCGAGATCAGGACGTCGTGCGCGGCCAGAAACCCCGTCAGGTTGTTGCCGTAGCCGACGCTGATCGTTCCCTTCTTCAACGCAATCGCTTGTGGACCGTTGCTGCCAAAACCGGCGGCGGCGAAGATGCAGAGCGCCGGCAGCGCCGCCGCGACCACCACGCCCGTGATCCTTCTCCTGCTCATTCCGCCCTTCCTTTCTAGACGGCCGCGCGGGCGAAGCCCGCGCGACCTCTCTGCGGCGCCGCCAAGTCGGCGCCTAGGGTTTGACGTCATGCTCTTCTTCGCCGATGTAGGCGGCGATGACCGCCGGGTCGGAGCGGACCTCGTCCGGCGTGCCGCGGCTGATCACCGCTCCCTGGTTGAGGACGTAGATCGTGTCGCAGAGCCGCATGATCAGCCGTAGGTCGTGCTCCACGACGAGAATTCCGCATTTCCGGTCCGATCGGATTCGCTCGATCGACTCGCGCAGCTCTTCCGACTCAGCTTCGTTCATCCCCGCCGCGGGCTCGTCGAGCAGCAGGAACCGCGGGGCGCCGGCCAGTGCGCGTGCGACCTCGAGGCGACGCTGGTCGCCGTACGAGAGTGTCGCGGCCCAGCGTTCTGCCAGCTCGGCGATCCCGAGCTGCGCCAGAATCTCCAGCGCGTAGTCGCGCGAGCGGGCGCGGCGCACGCGGCCGGCGCCGAGCGCGCCGACCTCGACGTTTTGCAGCGCCGTCAGCGAGCCGAACAGTCTGATGTTCTGGAAGGTCCTCACGACGCCGGCGCGTGCGACTCGATGACCGCCGCGGGGGCTGAGCGGCTTGCCGTCGAGCAGGATCCGGCCGGCCGTCGCCGGGAACACCCCGGAGATGCAGTTCAGCAGTGTCGTCTTGCCGGAGCCGTTCGGACCGATCAGGCCGACGATCTCTTGCTCGGGCAGCGCGAGCGACACGCCGCGAAGTGCGTGGACGCCGCCGAAGCGCTTCGAAACGTCGATCGCCTCGAGGACGCCGGTCGCGACCTCGGTGCGGGCGGCCACGGCGCTCACTCGGCGACTTTACGCCGTTTTGCGGGGATTTTCTAGGCCATCGGCGAGACGCCGGAACTCCTCGTCGTCGACGAGCCCTCGCTTCTCGGCGCCGAGCTCCTTCACCCGGGAAAGGAGATCTCGCTGTGCGTCGTCGTCCAGGTCGAGCCCCAGCTCTTCGGCCTTGATCCGGATCGAGTCGATCCCGCTCTTCTTCCCGAGCACGATGCGGCGCTCCGCGGCTACGAGGTCCGACGAGTAGGGCTCGATCGCGGGTGGATCGTGGAACTGGCTGGCGACCGCACCCGACTCTCGCGTGAAGAGGTTGTCGCCGACGAGCGGCTTGTAGGGCTCGAGCGAGTAGCCGGAGAGTGCGCGCAGGCGCTCGGAGAACCCGCGCACGCGATCGAGCCGGAGATTCGTCTCCACGCCGTAGAGGCCCCGTAGCGCCAGCGCGATCTCCGGGAGGTTCGCGTTGCCCGCCCGCTCGCCCATGCCGTTGATCGTGCCCTGGATCCAGTGCGCACCCGCTCGCGCAGCCGCGACCGCGCTGGCCGTGGCGAGGCCGAAGTCGTTGTGGCCGTGGACGTGAATGGGGACGTCGGAGCCGAGCCACTCCTTCGTGCGGCCGACGAGCTCCGCCACCGCCTCCGGAGTCGCGATGCCGATCGTGTCGACCACCACAGCCTCCTGCGCGCCGGCCTCGACCGCTGTCTTGTACACGGTCTCGAAGTACGACAGATCGGCTCGTGTGCCGTCGACGCCGAAGAACGCGACGGTCATGCCCTGTTCCACGGCGAAGGAGACGGCGTACACGATCCGCTCGAGCATCGCCTCGCGGTCGACCCCGAGTGCGTCGAGCTTGAGGTCGGAGATCGGCGACTCGATCACGCTCGCCTCAACGCCGAGCTCGACCAGCGCCTTCACGTCGGCCTCGACC
>WNGF01002774.1_pt1 | contig 24268 bp, 20 predicted proteins | sample 5400641 | NCBI WGS metagenome assembly WNGF01 (sample SAMN13153371, study PRJNA577476) | soil metagenome | isolation source: 80 cm soil or saprolite under grassland replicate 2 | place: USA:California | collected 2016-06-15 | reverse complement strand
TTAGTTCAGATTGCGTAAGGCTCTACGCCTCGGGATTTTTGAATACCGAGTCGTCAACCTTGACGCCATATGTGACGGTGAGAATCCTGGTCTCCTGCGTTTGCCGTCCATCTTCGAGAAGAACAGACCGGTATGGCACGAGTGTCTGTTGAGCGTAGCGGTAATCGTAGAACTTCCTGGTGTATTTGATGGGAGTGGCTCCGGGGCTGGAGGCTTCTTCATACTCCAACCAAAGAACATGCAAACTCTTAGAGCTAATGTAGTATCGGGTCTTACGCTTTTCCTTATCGACGACATCCAGTATGTAAAGATCGAGGCCCTTCTGCTTATCTTTCCCAACTAACGTCAGTGCTGAGCCATTCTCTTTATATCGAAGCAGTGAGTCGACACTATGTTGGTGCTGCGAAAGAAAGTTCGCCGCGGCGTCTTCCCGCGGTGTAAAAGCCGCTCCATTGATGATGCCCCAGAGTTTTCCGGCACCATAAACCAAAGAATACTCCACCGTAGGCATTTTCTGGTCGAGCCTAATCTTGTCTTTATCAAGGCTCTCACCGCGCACAAAGCGACGTTCGTAAGTCGCCTCTTCAGTCTTTCCGTCAGTCGAAAAGCGAATAATTCGGCCGCGTTCAAGGCCATTACGTCGGATCTGCTCGAGCACCGGGCGAGACCCATAGATGAAGATCGCTGATTCGGCAACCTGCTCAGCGGTGGGGTTCTTCTTGGTATCGTCAGGAAAGACAGCTGGATTTGCCCTGGTATTTAAACTACTGCCCGCAAGAACAGCGGACAGAATTACTAGGGCCGATATTAGTCGAAGCAAAAAAAGGTTCTCCTATTGGAGTTGATTCAGTTGTAATGGCATTTTAAGGGAAAGTTAGCCATTCGCGCGGATTCTAGCATACGCACAACCAAAAGCCTCTTTTGTAGCAGCATTTGGTAGTTCTTATTGATGCGTTCTATCTACGACGCGGATGCCTGTGCATTGAGGGCTGTTTGACAAGAGTTCCAACGACAAGTATTTTCCTTGGTTTCCAAAATGGAGGACGCACCTGGCTATTTGCTTTTCGTCGGGAGTCGTTGGCTTGAACAGACCAGAATCTCTCGGCGCTGAATTAGCGCTATCGATATTAGAAAGGACCTTTGCAGTCATGAAAAGAGTAGGCGTTTTAGTTGGTCGCGAGAAAACATTCCCGGATGCTTTGATCTCCAGAATAAACGAGCGCGGTAAGGGCCAGGTCGTGGCCGAGTTCATCAAGCTAGGAGGCATTCGCCATGATGCGCCTCCTCGGTATGACCTGGTGATCGATCGAATTTCACATGAAGTTCCCTTCTATCGAGCCACCTTGAAGCGCATGGCACTCGAAGGAACGGTCGTTATTAACAATCCGTTCTGGTGGTCGGCCGACGACAAGTTTTTCAACTATTCATTGGCCCAGAAGCTGGGTGTCGCCGTTCCGAAAACTGTCCTGCTCCCCCAGAAAGATTACATGGAAGGGATTGTAAGCGAGAGCTTGCGCAACCTGGAGTTTCCGCTCGACTGGGAGGGAATTGTGGAGTATGTCGGCTTACCGGCGATTCTTAAGCCATTTGATGGCGGTGGCTGGAAGAACGTATCGCGCATCAATTCTCTCGAAGAATTGTGGTCCGAGTATGATCAGACTGGCACCCTGTGTATGACGCTACAGCAGTTTATCGACTTCGATCGATTTGTGCGCTGTTACTGTGTTGGCCAGGAAGAAGTGATGATCATGGCCTACGACCCGCGCAAGCCCTATCTCTCAGGTGAGCAGTACGTTCACAACCCGGATTATTTGGAGCCGCAATTGGCTCAGCGAGTGGCGCGCCATGTTCGCACGCTCTGCACCGCGCTGGGTTATGACCTCAATACCGTTGAGTTCGCCATCAAAGATGGCGTCCCATATGCAATTGATTTTATGAATCCGGCGCCGGATGCAGAGCTAGCTTCGGTCGGCGAGTTTTATCATAACTGGATCAGTGATGCTGTCACCAGTCTTGTGTTTCGACGGCTGAATGAACAGCGGCCGGCTTCGAAATATCGCTGGGATGCGTTGCTGAATCCTGAACCATCGCGCACGATGGCCGTGGCTTCGTCAAGCGAACAACAAAGCAGAACTCTGAAGCCGCAAACCGATGTTTCGCGGGGGGCAAAAGCCAAATCTGTAGCGGTTTCGGACAACCCGGGGGCGACTGCCACCAGTTCCATTCAGCCTGAGAAGACCAACCCCAAACCAAGCCGACAGACAAAGACTAAGGACGGAACGCGCAACTCACCGAGAGAAAACGGTAAGGCATCGTCACCGCGTTCTAAGAACACGCTATAGAAGGTCGTTAATGTCCGACGAGCTTTAGCTTGTCGTTTCGCGGGACAGACTGAAGTTTGTCGGACACTCAACTACTCAACCAGGCGGGGCTTACGTCTTGCTGTTAGGAATCTTGTGGCAACCAGAGTTGAGAGCCAGGCGATCAGCGCCGAGGATGCGAGGGACCAACCAGTTCCGGAGAATGTGGGATCAAAATACCCGCCGGAGAGAGCCAGCAAGATACCAGCGTTTGTACCTACAGCGGCCAGCCTTCGAACGCGCGTAACATGCTGCAGCAGATTGATGCGACGAAGTTCCGCCGCTAAGTATTCATCGTCATCATTCAAACGTGCGTAGTAATCTGCTTCGCGACGAGCATAGAGTGCGAGAGCTTTTTCGACAGCTACGAACGCCGCGTCACGGTGATGATGGATTACGTGAGCCAGCTTGCCTTCTCGCAAAGCAACATCCGCCAATCCAAAGCGCGCCTTCAGGTTTCTGTTATCAGCATCTATAGCCTTCTGAAAAACTTTTTGTGCGCGCTTGACGTCACCGCATTCAAGGGTGCTTTCGCCAATTAATGCCAACAGTGCTGCATCTTTGCCGGCGCGAATACTGGCCAAATGGAGAGCGGCGCGAGCTCGCGACAACAATCGCGCGTCAGAGTTTGCGCTGGCTTGGGACCGAAGCAGCCGAGCAAAATCATAGATTAGCCAAGCCTCTCTCGGAATCACATTGAGGGCTCTGCGAAATGCCTCGCTTGCTTCGGCGAGTCGGCCGGCCACGCGTAACTCATTCGCCAAACGTCTGAGCAAGTTTGCTTTCTCGAAGCGACTAACCGAAGCAGTTTGTGAAAGGGATTCGCTTTCGCGGTTTCCATGTCCGCGTAGTTTGAAGTCGGTGGCCGCGGCAGCAAGAACGTTCGCCGGCGCGAGTTGCGACAGTTTCGCTTTCTGGTCGAGCGAACGTGGTTCAACTAGATAGTCGCGAAGGTCCCGGCTCCGGCTATCCATTTTATCTTCATGAACCAGCGGGAACAGCGTTCGGACCATCCTTCTGTAACTCTTGCCACCCGAGGCAAAGGCAAAGTGAATTCCCCTCCCCGTGATCTGGCTACGGTAGCGATATCTAACCGTGCCGCCGCGACGCAGTGTTCGCACGGCGCTGGTCTCGACCGTTTCGAAATCGGGAAGACTTAACTGCCAATCTCTTCCAAAAAACAATTGAACGAGAAACGGAGCAATACCGCGCCGCGTCAGACGCTTTCCGTCGAAGACGATCCTATCGGTTGCGGCGAGAATCGGAACCAAGAGCCAGGTAGCTACAACAATCAGCAGCGCCCAGAAATCATTTCCCGCTCGCAGCATCAGTGCGGCTGAAAAGGTCAGCAAACTGGCAGCAGCCAGGTAAGCACCGGGAGGTACACGAATGCTGGCTAGTCGCTGCGCGGCTTGAGCGCCCCGGCGCACCTTTACTACCTCAGCCAGCGACTGTAATGCCTCTATTTGTTTGGTATCTTCCATTTTGCTTGTTACGGAGTTTGCAGAGGGCATTCGACTGGCACATCCAGCGAGAATGTTCCTCGACCACTCCCGGGTTCAGTGTAGCGTAAGTCGGCAAATTGAACGAGCGTTTGACCTAAGCAGTTCGGGTCAACGCTTATTACCGGGAACCGGGCAAAGTCCATCAAGATCCGCGCTCGCCGGTCTCTCAGCGCTTCCTCAACCAGTCCGGCCTCAGCAGGCTCAGGCTTTTCGTAGCGCACCAGGTTTGATAGATCGGCCTTTGAGGTGAGGTTCAAGTCAAACCTATAGGTCGCGCGGTCGGTCTCGAAGACGCTTTGCCAGTGGAGCGGATTTGCAAGCGTCGGCATGGCTGCAAGTTCCGTAATGCTCTCGCCGTTTTGGTTTGCCACAATTGTCGCCAGCGCGCGAGCATCGTTGAGCGCCAGCTTGTGTGCATATGCGAGGGCTCCCCAATAAGTGATGGCGATAAGGAAGGCGGCGACTCCGATCTTTGCTCCCAAGCGCTGCCCCACTCTCAGTCTATAAAGAAGAACAAACAGAATTACAGCGCAGATCCAAAAGACGCGCACAAATGTTGGGTCAGACAGTCCGCCGCGTTGCGCTGGCCCTAACACCACCAAATACGAAAGTATTAGAGCTAATAACGACCACACGAAAATCTGCACCTTTGTCTTCGAAGTTAGCAGGAATGCCGCGCCACCAAAGGTCAGCCACAGAAACGGATCGAGGATGAAAACAAAGTCGCCGTAGAACCACCTTGGGCTCCACGGAAGCAATAATCTGATGCCATAGTTGTTGGTCCAATCCATGAAAGGATGAGTTGCACTAACAATCAGCGACCCGATAATCAGGCCTTTCACCTTTATCGCGTTGGGACGACAGCGAGTCCTCGCGGCGATATAACCTCCCAGGTAAAAAAGCAACGGCAGGATTAAGGCGAGTACTATCGTCCCAACTAGCGAGTGAGTGATGGCGCGGTGATGCTTGAGAAATCCCCAGCGACCGCCAAAGATAAGGGTGAATATGTCTAAATCAGGCAGACTTGCGGCGATGATGCAAACGGCGGTCGCATGCGGTGATAACTTTTCGAATCCGGCTTTCGCAGCAGCGAGTCCGACCAGCGAGTGCGTAAGGTTATCCAATAATTGTTTTCAGCCTAGCCGAGCGCCGGCGTTTCCGGAGGAAGCTGCGCGTACCGATCGGGGTCAAGTTTCTGTAATTCTTTCGCTGCGTCGGAGGCGGCGCCGGAAGGGGGCGCAGGCAAATCGTCAGCACCCTTGGCCTTCCTCGAAGCGTCTACGATGTTGAAGAGCAGATCAGATGCCTCTTTCTTCTTGCCCTGTTTTGCATAAACGAGCGCCAGGCGAAGGTTTGCGGTTTCCGGAGTAACAACGTGGCTAGTCGACGCGGCAAGTTCGCGGTAGAGCCGAGCGGCATCGTCATACTTCGCATCCGCCTCATAAGCCTGTGCTAGCGCAAATTTGGCGAGTGCGGCGACGTCTGCATTGCTGCCCTTGCTGAGTTCGGTCAATTCGGCAAGCCCTTTGTTCCGATCAGTTGACAAAAGGTTTGTGGCCGCCAGATAACGAGCCTCACTACGGTAGGGCTCACCATACTTAGCCGCTACTTTCTGAAATTCCTCGACCGCCTTCTGAGCGCGTTCCCGCTCGCTGGTGAAACTGGGACCGGTCGCATTCGGAGAGCCCGCGGCAGAAACTGGGGCGGTGGCAATACTAATCGCCCGTCCCAAAGCTCGGCTTGCTTCCTCGGTTTTCCGGTGATTCCAGCGCAGGAAAAGAAGCGTAAAGACAGCAACCAGTACGATTCCGCCCAGGGTGTAGAGAATCACCCTCCCGCGGCCTTCCAGGCGATCCCCAAAGCGGTCAAAGAGTGTCATTGCAGTATCTCGGAAGCGATCGTGCTGCAATTCCCTTGCCCGCTTCTTCTTGTATTTAGCCACTTGATTCCTTCTCGCAAGTACACATAGTGAACTGCGTTCTTTTGGGTGTATGATGAGCGAAAAGTCACTCTAATGGCCGTTACGAAAGCTTGTCAAGCAATGGTGCTTTGAGCCCCGGCAATGTCATAGAAAACTTGAACTGCATCCAATGGTGAAATCTAATTGGGAACAAATAGAGAAGCTTCGGTGTCTAACGGTTCACCTGTCCGGGAATGGGCAAAGGCCGTCAGCAACTCCGATTCCCGCCCCAGGGGGTGATCATTGAGCTACGGAGAGCCGATAGCCCTCCGCGGGCAGATGGATTTGGAACAGGTTGCCACGGCGGCCTCGGTTGAGGAGTGTCCAACAGCCGAGATCCAGTTCATTGAAAGATTGAAGAACGGCGATGCAGCAGCATTTGACCTGCTGGTTAGGGAACGCTCTGGAGAAATCTACGGGTTGCTTTACCGGTTAACCGAGAATACTGAGGAGGCGCGCGATCTGACCCAGGAGACTTTTTTGCGGGCGTTTCAGAACATCAATCACTTTCGCGGTGACGCCGATCTGAGGACTTGGATCTATCGAATCGCAATCAATCAAGCCCGAAATCGATGGCGCTGGTGGAGAAGACGACGGCGGGATTCTACGGTCTCGCTGGATGCGGTTGATGGGCAAGGACAGCCGGTTATAGCGTCTTTGCGCGCCGACCGTTCCAGCAATCCTGAGCAGGCAACACTGGCTCACGAGCGGGAAGCCGCCCTGACCACCGCTTTACAACAGCTTGGGCGCCCGTATCGCGAGACGGTAATTCTGCGAGACATTGAGGGTTTCAGTTACGAAGAAATTGCGGTAACGCTGGGAATCAGCGTCGGTACTGTTAAATCCAGACTAGCACGCGGCCGACAGGAACTGCGACGCAAGCTGGAAGGATCTTTGTAATAATTTCGGATTGCGGATTGCGGATTTCTTGGTAACGATGGAAGAGCATCAAAATCCGAAATCCGAGATCGCAAATCCGAAATTCGAAGACGAATGGCTGACCCGCCCCGGCTCACAACAACTCGGTGCCAAATGGGTCGAAGTGACAAAGCGGGGGAGAAGGCGGTATGGAATAAATGAAGCGAATTGAAAACGTGGCCAGCAACACCCGTTGATGAATCGTTTGCAGTTATTCCTGACCTTCAGCCTTGAACCTTGTCGGAGTTGCTTCCTTGAAAAAGGGAGTAGCCGGGGTCGGCCAGCCATTCGTTCAATTGCCAATTGCCGATTTCCGATTGGCGATCTTGAAAGCATCTTTGACTAAACGTAATTGTCTTTCAATCGGCAGTCGGAAATTGCAAATCGGAAATGGCTTATGTCGTGCGAAGAAACAAAACAATCGCTTTCGCTTTATATCGATGATGTTTTGTCGCTGCCCGCGCGCGCTGCTGTTGACCAGCATTTGAATAGATGCCCGGTTTGCAGAGCCCATGTCGCGGAGTTACGGTTGATCACGCGAGGGTTGAGTAGGCTTCCGCGCGTTGTGTCTCCTGCGGGACTGAGCGACTCGATCACCGATGCCTTGAGGATCGAAGCCGCCGCGAGGTGCCAAAGCGCGACTCCTTCATTACTAACTCGTTTGGCACATTGGCTAGAGCCGCGGTTAATGCCCTACACGGTGGGATCGTTTGCTTCAGTCATTCTGTTCGCGGCTATGTTTGCCGGGCTGCGTCCCCACTTCATAGCTCTTCGGGAAGCAGGTATTAACAGGACTGTGTACGTGCCTAATATTTACGAACCTGTGACGCCGGCCGTCTATGCAGCGAGCAGGGCACCTTTCGCTGAGCAGTCGCCAAGTCTAAACCCGACTGGCGCGCTTGCGGCGTTGACGCGCTCGTACGCTCATCCGCGCACCGAGGATGGCGACGATATGGTCGTCGTTACTACGGTATTTAGTAATGGAGCAGCGTCCCTCTCGGATGTGGTGCAACCGCCCCGCAATCGCCGCATGTTGGATGAATTTGAGATCGCCCTTCGCCAGGACGCAGCGTTTGTGCCCGCCTCGATGGATCGCCGACCTGATACGATGCGTGTTGTTTTTGCAGTTCAGAAGGTCGACGTTCGCGACCGAAACTTCTAACCCGCGTTAAAAGAAGAAGCAGGCATCATCGGACCTCTACGTCCCGTGGTCTTTCGTGATGCCAAGCTAAACAAATCCTTCCAAAACCAATCGCGCACACTTATCGCTCACGACGACTTTTTGCGCCGTAATTTGTCATCTACCTACTGTCGTCCAAGGCTGTAGAAACACTGAAGATACCCGTCAGTAGACTCGCTTGACGCACTGCGCGGCGCATGTTAGTTTGCCCTTTCGCCTTATTTTTCGAAGTTTGCACTGTAGGCGTCGTAATGCCTCGGGAGAATGCGTGACTGCACCTGCGCCGCAACTCAAGAAGACACCTCTTAACGCTGTTCACCGCCAAATGGGTGGTCGTATGGTCGATTTCGGCGGCTGGGATATGCCGGTTCAATATCCTGCCGGAACCGTTGAAGAGCATCTGCGCACGCGAACACGAGCGGGGCTGTTTGATGTGTCACATATGGGTGAGATTGACGTACGAGGAAGTGAGGCTATTGCCTTTGTCAATCGCATCACTTCCAACGATGTCTCAACCCTGATTGATGGCCAGGCACAGTATTCCACTTTGACAACTCCCGCCGGCACCATAGTGGACGACCTCCTTGTGTATCGCTTTGCTCCCGATCATCTGATGCTCGTGGTCAATGCGGGAACGACTGAAAAGGATTGGGACTGGATCAACTTACATCGTCGTGGTGAATCTGTCGAACTTCGCGACACGAGCGCAAAGTACTGCCAGCTCGCCTTACAGGGACCAGAAGCACTGTCAATTCTCCAACCGCTGACTGCGAGCCCACTCGAGGAAATCAAGTACTACCACTTCACCGAAGGGTCGGTAGGGGGAGTTCCGGCCATCATCTCGCGCACAGGCTATACCGGCGAAGATGGCTTCGAACTTTACGCTACGGCCGATCGCGCGGAAAAACTGTGGCAAGAATTACTTGACGCCGGCAATTTTGGCGCAGCAGATGGAGTTATCCCCTGTGGTTTGGCGGCGCGGAACACTCTTCGACTTGAAGCCGGCATGGCTTTGTACGGTCATGAGATCGATGAAACGACGACGCTGCTCGAAGCTAACCTTGGCTGGATCTGTAAACTGGGGAAGGGCGAATTCATCGGTCGGGAACAGCTGGCACAGCAGAAAGAAGCAGGACTGCGACGCCGCCTCGTTGGCTTTGAAGTAACTGAGCGCGGTATAGCCCGAGACGATCAGGAAGTTCTGATCGACGGCAACCGAGTCGGCCGGGTCACGTCGGGCAGCCCTGCTCCTTTTCTCAGAAAGAATATCGGCTTCGCTTATGTGCCGGTTGAGTTTGACACTGCAGGCCAAGCGATCCAGATCGATGTGCGTGGCCGTTTGGTCGGCGCACAAATTGTCAAGACCCCGTTCTACAAACGTACTAAATAGAATGAACTGATCTCAACGTTTCGGAGGCACCATGGCTAACGTCCCAGAGGACTTACACTACAGCAAAGATCATGAATGGGTCAGAGTAGAAGGTGATGTTGCTATTGTTGGAATCACCGATTACGCACAAAACTCACTCGGCGACGTGGTTTATGTGGAGCTGCCAAAGAAGGGCGAGGAGTTTGCCACTAACGAATCTTTCGGCTCTGTCGAATCGGTGAAAGCGGTTTCCGAGGTGTTCACGCCCGTCTCAGGCGAGGTCGTCGAGGTCAACGAACAGCTCAACGATACACCTGAGAAAGTCAATTCTGATCCCTACGGTGAGGGCTGGATGGTTCGCATGCGCATGTCCAACTCAGGTGAGGTTGATAGTTTGTTGACTGCGGCAGAGTATGAAGACTTTACGAAAGCTGAGACCGAGTAATCTTGCGCTATATTCCTAACTCGCCCGAAGAACGGGCCGAGATGCTCAATTCAATCGGTCTCAACACGTCGGAAGAACTGTTCGCCTCTATTCCTGACGACTTACGGCTGCGCGATCATCTAAACACTCCGGGTGCACTCTCAGAAATTGAGTTGCTGTCGCGTTTCGAGCGCATGGGCCAACGCAATGCCGGGGCCGGCAGAATAAGCTTTCTCGGCGGCGGCGCTTACTCCCATTACATTCCCACCATCGTCGATCACATTATTTCGCGATCCGAGTTTTTTACGGCTTACACGCCTTACCAACCGGAGATTTCGCAAGGCACCCTGCAGACCATTTTTGAATTTCAGACACTCGTGTGCCAGCTAACTGGAATGGAAGTGGCTAACGCGTCGATGTACGACGGCTCGACAGCACTCGCCGAAGCTGTGCTCATGGCTGAACGGGTAACAAGACGGTCGAAGGTTCTCGCGGCTTCCTCGGTGCACCCTCAGTATCTCGAGGTTGTTAAGACGTATGTGCAACACGCCGGAATCGAATTGCAAATGGCCGACTTTGACGAACAGACCGGTCAGATCGCAAGTACATTTGCCGCTGCGCTTGATGATCAAACGGCGGCGATTGTTATCCAGTCGCCAAACTTTTTTGGCTGCGTCGAAGACATTGGCTTCCTTGCTGCAGCCGCTCATGCTAAAGGCGCGCTGCTAGTCGTCGCGATTACAGAGGCAATCTCACTGGGACTGCTTAAGTCTCCGGGTGCGTGTAACGCAGATATCGTCGTTGCCGAAGGACAATCCTTCGGCGTGCCACTCTCTTTCGGCGGCCCTTACGTGGGCCTTTTTGCTGTGCGCGAAAAATATGCCCGGCAGATTCCCGGGCGCCTGGTGGGTGAAGCATACGACAAGCAAGGGCGGCGCGGTTTCGTCCTCACTCTCGCTACTCGCGAACAGCATATCCGTCGGGAAAAGGCCACTTCAAATATCTGCACCAACGAAGGTCTGATTGCGTTAGCAGCGACAGTCTATATGGAAACGATGGGTAAGCGCGGCATTCAAGAGGCTGCTCACCAATGCGCTCAGAAGACTGCTTACACGGCCCGCCATATTGGCGACCTTGACGGATTCTCTCTTCGTTTCAGCGGGCCGCGCTTTAACGAATTTGTCGTACGCGGACCGAGCGACGCCGGCGAATTGCTGCGCCTCCTGGCCAGCGAAAAAGGTATCGATGGCGGTATCGCCCTGTCGCGATTTTATCCGGATAGTCCCAACGATTTTCTCGTCTGCGTTACTGAAACGAATACACGTCAAGAAATCGATGCTCTAGTCGACGGTCTTGCAAGCGCTGCCACGTAACTGTCGGTGATTGGGTTTAACAAAGCAATGAATCAGCTTGCGGCGGTCGACCGCGCCCCTAATTCTATCGATTCCAACGATCTTTCTTCACTCCTACCGAGTGAAGACACACTATGAAATCAGATATCACAAAGGTTAGTTCACACATCAGTCTGAACGAGCAGCTTATCTTCGAGCGCTCACAACAGGGTCGCATCGGTTATCGTTTGCCGCCTCTGGATGTCGATGAAACTCCGGTTGATGAAATCCTGGCGCCTGCTTTGCGCCGCGATGACGATCTCGCTGGACTGCCTGAAGTTAGCGAAGTAGATGTGATTCGCCATTTCGTGCGCATGTCGACATGGAATTATTCGATTGACCTTGGCATGTATCCTTTGGGCTCGTGCACGATGAAATACAATTCGCGTCTGAACGAGAAGGTGGCCCGCATCAACACCTTCGCTAATCTGCATCCGCTGGCGGAAGAACAGGATGCCCAAGGCGCATTGCAGGTGATTTACGAATTACAAGGGTGTCTGTCGGAAATCACTGGCCTTCCCGGCGTTTCCTTACAACCAGCCGCCGGCGCTCATGGAGAGATGACGGGCGTGATGATGATCCGCGCTTTCCTAGATCATCGCGATGGTGAGGGCGATGCGGCAACGCGCCGTACGATGTTAATTCCTGATTCGGCTCACGGAACAAATCCAGCGTCGGCACATCTCTCTGGATTTTCAGTCAAGACAATTCGCTCGACTTCGGAGGGCCTGACGGATCTGGACCATCTTCGGCAGCTGTGCTCACACGGCGAGGTCGCAGGTTTGATGCTCACGAATCCAAACACTCTGGGACTGTTTGAGCGCAACATCAAAGAGATCAGCCAGATTGTTCACGACGCCGGTGGGCTCGTTTACATGGATGGGGCAAACATGAATGCGCTGGTAGGAGTCGCCAGGCCCGGTGATATGGGCGTGGACGTCATTCACCTCAACTTGCACAAGACATTTTCCACTCCTCACGGCGGCGGGGGCCCGGGCTGTGGTCCAGTTTGTTCCACAAAGGAACTGGAACCATTTCTTCCCAAGCCGCTGGTTGTGAAATCGGGTGATCAATTCAAGCTCGATTCTCATCGACCTCAATCGATCGGCCGAGTAAAAGCGTTTTACGGCAACTATGGAATGATGCTGCGAGCGCTCTCTTACATTCTGACCCACGGGTACGACGGACTGCGTGAAGCAACCGTAGCGGCCGTGCTCAATGCCCGCTACATCTCACACGGGCTAACGTCGGATTACGACAAGCCCTTCGACGGCGCGCCTATGCACGAAGTTGTGTTCACGGACAAACGTCAATCACGTAAGGGCGTGCATACTCTCGACATTGCCAAGCGCCTCATTGACTACGGTTTTCATCCGATGACGATCTATTTTCCATTGATTGTGCAAGGCGCCATGTTGATTGAGCCTACCGAATCCGTCGGTCGGCAGGAACTCGATCAATTTGTGGCTGCAATGAGGTCGATCGCTCGCGAGGCTGTAGAAGATCCCGAGCTCGTCTTAAACGCTCCCCACTCCACGCGCATCGGACGCCTCGACGAAGCCGCCGCCGCGCGCAAGCCCGTTCTGCGCTGGATCCCCAAAGCGAAAGCCGATGCTGCATAGGTAGTTACCCCTCAACGGAGTTTTGCAGTATACGATCCACGAACTCACACGAAAAACCTTTCATGTGGTTTCGTGGATTCTTTGCTTTCTTTTTGGGTTCTTAAAGAAACCTAACTCCGATTGCTCGGTGCGGTCTTTTCCGAACCACAACAGTTTCACGCAAAGACGCAAAGGGGGCAAAAGACGGTTCCGCACGCAGAAACCAGACCACTCGGACCTCTATGTAGTTCACTGGCAGCAGGGTGAGACGCGGAAGGTTTCGCTCGATCACGGAGTTGATCGAATCGAGCAGATGGGTTCAGCTGCGGTGGTTGTGGGCACAGATGGACAAAACCTGCATTTCAGCGCAGTGCGCCTCGGCGAGTCGCCTGAATTGGTCTTCCGGTACACGCGCAAAGACGCGTCACAGGGCGAGTTGCGTAGTCATGGGTTCTTCTACAAGCCGGATGGACCAGATTCGGGAATGCTGGGTCTGCCGATCAGCGTGCCTGGGCGTCCAGGTTATCGTCACCTCTTCGACGAGTCGGCTGCGGTCTTGTTCCTCCGCAACGAATCCTTGCGTCTTAGTGAAATTGGCGAGCTTGGTGCCCAGCCAGCCAGAGCAGCGGACGACGCATGTCGCGCCTCATGCGTTGACTGGTATGGCAACGCGCGGCCGCTCTTTGTCCGGGGACGCCTGTTCGCATTGCTCGGGTACGAGATCGTGGAAGGCAGGCTCAGCGACGGCCGCATTCGAGAAGTCACGCGAGTCAACTATGCGCCGCGGCGGTTTGAGGTGACACAAGTGAACGGTGAGTAGCGTTAACGTCAGGCCTCCCAATTCGTTACGTCAATGGGCGATTCCATGCTCGCGCCTCTCGAAGGGAGGCTGAGTAGCGCCAATCGCTCAACGACCCGTCCATTAACAATGTGCTCTTCTATGATTTCCGGAACGTCATAGGCTCGCACCTGGGCGTACCAAATACCGTCCGGGTAAATCATAACCGCGGCGCCGATCGCGCAAAAGCCGACCGAACCACATTCAGTCAGTACGACACTTCCCCTGGGATTCTTGCCCTTCTTCTCTTTCCCAAAGAGCATTCGGCGCTGGAGTAACTCTCGTTCGAACGCCGCCTTGACGGCGGCACTGTCAAGCGCCGAACACGACGTTCCGGTGCAGACGAAGATATGGTGTTGTATTGGAGCTGTGGTAATTGGAGCTAGCGTCTCCAGGCGCTCGCGATCTTCAATGAATTCGCACTCTGGCATATGCAACCCTCACTAATCCTGACTATCGTATGCTAAACCGCCGACAGCGCGAAATGTGAAGCCGGGAAAGCGTCCCAAGAATTGAATGCGAGATAAAGCACTTCCCACCTGGGGGTAGCTGCCCCTCACATGAGGCGCCGCTTTCAATATTTTCGCTGAGACTCACTCTCAATGCCTCTATTAGATTAAAGACACCACTTACGCAACTTACGCACTGAACGTTAACTCTTTTGTGCAACTTCGTTGTAGAATACGACTCGTAGGGCGACCGCTCGAAGACCACCACCAATGCGCTCGGCGGTCAGATGCGGGCGCCCGAAACTTTGTTAGGATGGAATAGCAAGTCAAGCAGTATATGTCGACTGGCCTCGTTATCCACATCTCTGCCGCGGAAGACAAACACACCGAAGTTCTGACGGATGAGCGTATTCGCATTGGTAATTGCGATGACTGCGACCTTCGCCTGCGCCTGTCTTCTCTGCCAAAACGACCTGCTAATGGCGGCGTTGTCCTCGAACTCGCCCGTACCAACGGTCACTACAAAGTAACCGACTTTGATGCGTCGCTGGATCTCACTCACAATGGCAGGCCTCTCCAGCGTGATACCGAGATTCAAGATGGTGATGAGGTCCGCATCGACCAGTCGTCGCTCGCGCTTCAGTTTTTTCCTATTCGATCGTTGCCGGCAGTTGTCAATGGCTCGGCGAGAGAAACTCACGTAGCTCCGTTTATCGAGGCTGCGGCCATCGAATCTGCCGCGACTGCGCGCCGGGATGACGCAAAGGTCTTTCTGCGTGAATTTACCCGCGAGTTGGTGCGCGAAATCAAGCCGAGCACAAAATTAATCTCCCTCGCGATTGCGATGGCTCTTGTCGGCGGCATTCTATACATCGGCTTCGCGATGTATAAAGAGCTGCAGCGGGGTCGCAACCTAATCGCGCAGCAGGGTGCTCAACTAGGTCAAATGAAAGACCAGGGCGCTAAAATCAACCAGCAGCTGTCCGATCTCGGACGGTCAAACAAGGAGATTCGAGATAGTTTGTCCCTCGCTGTAAAGCTGCGCAGTGACTTCGGCGCGGGTGTATGCCTTATAGCTGGTTCTTACTACTTTGTGGAAGCCGGAACCGGGCGACCTTTGCGATATCCCGAGGCGCAGACCAACGAAGGCGGAGGGGTAGTTCAAAACGGTAGTGACCCTACCGTCTTGACGCCCGACGGACGCGCGGCGATCGCGGAGTATGAGTTTGTCGGCACTGGCTTTTACGTCGGGGAAGGATTTGTAGTCACGAACCGTCATATCGCTCAGCCATGGCTCGCCGACGAGCGGACTCAGAGTTTGAGCTCCAGCGTCCGTGGACAGCCGCGTCTTAAGAAACTGATGGCCTACTTCCCGGACCACCCGCAGGCGATAGCGCTCAAGTTCAAGGCAGCTGCCCAGAGAGATGATCTGTCGGTTTGCGCTTTGGATTTGCCGGAAATTCCCTCCGGGATTCCCATCCTTCCGCTTGAAACCGATCCTGATGCAGTGGCGGTTGGCAAGACCGTAGTAATGATGGGCTACCCTTCGGGGCCGGATCGTCTTCTTGCGCTTCTGGATGATGCTGAATCCCGGGGCATACAACAACGCTACGCCTCGCTCGATGCCCTCCTGGGATTTCTGGCTGAAAGCAGACGTATTCAACCCCTCACGACCCAGGGCAGTATTACAGACATCAACGGCAGGCGTATCGCCTATGACGCGCGAACCGCCGAGGGTGGGTCGGGCGCACCCTTATTCGGACCATCCGGCCGCGTTATTGGCGTCAACTTCGCAGTGTTTACTGAAAACCAGGCCTCTAACTTTGCCGTTCCGATCCGCTTTGCCATCACTTTGTTGGAACGAGCCGGATGGCAAGCTCCCGCCGATAAGGAGGGCAAAGACGCAGAAGCCGCAAACTCCTCACAGACCACCCACGCAATCGCGTCAACCCAGAAATAGTTTTGCGAATACGGAAACGGGGCTCTGTTTCCTTCTCGACAAATCGCCGCACACACGAGTTGTTGACGCAACTTTCAACGGACTATTTCGCATCGGAGAGACCAACTGTTGCAGTCGTACTTGTGCCATAACGGCAAACGAAACTTGGCCGGACGAAATTAGACTAATGGTATATTGGCGAAGGCCCTCTCGGCATGATCTTTGCTGCTCGTGGCTTGGACCAATCAAAAATTGGATTTGTGTAACACCTTAAAACAAGAAGTGCAGCAAAACGGCGTCATGCGGATTGATAGAACTCGACGTTTGAAGTTAGTCTCAGGCATGAGCCTGCTTCGCTCTAAAGCGGCGGTGCGACCTAAGTCCTGCCTCTTGCTCGCTCTCTTAGTAGTTCTTTCACCCCTGGCACGGACGGTATCGCTGGGCCAGAACCCCCAGCAAGCTAGTGTTGCGGTCGAAGCGCAATCAGCCGACATCTTTCGTTTGGAGCGAGTCCCTGTCGCAGGCGGTGCCGAACTGGTAACTGTTCTTGCGAAACTTGATGGCCTCGACATCCCTGAAGATAAGAAATGGGTACCACTCGTAACCGTGCTGCGTGATACGCTCGGTGATTTCAATTCCGAGAATGATCGCCTGCGGTATGTGTGGCCTTTAACCTATACTCGCCCAACGCTGAAGCAAAAGATTCTGGGCGCAATTCCCTTTCTCTACGCCCGGGTTGGCAACAGAGAAAAGATGTCCGACAAGTCTCCTCCGCCCGTGATGGATCTTGCCGCGACGGACAAGGACGTATGGAACAAGATATTCTGGGCTGCCCTGCAAAGTATTCTCCTCGATCCATATGGGATGCCCGTAAAGGCCTCGACGCGCTCGTACCGCCGAAATATTACAGACTATCGCAAAACACACATCATCCGGGCGCTCGCAGTACTTTCGCTCTATCAGGCTCTCCATGGTGACTCTGCCTTCTCGCCGTCAGAGATGGGGGAGATCCAATCTCGTCTCTCGCTAACCGATAAGACGTTTGGGGGATTGGTTGATGATCTGAATCTGCAGCGTTACTACGAGCGGACGACGACACAACAGAAAGATGAACGCGGCCATAACTGGGAACTCCTGCGCCAGCGGGCGGAAGCTGAATCGCTCTACTTCGAACCGCTGCAGATGCCGGATGGCAGCATGACTCATGCCTTGCTTTGGATTGCCAAGCGGGATCTGACGAAACAACCAGATCATCGTTTCAGCGGTCGTTTCCTCAACATCTCGGATCCTCGCTCAGACAAGCGACTGCTCAATTGGAAGGGCTATGTCGAAACTCGGTACTTCGACAAAGAAAGTCGGCCCGTGTCACCCGATGCTAGCAATGCCCAACCCGTTGAGATGATCCCCGTTGCTTTATACGGATTGGACAATCCGAAGATTCCGATGTTGCTGATTGATTTTCGCGACGGTCTGAACCCCAAGAAACGCGAAATGTCGCGCCGGGTCTTGCAGGACATCGCGGGAAACATACTATCGCTTTCCCGTTTTGCAAACGTGCCTTACCTCCTGGGGCGTACAGTTTTCGACTTCGTTACTGGGCGCCGCGGGATTGATGTCAACCAGCCATCGCGGCTCAAGACCTACTCACAGCTAAAGCTGCTGCTTGCGCTCAACCAGTCGTTGGAGCCGGAACTTCGCGAGCAAATAACCTCGCGGCTGGAAAAGGTTTCGCTTAACCCTCTCGAAAATGATCTCGAGGTCGAAGCAAAAGTTGCAACACAACAGTACGAGGCGGTATTGGCCTACGCGAAACAAGCCGATGGTCTACCGGCAAAACTGGACCGAGATCGCCGGGCAGAAATGGTTCCGCTTGAGCATGGACGTGTCGACCAGTTGCTTTTCCGCGTGGCCAACGTTCTCTCTTTTGGCAAGTACGTCCACCGCGAGGATGCAACATCGGACATTGGACAACGACTCGATGTGGCGCGGCGTATCTCGTATCACACCAGTTTCCTGCGCCAGGTGGCGAAGTCGGATTCTCTAATTGACGTCGCGTGGGATCTCGAGGAAGTTCGGAGATCGCTCTCCTTTATTGCAGAGCAGGGCAGTGAGTCTGGCGCCAGTGCTGTGATCGCGGCTGGTCGCATCTTTGCTCGAACGCACGATGAACAAACGCGTCGCGCTTGCCTTGAAAGCCTTTCCAGAATTCCTACAACCAGGGCAAAGACCGAACTATTGCGAATTTCTCAAAACAAAGAGCTTGATCCTACGTGGAAAGACTCAGTTAAGTCTTACATCAGCCAGCCTCGGACTCCAGCTATCTCCGTAAGCGTAAAATCCGGTTCAGGCAGATCCGATCAACAATAATGATGGGCCAGCTTCAAACCAATCGCGATCATTCGGTCGCGCATTTTGTAAGGCGTTTTGTTTGTTTCCGATCATTCCGAAACGCTTCCCTTCTGATTCTGATTGTCTCGTTGACGCCCATCCTTTGCGGCGCCCAAACCAAACGTCTTGTCCTTATTAAGTGTGATGGTCTTCCCTACGGATTAGTGGACCGCGCCGTGAAAGAACGCGACCCGCGCACCGGCAAGAGCCAACTTCCCTGGATTGATTACATCTACTATCAACGCGGCTCGAGACTGGAAAACTTTTATGTTCGCGGGATGAGTCTCTCCGCTCCCTCATGGTCATTGCTGGAAACAGGCCAGCATCTACAGATCAAAGGCAACGTCGAGTTCGATCGCTACATACTAAAAACCTACGACTATCTCAACTTTGTGCCCTTTCTGGTTTTGAGTGCTACTGGTGACCGGGTTGACATGTCCGCCGTCGAGGTCCTGGACTCTCTAAAGATGCCGATGCTGGTCGACGCCTACTCCCACGACGAGCGCTATGTCACCTTCTCGCTGTTCCAGAGAGGGCCCCGTTTCATCACCTATCAAAATAGTCTGATCAACAGGTTCAAGCGAGCCCCCAGGGATCTATTCGATGAATGGACGATGGGCTTCGAACTTCGCAACGCTATCTCAGATGAGCTGCTTAGAGAGCTTATCACCAAGCTGTCGGACCCTGGAGTTCGCTATCTCGATATCGTGCTGACTGACTTTGATCACCTTGCGCATCACAACAACGACTATGCATCGCAATTGGTTGTCCTGAAACAAATCGACTCAATTCTGGGCCAGGTCTGGACAGCGATACAGAAGACTCCATTGGCAGATGAGACTGCGCTGATCGTAGTTTCTGACCACGGCTTCAATAGCGACGAGCGGATCTACAGCCAGGGTTACAACCTCGTGAAGCTTCTGGCCAGCCGTGACGGTGGCGGTCATCACGTAATCACAAAACGGCGGCTCTTGCTCGACTATGCAATCAAAGGGGTGAATCCTTTTGTTCCTATGATTACAACGACCACACGGGATTCGTTCTATCTGCCCGGCCAGAGCGCAAATTATCCTACGGCCATGCTTGATTTCGATGGCAATGAACGAGCGTCGATTCACCTGCGCGATAGCGATCTCAATTTGCTACATATCCTTTTGCAGCAACTCCAACGCAAAGACCTCAATCAGAAGCTCCGCCATGCCGCTGCCGATCTGTTTTTCGAGACAATTGAAAGGCGTCGAGACTGGCAGGAAGACGTTGACGGACTCAATCAGGAGCTGGGCGCTTTGCGACGAAGTATTGAGCAACAAGAAAAGCTATGGGCTGCGCAGCCGAAAAAGCTCAGTAAAGAAGAAGTTGCAGGAGGTCGCGACGATGAGATTAAGCGCATATCCGCCCAATTGAAACGCTGGCAGGGGCAGGAAAAAGCTTATACTCAATACAGCCAAACAATGACGAGATTGCTTGCGCTAAACCGCGCCAATTTCTCGGGCGCCGGTCAGAAGATTGAGGATCTGATTCCGACCCTATCTATGGGTGATGGGAACAGTACTCATGAACTGCAAAACTATATCGTTGGTCTGGTTCCTGAAGGACTTATTCTGAAAGCTAACGGTACGCTCGATCAGGAAAAAAGCTTTGTGCGGATTAATTACTTCTCGCTTCTGCACGACATCGTCGTGCGAAATAACGTGCAGCCCGGTGTTGCCAATCGTCCCATTGATATGATAGCCACACGACTGCCGTCAGAACTGATTCGGCCACTAATCGATGACCTCGATATAACCGATGACGTGATCTGGGTGTACGATGGACCAGACAACCAGGCACTAATTCTAGCGCGGAAGGATGCTCAGGGCGGTTTGAGTTTTCGATATCAGCCCATCAGAAATCTTACTCAGGACGAAACTGGTCGGTTACATTTCGAACATATTCCGTGGCGGGCCGGCTTGCCGCTGCACATTTTCGAAGACGAACAGTTGAATGTACCCTCGAGTGATCGCGTGGGGTGGCTGAGCAGTTGGCACACTGACGTTGACTGGCTCCGTGCTTTGCATCTAACCAATTATTCAAATGGCCTGATCGGACTGTACGAAGAGCTTGCCCGGCAGCCAAGCGAGCGGCTCTCACTCGAAGAGCCTGGTATCTCAGCCGATGAACGACTGATGCGCCGGTTTTTGAAGCGTCAGCGTAAACTGATCGAAGCAGACTTGTTGGTAGTGGCAAAGAATCACTGGAATTTTGATGTAAGGGGTTTCAATCCGGGAGGCAATCACGGTTCCTTTTTCCGCATCTCTACTCATTCGACCTTCATGATCGCCGGCGGTGAGAAGACCGGGATTCCTCGCGCCACAGTGATTAACGAACCCTACGACAGCCTTAGTTTCGTTCCTACCCTGCTGGCCTTAACCGGCGAATTACGCGATGATAGTTCTCCCGTGCCGGTACTTTGGAACAAAGGATTTAGACGTTTTCCTGGCCGAGTGGTGAAGGAGCTCTTGCCACCTGTACCGCCTAATCCGAGAATCGCAGATACTGGAGCAAGCACATCGCCTTGATTAGATCAGGAGAAGAGTTAGCGACTGACTGGGTAGACGAGACAGAAGAACTTTCCGAAGAACCCGAAGCTTCGGTTTCTGGCAATTCACGGCGCTCTTTCATCTGGCTTCAGGCGTTCGCTTTTCTTCTCGGCCTGGGTCTCCTTGTCTACGTTATCCATCGCGTTGGCGTGCAACCCATCTTCGATGCGCTGTTGCGAGTCGGATTCGGGTTCTTCTTTGTGCTGGCCATCAGCGGAACTCGCCATTTCCTGCGTACGATAGCGATGCGCGCCGCTGTGCCCGCTGAGCACCGCCGCATTAGTTTTCTGGAAGCCTTCACAGCCCGTCTCGGCGGCGAAGCGATCAGCTTTCTTACTTTCACTGGTCCACTGCTGGGCGAAGCGACCAAAGTTGCCCTGCTCCGCAAACGCATACCACTTACTTACGGCGTGCCTGCGCTGGTCGTCGACAATCTCCTTTACAACCTGTCAGTAGTGTTCTTCATTCTCAGCGGCGCCTGTGTGATGTTGTTTGCATATCATCTGCCGCCGTTGGTCTATTACGTCTTAATCGCAATCGCGCTGATCGCCGCGCTTGGCATTGCGGCGGCCGCCCTCGCAGCCAGGCGCCGGGTGATGTTACTCACGTGGGTGATCGATCAGTTAGCACGACTGCGGCTGAGTCCGAAAGTCATCCTGCGAAAGCGCCATCACATCTATCACCTGGAATCGAAGGTCTACGATTTCTACAAGCACCATCCCGCAGCGTTCTTCGGAATGATCGGTTGTAACCTCGCGGCTCACGCAACCAGTGTCATTGAAGTTTTCGTCACGTTGCGGATGCTGGGGTTTCACCCGAATATCGCCCAGGCCTATATCATTGAGTCTCTCACCAAGGTGATTAATTTTGTGTTTGCGTTTGTGCCCGGTACGATCGGTGTCTACGAAGGCGGCACGGAAGTGATTTTGCGAACGCTGGGCTTCGCGACCGCGACTGGAGTCACCCTGGCTCTGGTGCGCAAAGCCGGCATCGTTTTTTGGACATCAATTGGGCTGCTGGTTCTGACATGGCGTACATTGCCAAACGCCTGGCGACGATTACTGGATCGCAGTCCTCGGTTACAAAGGCTCATGGATAGTCTCGTACTCTCAAACATTGCCCATCGCCCAGCGCGAACAGCAGTCAGTATTCTCGGCACGGCAGTTGGGGTGCTGCTGATTGTTTTCACTGTCGGTTTGGCTCACGGCATGTTGCATGAACGCGGTCGGCGCGAATCAAACATCGGCGCCGAAATAATGATCAGGGCGTCAGGCACGCTTGGCTTTGGGGGTTCGTCTCCCTTTATTTTGCCCGACGCGCGCGCCGCGGAAATTGTGCGCATTGAAGGCGTGCGAGCGGCGACTCCCCTTGGTCAGGCAATCGATCGCAGCGATGCGGGTTTTGGCTCGCGTCTGATCGACGGAATAGTTTTCGATGAATACGCGCAGTTGACCGGTCTGACAATGCGCGAAGGACGAAAACTGATAGATGGCGACGAAGCAATTGTCGACGCTGTCTGGCAACAGCAACGTCATGCGACTTTAGGTTCGACGGTTCAACTTTTCGAGCGACCTTTCACGATTGTAGGTGTGTACGAGCCACCTGGAGGCGGACGAATCAAGATTCCTCTGGCGACGATGCAGGAGCAGGAAGGCGCCGACGGGCGTGCTTCAGCGATTCTGGTGGCCGTCAAGGATCCATCAAAGCAAGAGGACGTCGCCGCTCGCGTTGAAAAACAATTCCCGGACCAGCAGATTATCTTCACGCGTGATCTGCCGGAACTTTACGCCTCAGGCGTGCCGGCTCTGAATGTATTCATAAGAGTGGTAGTGGGCGTAGCTGCTACTATCAGCATGCTGGTGATCTTACTGGCGATGTATACGACCGTCACCGAACGCACGCGGCAAATTGGAATTCTCAAAGCGCTCGGAATGTCCAAGCCGGCGATTGCCTGGGTTATTGAGCAGGAGGCGATCATCGTCAGTCTGCTGGGTGTAATGGCAGGAGTGCTGCTTACCTTCGCCGTCCGGTTTGCGGTGATGCGGGTAACAAGCCTGACGATAGAGATCGAGCCACGCTGGATCTTCGTCGCTCTTCTCGTCGGGCTAATCGGCGGCAGCATCGGCGCCCTATATCCGGCGCTGAGAGCTGCGAGACAGGACGCGGTTGACGCGTTGAGTTACGAGTGAAACAGAACCGCCGGAAAAAATGAAAACGAGCCACAGATTAACGCGGATGACACAGATCGAAACAGGGGTGGTAGCCATGTTCGCATGCTTGAACTAATTGATTAGATGGGAGCTTACGATCATGGATGGCTGGGGGTTTCGGTCTGGGGGTTGTCGGCATCTGCCTACTCTGGTTTATTGTGAAGTGGCTCTACTTCGACCCGGCTAGACGCGAGTATCGGATGTGGGTTAGGGATGCCTGTCCAGGCTATATCGTGGCCGGTAACGATGCCCCCTTCGTAAATAGTTTCTTGACCCAAGATCTATCAGAGATTAGAGGCATTGAACAACAACGCCTGGTAGCAGCGTAGCAGCGCGCGGCAGCTCGCAAAGAATAGCAGCGATTTGCTCCAAACTGCTTCGAGACGTATTTCATATCAGCGGAACTAGCGACCTTCTCTTTCAGTACGTCGGGCTGGGCTCCGACAGCGCCACATAACGACACGTTGGACGGAGCGGCGGTAGCTTGTTCCTCAAATGGTCCGCTTCATCCAAGGCATTCGTAATTGCGCCGCCCGCTCAACGTGAGCGTTCGGTGCTTCGTGATCGATTCTGTGGTAGATTCTTCCATATATGAGTGCAAAGGAAGAAGTTGAAGCGCTCTTGAATAAGTTGCCGGACGACTGTTCATTAGAGGACATCCAGTATCACCTGTATGTCATTGAGAAAGTTCGAAATGGTCTAGAGGCGGCCGATTCTCAAGGTACTGTACCTCAGGAAGAAGTTGAGCAACGGCTTGGCAAATGGCTTACCGAGTAGCGTGGTCGAGGAGAGCTGTTGAAGACCTTGAAGCGATAGCTCAATACATCTCTGCGGATTCCACTGCTTATGCCGCAGCAGTGGTGAAAACAATTCTCAACACCACAGGCAACCTTTCACGTTTCCCCTTCGCAGGTCGAGTCGTTCCAGAGTTAGGCGATGATAGTGTTCGCGAGCGGTTCGCCTATAGTTATCGAGTCATTTATGGAATTGAGAAAGAAGTCGTGACAATCGCGGCTATAGTTCACGGCAAGCGATGGATGGATGTAGAGTAAAACGTTTTTCGGCGGCGCACCGAAAAACAAGGGCTTGCAGCGAACTCGCCGTTTCATAGCTTCTTTGGTAAGTTGCGTTGGCGAGCCGCTGAAGCGCAGCGCTGG
>WNGF01003003.1_pt1 | contig 24270 bp, 20 predicted proteins | sample 5400641 | NCBI WGS metagenome assembly WNGF01 (sample SAMN13153371, study PRJNA577476) | soil metagenome | isolation source: 80 cm soil or saprolite under grassland replicate 2 | place: USA:California | collected 2016-06-15 | reverse complement strand
AATGAGTTGACTGCCACCCTTCTCCGATGCCTTCGGCAACCAGACAATCTCTCCGGGAAACTGTTCAAAATCCCCAGCCCCGAGACTCACGGCTTTGCGTCCCTGCTTCACAACAGGTTTGCCTTTATCGTGTGCAATCGTTTGTTTTGAAAGAGCGAAATAGCACCGCAAACGCGGCCAAACAACATTAAACACAATCGAGGAATGCCTGTCAATACTGTAGATTCCCCCGGCGATAATGCCTAGGGAAACCCAGAATGTCGCTATTTTCTCGCTGACTATGTTGGAGATGGCTTAGGGTAAATTGAAAACTAAGGGTTCTCTCTGTAATCTGCGTTCTAATGTGACGTGGTGACATCTGAGGGTTGAATGCAACAGTCTCCGATTTCCGAAATGATGGTCCGAGCGATACGGTTGGCCCGACGTACATGGCCCTTTCGATTCGGGCGAGAGTTCCCGAATCATCTGGGTGCTCGCCTAGCAAGATGGGGATGGTTGAAACCTGTATGGCACGAGTTTCAACCAGGACTCTGGATGCGCTTACGCATTCAAGATATGACGCAGGAGACCATACTGCTAGAAGATGTGTGGGATCCACTGCTAACGGACTTCGTGCGAAAGACTCTAGGCCCGAATGGGATATTCATTGACGTTGGAGCAAACGCTGGGTATTTCACATTGATCGCTGCCCAGTGTGTTGGTGATTCAGGGAATGTCTTAGCGATTGAGCCTAACCCTTCTGTTGCAGACCAACTTAGAGGCAATGTTGAACGAAGTAATCTCTCACATGTGATCATCGAGCAAACAGCATGTTCAGACTCGCCCTCGACGATGACCCTTTATATCCCTGATGAATCTAAGTTAGGCCAAGCATCCCTTTCTAAATCCAATGCTGGCGGTGTAGAAAGCCTGCTGGTTAGATCCGTGACCCTCGACCAGTTAATCCGTGATCACGCGCTCGACAAGGTGACGTTTGTGAAGATTGACGTGGAAGGGGCGGAGTTGATGGTGTTCCACGAAGGATGAGGTGATCGCATTCTTATCGAGTTTTTCCTATTCTATAGTGAGTATGGGTGGCCATGAAAATTACATATGCCGACCAATCTGATGTTGGTGCAGTGCAACTCCGGAAATTGTTGCGAACAGAGACACTGGGAATCTGATGAAACGAATTAAGACATTTGTTAAAAGAACAGTCCCCGAGCCAGTGAGGATGTTCCGTTATACGCTTGCTGAACGTGTCAGATACTATCCAGAACTGTTATTAAGTCTCGGTCGTAAGCTGGAATGTCCCATTTGCCGTTGGCGGTTTCATCGAATGCGTCCCGCAGGGTTTGATTATCCAGTGCTGAAAGAAAAGCAAGTTGTTGGCGCTAGCTATCACGAAGACGAGGTTTGTCCCCATTGTATGTCTAACTCAAGAGAAAGACTTCTCTATCTCTACCTAATGAGCAAAGGTGATTTCTTCTCAAAGCCAAAACGACTTCTTCATATAGCGCCCGAACCGAACCTACAGAAACTGATGCGAGCCGTCTCCAATCTTAAGTATTTTTCTGCAGATCTTTATGAGCCACATGTGATGGCTCGTATTGACGTCACGCGGATGCCGTTTCCGGATGAGAGTTTTGATGTAGTCCTTTGCAATCATGTGCTCGAGCATGTGCCAAATGACGCGCGAGCAATGCGAGAGCTTCACCGGATTCTCCGACAGAGCGGATGGGCAATACTCCAAGTTCCCATAGCATTAGCCCTGAAACACACCTTGGAAGATGAGAATGCCACCACAGAGCAGCGCAGGATTGAGCTATTTGGCCAACGCGATCACGTTAGGCTGTATTGTCAGGATGATTATGTGCAGCGACTCCGGCGGAGTGGCTTTGAAGTTGTGATTGAGCACTTTGCAAACAGTCTTACCACGGCCGATGTTCATCGTTATGCCCTCAATCCTTTAGAGGTCATCTTCGTTGGACTTAAGTAACCTCATGAGTAAAATGTGTCCTTGTTACCTAAGAGATTTGACCTTATGAGTATCCCAGAGTTCACAACCACGGAAACAGGCGCTGACTTCGTTGTAGACGCGCCGCTCGTCGACGAGGAAGCACTACCCATGGCAAACAAAGTCTTTCAAGACACGCTAATTATGTCTGGTTGCACGGCCAGATGAGCGAGCCCGCGGTTCTCTTCCTTTTAGATTGGCAGCCAACCTCATGGAGTACCCGCGAGGATTACTTTCGCCACTTAAGCAGCCGGCTTGCGCGGCAAGGGATCACTCCCCTGCTCACCGTCTCCGGCGAGATTCCAGAGGAAATCCGCACGCGCTTCGAAGAGGCTGGGGCGCAAGTGACTGCCTGTTCCTACCACCAGCAGCCGCTGCGGTACTGGGCTTACGTGTGGGGTCAAGCTCGTAGGTACAACGTGCTGCTGGTTCAGGTTCGCTTCTTTGATTATTTCACTCTGCTACTGTGGATGTGCCGCTTGAGCGGAATCGGGCGAATCATTTTCACTGAGGCGAATTCCGGTGAATGGTCAGACCGCGGCGATTGGAGGGCGACTCTCGTCCGATTGCGAGCCGCTCTGGCGTGCCGCCCGGTGCGAAAGTTTATCGCCATATCCGAATTTATAAAACGTCGCTTGGCCGCCGTGGGTCTTCCAGAGGATCGGATCTGCGTGGTCTACAACGGCATCGACACCGGCCGCTACCTGCCCGATCCTGAGAAGCGGGAAGTTCTGAAAAGAGAGTTTTCCAGCGATTCCGAGACCTTGTTCGTTCTGTTTGCATCCGCGCTCCTCGAATGGAAACGCCCGGAACTGGTACTGTCCGTCTGCGCCGAACTCACCCGGCGGGGACTTGCAGTCAGACTGCTGATGGCTGGCTCCGGTCCGATGCGGGTCTCGCTCGAAGCAATGACAGAGGAACTGGGAATTCAAGATCATGTGTGTTGGCTGGGTCATCGCGAAGAACTGCAGCGTGTTTTCCAAGGTGTAGATGTCTTCTTACACACAGCCAAGGGAGAGGCGTTCGGAAACGTGCTGGTCGAGGCCATGGCTTGCGGAATTCCAGTCGTCGCAACGCGTAGCGGCGCAGCGGCGGAAGTCATCGACGAAGGTACTACCGGACTGCTAGTGGATCCAGGTGTAGGCGAGGTCGAGCGGACAGCCGACGCCATCGAATCTTTATGGAAGAAGCCAGAGCGCCGCGCCGCGATGGGAGAGGCAGGTATCCGCCAAGCGGCCCGGTTCACGGTCGAAGCTTGCGTCGACAACACGCTGGCGGTTTACAGCGACGTAACAGGCGACAGGATTCAACCGGTCTGACTAAACATGAGCATCAGAATCACCAACAAAGACATCTGAGTCGTGTCCATCTCTCTCCCTTTACCCCGCTCTGAGGCGGGCTCAGTACTCCTTGAACACCTCATCGAATTGCTATTGTGTGATTTCGCCGCGTTCAAGTTTGCAGAGCGGGCAATTACCAAATCCGCCGATTTCTTCTTCGTGGTTCTCCTGCATGTTTTCAAAGAGGCTCATCACACTTGCTCCTTCACGCTGCGATTTTTTGCCAAACTTTTTTGATTCCACCTTGCTTGTAAAGCTCCAGAGTTCCGACAACCGTTGGTTTGTCCATAGCGAACATGACGTTTGGGTGGTACGTGGCCCGTTTCTGGTACTTGGGAAGGTGGCGAACTAACAACCTCCTAGACTTCGACACCAAATCAATGATATTTAATCTCTCCCTTCGGACCTCAAACGATAAGGAAACTCACATAAGAATGCCAGCCCGATCAAATATAGAATGGAGGAAATGGGGAAAATCAGATCCACTCTATGGCGTAGCATCCCTTACCGACCGTAATAAGAAAGGCGCCCATCCGTGGACAGACGAGGAGTTCTATGCTTACGGAGCCGAGGTCTGGGCTGAATACAAACCAGAATGGGAGAGCTATGGTGTAAATCGAAAGTCGTGCGTAGAGATAGGGTGCGGGGCAGGTCGCTTTACCAAGCAGCTCTCAACATATTTTGATCACGTGGATGCTGTAGATGTATCCGACGATATGATCGAATACGCCAAGCGAAATATTGACTCCGAAAAGGTTTTCTTTCACGTAACGGACGGATCTATCCTTCCTGTACCTGACTCCTCTGTCACTGCGGGTTTCTCCAGCGACGTCTTTCAGCATTTTAGTAAGCCTGCTTTCGCGGAAGTGTATTTCAGAGAACTATACCGCGTGCTACAGCCTGGCGGCTCAATCATGATTCACTTGCCGGTCTTCTCTTGGCCTGGTGCAATGAACCGAGTATTTGTCGCTCTGTATAGGCTGTGGTCCTACCTCGACGCCGTGCAAGCCGAAGCCAGACGTCTATTCATATCTGCCGAGATCGGACGACCATTCATGTTTGGTATCAAATTCGAGACGCAGTGGCTATATCAATTTTTGCGAATGGTGGGGTTTCAGGACATCCAAATTCGTTACTTTGAAAACTCAGCGGGCAAGCAAGGCACCAGTTTTCGTCCGTATGTCTTCGCCAGAAAGCCATTTGCCTGAGAAAACACGAACGGGTTGAGCAGATTCAAGTACTGGCACAAGTCTGACGATCAGGGCGCTTTAATCGCGCTCGATGCGGGACCAAACTTAGGACACTTCGTCGGCAAGTCCAGAATCACGAGCCAGGATTTGATTTCCGCGTCTGAGACCTGGCACGTAGGAAAATCGTAAGAGACTCAGCGTGTTCGTGGATCCACTTCTAGCGGGGATGTGAAGGAGTCCTTCGTGTTCATCGTCGAGTGAACCCCTTCGGGTCATCTATTATGTTCCGGCACCATAGTTCGAGTATCATCAGCGACCATGCCTGAGGGAATGTCGACCAATAGCGTTGGCTTCCAGCTACAGTAGTGAGAAGATCCGGATCCAGAAGTCCACGGGCGGTCACAGTCTCGCGTGAACATGTCTCTTGGAGTAGCGACGCTAAACCACCCTTCCCCCAATGCGCGAAAGGCAATCCAAAACCCTGCTTGGGTCTATTCAAGATGTCTGGTGGCAAGATGTCGCGGAGTGCGTGAATAAGCACTCGCTTCGAGCCACTTTTCCCGTATTCGTATCCGTTCAACTTCGCATCTCCGAGCTTGAATTCCTCAGCGCAGGATTGGGCGAACTCCGCAACCTTTATATCAACTAGAGGTACGCGCAGTTCGAGTGAACTAGCCATACTCGTGGCGTCGGAATCACGAAGCAACTGACATCCCATATACACATCTACGTCCAGGAGAGACGATAAGCCAACCGGCGACGCGTTTCTCCACGTTGGATCAATCAACTGCAGAACCCTTTCTACGCCATCCTGATCGCCCGATTCCCTAGTACTACCTACCAACTGCCCCCCGACCAGATATCCAAACACGCGGTGGCAGTCGATCCATGTTGTGATCGAATGGGCCTTCGACGCCAACCCGTCCAGCCGACGAGCAAGCGGGCTCTGAGGAGCAAGGCCGCGGATAGCGCGGGCTACCTTTGCCGGAAGAACATAAACTCTTCCTGAGCCAGAAGAGAAGTTCCGGACAACTCTGGCGGAGGGGTATCCTGCGAACCATTCGTCTCCCCCAAGGCCTGAGATAACCCCCTTGACGTCACGGGCCGCCGCGCGTGATATGAGCCACGTGTTAAGACCATCGACGGATGGTTGATCAATCTCCGCCGCGAAGCGTGGAACCAAATCCCGCACTTCCGTGCTGGTCACGTCCGCTACGGTGTGGTCGCACCCAAGCGAAGCAGCGAACGCGGTAGCTTTATCAGCTTCGTCGCGACCGGGAAGATCAGGGAAACGCAAAGTATAAGTACGCAGCCGTGGGTTTCTCCTGATCATCAGCCCAACCATTCCTGTCGAGTCCACGCCGCCGCTGAGGAAAGCTCCGACGGGCACATCGGCCATCGCATGCAGAGCAACGCTTTCTTCGAGTACAGATCGGAGCCGCTCAGCCGCCTGGTCCAAAGTCTCCGGCATAGGATTAAACGGCGGCATGCTCCAGAATGTCTTTTGGGTGATTTCACCAACTGGGCTGAACTCGAGCAGCGATCCTCGTTCCAACATTTTGACGCCGGCAAGAATTGTCCGTGGCTGCAGCACGAATCCGACCGCCAGATAGTCGATGAGGCCTTCCCGATCGATTTCTGGCTTAATTAGTCCGGAAGCGAGCAACGTACGAAGCTCAGAAGCAAACACCAAAGGTCCACTCGGACCTTCGGGCCTGCAGAAATAAAGAGGTTTGATGCCGAACGGATCTCTTGCCAGGATGACCTTGGGCCGGCCACCCGGAATACTTTCGCGCCAGTCGAGGATGGCCAATGCGTACATACCACGCATGTGGTGAACGAAATCGAGTCCACGTTCGAGGTACAGAGCCAGCACCACTTCAGTATCAGAGGATGATCGGAACGGATACCCATTGGCTGCCAAACGTTCACGCTCGGCAGCATGGTTGTACATCTCTCCATTGAATATGACTGCTACGCGTTTGTCTGGGGACCAGATCGGCTGCAGGCCGCGGTCGCTAAGATCCACTAACGCCAGCCTTACAGCGCCGACTGCCCCTCCATCGAACGTCAGGGTACCTTGACCATCCGGACCGCGATGGGCCATCGCTCGCATCATGTTGGCCAAGTGCGGCGAGTAGTCAGTAGACCCGCCAATCACTCCTGCTATTCCACACATAATTGATCCCCCAAGCTCAAAGGAAAAGCACGAGAAGATAATAAGGTTATGATCTGTCTGACGCACCACACCGGTTTCGGATTGTCCCCGCGTCTTTTCAGATCGTCGAGCCGGTCCACTGGAAATCCAGGATATTTAATCGTTTTAACCTCTTGCTCGTTTAGACTTTAGCGTCGTCATGGGTAGGGGTTTGCGGCCAGCATGAAAAGAAGTGACTCGGTGGTCGCAAATAGTGATAATAAGCTTCAACCCCATGCTGTTCTTAGGTGAAAAAGTTATGCCTAAGTCTTTCCGATATCTTCTCTTCGGAGCCGTATTGTTGCTGGTTTCTACCAGCGCAGAAGCAGACCCGCTGGTGCTGACTGTGACCAATCCAAACCAAACCATTAATTATGGCCAGCTGAACGAATTCGGCGTAGCGCAGGTTAGCTTCATTGGAGATTTGTCCAACAGTTCTAATCAACAGATAACAATCGGTACGCCAGGACTTCCTTGTTGTGATCCATCTTCATATCACTTAGAAATCACACAGCAGTTAACATCACTAGGCCTCATCTACAATTCGCAATTTCCGACCACTGTGGATGCTCTCTCCAATATCAACGGGTTGAATCTGTTTACTGTAAACGTGCCGCTATGGACGAACGCTCCTGCTCACATCATCACCGGAATATTCACCGTCTATTATTACCTTCCGGGCGGAGCTGTACAAAGCGTATCAAACAACATCAGTATTAACGTGCCCGCGGGAATTCCAGCGCCTGAACCGACAACACTTGCTCTCTTGGCAACCGGAGTCGGTGGCCTCATTCTCCGGAAGCGTAGACGTCGGTCCAGTCCTACATCAAGAAGAGTCCACAAGCATTAAACAAACCGCTAATTTGGGCGGATTGGTCCTGGCTGGTCGAAGTCGAACATGCCGAATCAAGCAACAGCAACAGAGCTAGTCCATATGATTTATTGTCTTATTCCGTAGGTTTCCAGTAATTGAGCTACGTTTTCTCTTAAATTAAACTGGGTGTCTACCGCCAACCGACCCCTTCGTCCCATCAACTTGCGCAGCTCAGGATCGTGCAAGAGCAACAGCAGTTTATTAGAGGCCGCGGCAGTGTCGCCTCGTTCTACCAGGTAGCCGGTTTCGCCATCAAGAACTAACTCTGGTATACCCCCGACGCGTGTTGCGACAATGGGTTTTTCAAATGCCATCGCTTCAGCAATCATCCAACCAAACAATTCGTTCCAGCGCGACAGTTGGCACACAACATCGGCAGCGTCAAAAACACCTTCGCCAAACGGATCAGCAATCAGGCCCGTCCAAGTCACAGAATTGCCGAGCCCCATCGACTCAGCCTTTCTCGTGTATTCCGCTCGATAAGGGCCTTCACCAACAATAATGAAGTGGACCTCGGTTGTTTGATCGCGAACGAGCTTTGCGATGTCTAGAAGATCAAGGATGCCTTTCTCAGAAATAATCCAACTGATCTGAGCGATGACTTGCTTGTTTTCGGGGACTCCGAATTTTTTTCGAAAATTCACGCCACGAGACGCATCAGCAGAGACACGGGATAAATCGACGCCATTGTAAATGAGTTCATAACGGTCATTCTCAAGCAAGTCGAGTGTTTTCATGCACCGATAACCGTATTCGCTTACGCAAATGACCTTGGTTAAGGGGAAGTTGATTATGCGTACCAGCACTCGTTTCAAGAATGGGGCGCGTTCCGGAACATGATCAGCTGATCGAGAAGAATGATCGGTGAAGAATACCTTCTTAACTCCATATGCACGTGCGAGCCACGGCAACACACTTACGAAACCCATGAAATGAAGGTGCAGAATCTCGGGTCGATAAGTACGCAACACATTCCTCAACTGTTTTGTTGGAGAACCGTTGTGCGCTGTGTTCCCCAGAACTTCCACGCGCACATTTGGCATCTCAAGAAACTTCGACACTTCTGTAGTCGGCTTGGTGTCGAAGCAAAGCACACTATTCCACCCCTGCACTGCTAGTTGCTTCGACACCTCGCGAGCAAAAGTTTCTGTACCACCGATTCGAGAAGGTTCAACTCCAAAAACGGAGACTAATGTCGGCATCAGAAAAACTTAGTTTCAGCGGACGGACAGAAACATAATTGTTAATGGGTCGGTGAGATGGAGCATTGATGATGAGTTTTTACCCGCGAGTTCGCATTCGTCGTAATCGGTTGGCGATGCGCTCGCTTATAACCTTCGCGCGCAGATGCAGATTGAACGTCGTCGTTAAGCAGCGGTAAATGAAAGGAGGCTCGGCGGGTCGGACGTAACCTGGTATGAAACGAGTCTCATTGCCAAAGCCCAACAGCCGCTCATCCTCATCAGAAAGGTTTCCGAGAAACGCAGCGTTCAACAACAAAGGATGATAACGATAAAATCTACGATCGTCCTTCTGCAACTTAACCGCGGGATCATGGTAATTGAAGAACACGGCCTGACGTTCCTCAAGCATCGGGACGCCCTGCCGATGTATCCCCGAGGTGTCAAAAAGAAATGCCGTTCCAGCCGCGCCCATCATCTCTACCATCGACGTGTACCGAAGATTCTTCACCTCCACGTTCGGCACCGGCCGCGGATGCTGTTTCTGGTGTGTCCCACACATGTAATTAAACGCGCCACTTCGAACATCGGTCAGATAAAAGGCCAGCTTCAACTCCTTTGGGATTTTCGTGCTCTCGGTCTGGTCGTACCACGCATCGCCATGCCAACCGTGAAAATCCCGCTTAGTGGGCAGGGACTTCCATCCACGGGCTTCTGTCAGTTCCGCGTGATCGCCCAAGTAGGCACGAACCACGCTCTTTACAATGGGATGAATAGCGACGTCCAGAAATCCACGATCGAGCAAAAGTACATCTTCAATTACGTGGCGATAAGGTTCTGTTTTCTCGTAACCATCTAAGTTGTTCCAACGTATGCGAAGCAGCCTCGCTGCGAAAGCGCGTTGCATACCAGCCAACTGGTCCGGTGAAACCAGCGTAGGTAACGCGACGATGCCGTTACTTCTGAGCTCACCCACGTACTCAGTGATGGACGAATCCGGTACTGAACCGACTGAGGTCGGATGTGACGACTCCGCCTCTGGCAAAATTTCAGACCCGACGTGACTCATATCGTCATCAAATTAGGGCGTTAGTTAACTCAGCGCGCAACGAACTGTCAGATTTAGAATCCTCACGCATGATTTCACGCAAACTATAATCTCTGAAATCATTGGGATCTCCAGATTTGCCCTCAACGGCCGCGATTACCATATTGTAAGCCTCACGTGCGCTGGCGAAATGAATTCTGAACTTTTCGGTTCTTTCCGCCAGATCGAATACTTGCTGCATGAACCCAATAAGCTCACTACCGATCATAGTATCCTGGTCTTGATCGAAAAAACCATGGCAATAAAGCTTAATAAAGATCCAATCCGGTCGTCCTCGAACAGAAATATTAGCCTTACCCCAACTAATGAACCGATTGAGATTTAAAGGATAGTTGGCAGCAAGAGCCCCATCTTCAATGCGGGGTACCGGAAGGCCGCGAACTCGACGACTCCAATCGAATACTAAAGGGCCAGTGAAGATGACCGGTGGCTTAAATGCGCGACCCACTTCCAGGTTTACACCTGAACGATGAGGCACACGTTGCGACAATGGCTTACCACATTCGTAGATGGCATTGATCTTCGGCACCTGCGACTCGTCCGGAGCCGAAGGCAACGTGAAGTCCGCGTAGCACCCGGTTTCAGCCAGGATTTGCATTTCAGAATCAACGCCGCAATACCGGCCGCCGGCAGAATTCGCCAACGCCCAGTTTCCGTGTACGAAGCCATATGACGGTCTCGCAGAACGACTCTCTCTTGAGAGACACTTGTGCTCGATCGCCAACGTGTCACGGAAGTCTTCGAGAATCATCCGCGTGTTCTCCACAGTGTCAGGTTTCTCCAAGCCGTGGTGCAAATGGATCTCAACCTCGCCGTAGCCGCCCGACTGCAACGAAGCCAGCCGATCCAGTAGCGGACGTTCGTATTGCTCTGCCGGAAAAAAATTTGTGTGGCGAAACGGCGTGCCGTCATGATCGCGCACGGCATCACCAGTGGCCTGGGCCAGTTCGCACCACTTCTCAACGCGCCTCAGTGCGGGTTCACCTAACCCCGGCTCATAGTGGTTTGCGATCAGCAGGATGATGTGAGTCTCACCATCTGAGTCTCTCCATCGACGTACTAGTTCATTCGCCCTCCACTTCGGATATCTCACAAGCCAGGGCAAAGACCACTTCAGTTTGTCGACGAGGCTGTTTGAATACATGTGCTATTGCGATCCTTCTACCGTTCGCACGCCCGAGGCATCCAGCGCAGCTACATCGATTCCCGGGTCCTTTCCATCCGTGGCCCTTGAACGAAACTTACTCGCTGGCGCCAGACGCCAATCGCCTTTCAAATAATCCACGAACAGTATCTTATCGAAAGATTCGACGAAGAAGTTGCCTAACGGGTAATGGCTGGGGATCGACGAATCGCTTCGCAGCGCGTTTGTATTATCGGCAATTACATTGCCTTTGATCACACTATCGGGAAAGCAGCGACAAAACGGACCCTCTCGTTTGCACGGAGGACCTTCACCGACACAAACGAGCCCATACTTACCATACTGAACAATGTTGTCTCTGAATACGAAACTCTGAGTCGGCTGTTTGTAGCTCGTGATGATATTGCCTGCCTGTTGCACTGTGTTGTGCTCAACAGTGATCGCTTCTCCGCCATTGATCTGTATAAAGTACGCGATGTTTGCGGGGTTATCTTCAACCAGGTCCGTTATCAGGTTGTTACTGATCCTAATCCGGTGAGCTGTTTGGCTCTGGTGCTCGTTGTCGCTACCCAAAATATTAAAACCGCCGGCGGCGTGTCGCACGATGTTATTCGTGATCTCGACGTCTTCGATCGTACTCCACGGTGCTTTTCCATTCTGATTACGAACCGTTATCACGAACGCGGTCGTAAGGATCTGGCTCTCGATCAGGTTTCCATCGATTACAACTCTTCTGGCGTTCTTTAGTTCAAAGGTGCCTTTAATAGCGGCTCGCCCTTGCCATTCAATGGGCCTATGCAAATGGTTACGTCGAATCTCAATATCGGAGGGAACCAGGTCTTTGATAGAAGGATCTGAACCACCTATAAGGATTACTTCGCCACCAGCTTCGAGAAAGTTATTCACAACATGAAAAGGGCCCGGCCCATTCCAACCGGCAATTGCCTGCGTTTCATCACCAGCCCCTGCAAAACCAGAAACATACGAATTGAGGATTGACGTTTCTGCGCTGTTAATTGCGAATCCTCGTCGAGCCTTGTTGAGTCCGGTCGAGTGTACATAACAGCGATCAAAGATTAGATGATGGGGAAACTGAGAGTAGGAGTTGTAATCTGATGCACCAAGATCAACGAGATTGTATACGTATTCCGAGTTGGCGACTGGCGCGATTTCGGTGCCGATAAACCGATAATGATGAGCCTGCGGAGCTGTGGCCACGGCCGGCCTGCCTCCCGGTGAAAGGATTTTGGCCATTGCCTGTGCATGCTCCGGCGGCCTTACACGCTCACCTTCCTTAAGTATTGCCGAAAATCCTTCCGTCTGGATTGTGATGTATTCGTTATTATTTGTGCCCGCCTTAAACGGCAATATTACTGCTCCGTAGCTAGCGCCCGGCTTCAGAATAATATCGTCACCAAATTCGGCGTCATCGATGGCCTTTTGAAGATTGTCCGTAGCTTTTAGTCTGATTATTCGGCCCTTTTCTGGCTGTGAAGCGCGGCGCTGTCGCACTTGCGTTCCGGCGTGCTGACAATTAGCAAAACTGACAAGAGTAAAAACCATCAAAAGATTTGCAATAGTCACTGGTAACTGAGTGCCGATTTTTGCGAATTGTGTCACGTTAATTGCCGTTAAAAGGAGCCAATCTGGTTGTCTTAGCTCTCTCAAAAACAAATTGGTTGCAGCCTAAACCGACTCGCCCACAGTTGAGCTTTGATAGGATAAAACCCCGCTCTCGAAAAAAATCAAAGACTTCATCGGGAGTCGAAACCTCATATGGATATCCACCTACCCAATCAATGATGTCATACCAACGGTTCATTCCGCGCCGGCTCTGGTAGTTAGTCCATGAGCGCAGATACTCTCCCGGTTTGAGCGTCAACAACGATCGCAATATAGCTTTTGCCTCGTCTGGGGCGATCACTACTGTAGCGAAAGGAATTCTCAAGAATGAGGGCAATCTGTTGTAAGTCTTCTTGATCCAATTCCAACGGGCGCTTTGGCTGCCCGTGTCATTGTAGAGTGCGATGAAAAGCTTACCGCCAGGTTTGACTAGTCGTTGCGCATTGTCCAACGCTTGCCACATATGGCCAGTGTGGTGGAGAACGCCCCAAGAATAGACAACGTCATATGTACCCAAGGAGGTCATATACTTGGAGTCTAAAACGGATCCTTCCTCAATCCTCCAAGCTCCATCCTGCGGGAAGTACCGCCGCTTAAGCGCCGTTGTACAGGCAACAGATTGCGGATCGAAATCAAATGAATGAACCTCTGCGCCGAGACGCCGAGCGGCCAGGCTGAAGAGACCGCTGCCTGATCCAATGTCAAGGAAGCTCTTACCCGCCAAGCTCTCAGTTTCGAGCATATGAGTTAATGACTGTTCAGCTTCGAGAATACGCGCCTCATCGAGCACCGAAAGAAACTGCTGCCAATTCTTGCCGAATTCAAACCTTGCCCCGCTTGCGATTTCCAGCGCGTGTGATTTTGATTCCGCCATCATGTTTCCGAATAATCTATTCTGCCAGCCAAGAGAGCTGGAAAGTCAAACTTCTCGTGTTCAGCAATGACCTCCGACTGAAGGTATTCAAGGTCGTTATAGTAGCCGGAGCCTATCGGGTCAGTAGTACAACCAATAATAGACCATCTTTACGTACTCGGTGGGCACCAATTGCCAACCACGCCGAGATAGCCACCAGGTGGCCGGTTGTGGCGTCTGCCCGCCGGTGGCTACCGCCAGACCCAGCGTGATTCCGCTATCGGCTAAGACTCGACGAAAAGTGCGCAGCGCCCGCCGTGAATGATACGGCGAAGTCACAATGAGCACAGATCTCACTCTATTGGCTTCAGCATATTTGCTGAGGGCGATCGCCTCGTCCTCCGTGCTATGTACTGGTGACCCTATCACTTCAATATTCGACTCCGGCACGCCGCCTCGTTGCAACTCCCATCGCGCGCGCTCGTAAAAGAATGGGTTGCGTTGCTCGGCGCTCAACCAACCACCCTGCTGATTGTCATTCGTCAGCAGTATTTTTTTCGCACGGCCGGCCGCATATAGTTGCGCCGCCAACTGCGTCCTTTCAACGAAAGCCGACGAGCCGCTGAGCACGACGATAACATCCGCATGCTCCAACGGAACGCTGACGATTAGCCAGCGGGCTCCGAACCAGGCAGCAAGCCAGCAGAGGACCGCTAGTAAAAAGGCGACGGTTAACCGTCGCCAAAGTCTGTTTCTCGCACGGCGTGAGACCGTTTCGATCACCTCAACAAAACCGTGGGCCAATCCCAGCGACGACAAAACGAGTCTGAAGCGTCAACGGAGCACCGTTTACCAACAGATCCCCTGGTACGTATCGTCTGAGGTCTTGTCGAAGAGCCTTACGAGATCGATGAGAGTCGTACCAGTTCTTAACTTAGCTGCAGCCTGCCGAAACTCTTCCGCCTTATTCCCAATGATGATCACTTCCGAGCTCTCGAGCACTTCATCAATTGTCGAACACATTAGTTGTGAAATATGAGGTATTTCGCGCTCAATGTACTCTTTGTTCGCGCCGAACAAACGCGCAAGAGAAACATCTCGGTCATAAAGCGAAACCTTGTACCCTTTGCCAATCAACGTCTCTATCAAAACAACCATCGGAGATTCGCGCAGGTCATCTGTCCCTGCCTTAAAACTAAAGCCAAGTACTCCAACTCTTTTCTTTCCAGTTCTTGCTACCATCGCCACCGCCCGCTCGATTTGCAAACGATTGCTCGGTAGAATCGCTGCGAGCAGCGGCACCTCCACATCGAGTTCTTTTGCCTTGTAGTTGATCGCTCGCAGATCTTTCGGCAAACATGAACCTCCAAAAGCAAAGCCGGGTTTCAGGTAATACGGAGACAGGTTGAGTTTAGTATCCTTACAAAAAATCTCCATCACCGCATGGCTGTCAATCGTGAGCGCCTTACAAATGTTGCCCACCTCGTTGGCAAAACTAACTTTCAGCGCATGGAACGTGTTGCACACATACTTGATCATCTCCGCGGTCTTAACATCCGTCTGAAACAGCGGCGCATCGATGTTGGCGTAAAGCGCGCGAACGGTGGCGACAGTCTGATCATCGTCTGCGCCAATCAAGGTGAAGGGCGGTGCGTAGAAGTCTTTCAAGGAAGAACCTTCCCGCAAAAATTCAGGGTTGATGCAAACGCCAAAATCCGAGCCGCCAGTTTTGCCGGAAGTCTTTTCCAAGGTCGGCAGCACCACATTCTCAATTGTGCCGGGAAGCATCGTGCTACGTATGACCACCACGTGCCGTTCCTCTTTGGTTCTTAACGCCGCACCTATCTCCTCGCAAACTCGGGTAACATAACGTAGATCCAAACTTCCATTCGCGTTGCTGGGAGTGCCCACGCAAACGAGCGAAACCGCGGACTTGTTCACAGCCTCGGCCGCGCTCGTTGTAGCCCGAAGCTGGCCCGCGTTTACGGCCTCCTGGATTAACTCGCCTATGCCTGGTTCAACGATAGGACTGTTACCGCTATTTATGATTTCAACTTTGGTGGGATTGACGTCCACACCTGTCACGTCGTGCCCCTCTTTCGCGAAGCACGCCGCTGAAACACAACCTACATAACCAATGCCATATACGCTTAGGTTCATTCCGACTTCCTATCAATAATTCAAGAACATCTCTAGTCTCAACCAGGCTCCCGAACCAATCCCAACAAGAAGCTCGTGCCCCAGGTCAAATGGATCGTCAGAAAAACTAACGGAAGAACCAGCAACGTTCCCAAGCTCTCATTGTTGCGCCTCATAATTTGCCAGCTGAAAGCTAGCGACAATAACACGTAGAGCCCGATCTCCAGACCCAGGAGGAGCGCAAAAGGCGGCCAGAAAACACTAAGAATCAGCAAACCAACCAGCGACAGAACGAACCCGGGAGCGACCAGGTGTCGCACCTTTATCGAACGCGGATGCAGGCGAATCATTCGGGCCTTCCAACCTCCATAGCGACGATACTGCGCTGCCAGATCGCTGAATGAGGTCCGAGCGAAATAGTCGCAATGGCCTGAGCGATCCAGAATCACCTCTCGACCAGCCAAACGAACGCGGTAATTGAAATCATAATCTTCATTTGTCGAGAGCGACTCGTTGTAACCCCCCAACTCTTGCCATAAAGATTTCCGAAAACAGGCGAAGGCCACGGTATCTACGGCCTCAAGCATCGCGCCCCCTTCTCGGAGGCGATATTTTGCATCGCCAATCCCGAAAGGGTGGGAAACAGCGCTGGCAATAGCGCGAGCCAACAAGGTATCTGACGCTGGGAGGACATGACACGGCATGCCCACCACTCCTGCACCCTCCCGGCTCAACACCTCAACGCAGCGGCGCACGTAACCGTCCGAGGGAACCGCATGAGCGTCCATGCGCGCAATGATCTCTCCACGCGCGGCCGCAATTCCCAGATTGAGGGCTGCGGGGATTTTCCGGGCAGGATTGTCGACCAATACGATAGAGAGGTCCGGCCGGGTTAACTTAAAAGCTTGAATCTTATCCCGCGTCCAATCCTCAGATCCTCCATCGACTACGATGATTTCGTAGCGGTCTGATTCGTACTGATCGGCGAGGTTCTCAAGTACTTTGCCGATGAAGTTCGCCTCGTTGTAACAGGGAATGACAACTGAAACGCTCTCTTGTGCGTTAGCTTGCGCGTGGGTAACGCATGAAAAGTCCTGAAGACTTGAATGCACTTCCGATTGGTCACGCATCTCTGCCCACTGTTTTCTGCGTCAGTAGTTTTCTCATGCGAAGATAACGCGTGCCGCCAAGTCTCTTCGAGACCTTCTTAACGTTCCACAGAAGGACCTGTTTCGAGCGCGCAAAACCCTGACCACTGACAAGCGCGGCAACGGCGGCAGGCGACATCCAACGTTGGACAGTGTAGCGCCCGAGCACAAGGCAACCGCCAACAACGTGGGACCTGATTGTTGGTTCGGAAGTAAAAAGGGCTTCAACGCCCGCCTCTGCCGCCTGCTCGGCGACCTTTCGAGAGTAGAAGCCTCCCGGCACCGACGCTACTCTGGTTTTTGAGCCGATGATATCAGAGATGAGGTCGAGACTTTGTCTCCACTCGCGGCTGATCTCCTTCCGAGAGCAGAAAGACATCCGCTCAGGATGAGAGAGCGAATGAGAGCCGATGATGTGACCTCTACGGTGAATGTCCTGGATATGTTGTTTGGTCAGAAAGCCAGGTTTATCAATGTAACCTGCGGTCACGAAGAAATGACCGGGCCATCCCAAGCGGTCTAACATCTCAGTCACGTGAGTATAAGCGCTTATGCCGCCATCATCGAAAGTTACCAGTAGTGGGGTTCTCTCCCTTCGTTTCGTCAACAGATCAAGGACGCTTATGGGTTGGTCCTCAACTGCTGCTGCTATCGCCGAAAGATGCATTTTGAACTGTTCCCTGTCCACTTTGTACAGCGCGGCATCCGCACCTTCAAAGCCGCTCACATCGTAAGCTCCAGCATCAACCACGTCGTGGTACATGATCGAAGTGACGTTCATGGCTTGCGCTGTCTCGCCCTCCTTTTCAACTCGATCTGCTTGGTCAACCAGGGCTGCCCCCAAGTGCTTGACGATCGGCCTACAACTTCCATGGGAACTGCCACGCCGTTGTAGATGTCGCGGAACTTGCTTTCCAACTGAACGAGGTTTTCAATAACGACCCTGTTCTGAATTACTACGTGCGACTCCGTGGTCTCATCGAACGGATAACGATAATATCCGTAGATAGGGCCGGTATCGATGCCGCGATCGATGCGCAGAAGCGTCATGCCCACGCGATCCCGGTCATTATTCGCCAGAGCCCAAAAACATCCGTGCGCGTTTCGATACTCAGGACATATCCCCGGATGCATGACGAATGTTCCCTTGGAAGGTATCGAGAACACCGACTCCTTCAGTAGAGTTTTACATCGAGCGATGACAAAGTCTGGACTAAGCTGCTTGATAAAGCTCTCAACCTCCGGCGAGTTGGGACTATTGGCCATCAGTGTCGGGACTTCGATCTGAGAATACTTCGCACTAAGCTCACGGAGAGTGTTTTTTTCCCACTCACGATCGGATGCGGCAACGAACAATTTGTAGTAAAGACGAAAGGCCAGCACATCTAGGAAACGTAGCATGCCAACTCGCCGAATCTCGCGTCGGATGCGCTGCCATCCTCTCTTTTTCGTTTCCTTGAGCACTACCACGCCCAGCAGTTGAGAAAACGACGCGAGCCATCTGGCGAGAGCGATCTGGTCGAGATGCGCCCCGTCGTGACAAATAAGCAAAGTGCGCATGCCACACTGAACACTCGAGCTAGAGTAATTACCGTTTCCGACCGTGCTCATTTCTTGCTGGTTACTAACTCGACAGAGCTATCCTTCTCTCTTTTCTCGTTGTACAGGTGCAACGCCCCCCTGCAAATCTCTGCAAATTTCAAGGCTGCCTTGTCCCAACCAAACGACTCTCGCACCTTTCGAGCTCCTTGTCTGGCGAGAGCCTGAGCGAAGGTTTCATCACTCAGAACCTTCACGACGGCATTCGAAAAATCTTCCGGTGTATCAGCCAACAACAGGTCGACTCCATCCGTAATGGGTAAACCTTCAGCGCCCACCGCTGTGGAGATCACCGGTTTCTCCATTGCCATGGCTTCGAAGATCTTTAAGCGCGTGCCTCCGGCAACCCGGAGAGGCACGATATAGGCAGAAGCCCTTTCGACGTAAGGCCGTACATCTTCCACGCTTCCGGTTACCACTATCGAACGGTCTCGCTCACTTAGCTCAATGAGCGACTGACTTGGGTTTCTGCCCACAACCGTGAGGGTGACCTGTGGGATCACCTGTTTGATCCTCGGTAGTATCTGCTCTGAGAAATACCCGATAGCGTCTGCATTTGGGAGCCAGTCCATAGAACCTGTGAAGACGAGATTATGAGCCGCCAAACGTTCCGCCCCCCGTGGACTGAAAAATTCGGTATCAACACCTGTAGGCACGTCAGAAACGTTGGCCAACCCATAATCGCGCCGCATGGTCTCGGTGTCTGCCGAGGAGACAGAGACTACATGGTCGAAACGGTGAGTGATCGTTCGTTCAAACGCGCAAGACTTTAACCATTGCCGGCGCAGGTATTCCCTTTTTACCGGGTTGTTCTCTACCTCATAATGCCGCTTCCAAATCATAGCTTCGACGTTGTGCTGAAAAAGTACTGCCACACAATTCACTTCAGACGGAACATTGATGCTGGGCATCAGAAAGTCGCAAACAAGAACGTCGAACCTCTTCTCAGATGCTCGGGCTGAGATTTCACTTTTCATCTGTGCCGACTCATACTTCTTCATGAAGTAAGGCAGCGGCGACAGAAGATTCAGCACCAGTTCGGCGTAAAAGCCAAGTGAGAATTTCTCTCGGTTGCTATGAGGCACACAAACAAGCTCGTCTGAATACTCCGCGGCCTTTTCTCGAGCGTCTTTGTCCGCGGTACCGTCATCAAGCGTGAGATAGGTTATATGATGATTGCGCTTCAGCTCTTTCAACATGTTGTAAGTACGGATCTTTCCGCCCTTATCAACAGGATGAAGCAATTCGGTTTTCAGCCAAAGAATTCGCATGTCTGCTTCAAACTGATTGGACACGAGATGTTCTACTGATTATTAAGGCGCTTTGGAACGAGCTTGCATTTCACAACAGCCGTTGTGAACTCACGTGTTAACCGGTTCGAGAGGAATTTCAACTTGCGGATTGGCACTGGTTGAATGCTATCAAACTCAAATTCGCTCTGGGCCACAATTCTAATGAAACGTTTCACAGTCAGTTGGTTCAGTCCTCCTGCTACCTCATTGAAATGGTAGACGGGTTTACCTGAAACTTCGCGGTACCAACGCATTAGGATAGACTCACTGAACACTAGATGCGCCCAGGGGAAAATTGAAAATCCATGTCCCCCGAGAGGGTGATACCAAGTTGGTCCAAAGCAGGTAAGTACGTAACCGTCGTCCTTCAGCAATTTTCGCATTACACCAAGGATCGCTAAAGGATCTGCGAAATGCTCAAAGGCATCAAGGCTAACTACGACGTCCACTTTTTCATTTATATCGGTTGTAAAGGTGCAACAATTTTCAACACCCGCTTCTTTCGCAGCGCGCCTCGCCTTTGCTAATGCTTCCTCACGCAGGTCCAGGCCAATCACTCGACTCACGCCGTGTTGCGCCATATCAATCGCTTCGACTCCTGCTGCGCACCCGAAATCTATCACTGTCTTATCGGCGAGTTCGCCCCAAATCTGTGGCCCGAAGAATACTTCCATCTTACTCAGCCCATCGTAAGCCGTGGTGATTTCATTGCCCGGGCAGACCTTTACCAGCCTGCGCAAGAGTCGATAGCCCAATTCACCCCGTATTATTCCCAAACGTCCTCCCCTCCGTGACTGAATTAGCTGACTAGGATTGTCTCTGCCAGCGAGGGCGAGACTCCATGTGCCCCCTCACCATCGAAAAACTGTCGCTGCCAGACTTCGAAATTCACCAGTGCCCATAGTCTCTCTGAATGATTCTCGCCGCCAGTTTGATGACGCCTTACAAGGCTGCGAACAAAGTCAGGAGAAAAAATTCCTCGGCTTAAGGCCCGGTCGCTCAGGACATAATCATCTATCACTGAAGCGTAAGCGCCGCGGAACCAGGTGCCAACTGGCACCGGAAATCCCATCTTCGGACGCGACAGAATTGTCTCAGGCAATATGCCTTTCATGCTTTCACGCAACACATATTTCGTTGTCCACCCTCGCAACTTCAAGCGTTCCGGCAAGCCGGATGTGAACTCGACGAGCTTATGATCCAGAAAGGGTACGCGGCTCTCGACCGAAGTGGCCATGCTCATTTGGTCCTGCTTCATCAGCAACTCATGCAGGTAGGTCTTGATATCGGCATAGAGCAGGCGGTCGAGGAATGAAGTGGCATCAGTTTGTTCCAGCACTTCGCGTAAGCCGGCATATGGATCAATGGCCCCAACTCGCTCCTTCATTTCGGGAGCAAGCAACTCCGGTTGCATCGCGCGGGGAAACACAGCGAAGTTATCAAAGTAGATGCTCTCGATGTCCGGCGCCACCGCAAGAAACGTCCGCAGCAGTTTCTGCCGGAGCTTCGCTCCCGGCATTACTTCAATCTGCTTGCGCAAAAGATTTCTCACGCTGCTGGGCGCGAGTTTGTGATAACGCGCTCCTAAAGCAAGATTCAGAATTGTCTTCCGATACCGGGCATATCCGGCTAGCAGCTCATCGCTTCCCTCTCCGGTTAATACAACCTTGACGTGCTGCGACGCCAGTAGTGAAACGAAGTAGAGCGCCACACTCGATGGATGTGCGAGCGGCTCGTCTTCATGCCAAACGAGTTTTGGCAAAGCAGCAAAGAAATCTTCGGGGCTCACAACTATTTCGTGGTGATTTGTCTTGAATGCATTGGCCACAACGCGCGCATACTCGAGCTCATTTGCTTCGCGTTCCTTGAAGGCGACCGAGAATGTCTTTATCGGCTCGTTCACCATCCGACTCATAACCGCAGCGATGGCCGAGGAGTCAATACCACCGGAAAGGAACATTCCCAAAGGTACGTCGGCCATCAAGCGCAAGCGTACAGAAGTGTTAAAGAGTTCGCTCCATTCCGCGATGTAATCCTTATCGCTACGGCCTTCATCCGGTTGCCTGGCAAAACTGACATCCCAGTAACGACTCATCTGCAGCTTACCGTCGCGCCAAAGCATGACGTGGCCCGGCAGTAGACGCTTGACGCCGCGGAATAAGGTTTCTTCGCCTGACGTTGCATGGTTTGCCAGGTAGTCGGGTAGCGCCGGGCAGTTGATTTCAGGCTGGATGGCCCCTGCTTCAAGCAGCGTCTTGATTTCCGAACCGAAGAAAAGTGAACCGTCATCGGTGTGAACGTAATAGAGCGGTTTCACACCCAATCGATCGCGCGCGACAAACAATTCTTTTCGCCGCTGATCCCAGATAGCAAAGGCAAACATCCCGCGCAGATAGTCAACGCAATGCTCGCCGTGCTCTTCGTAGAGATGCAGAATTGTTTCCGTATCGCAGTGTGTTTGGTAAACGTGACCCCGGGCCTCAAGCCCTTCGCGAAAATCAGCGTGGTTGTAGATCTCGCCGTTGTAGGTGATGTGCAGCGAGCCGTCCTCATTGGTCATGGGCTGATGGCCGGCCGCGACGTCGACGATACTCAGCCGCCGGTGACCCAGGCCGACAGCACCGTCGATGAAAATGCCTTCGTCGTCCGGGCCACGATGGGTGATCACGTCGCGCATGCGTTCGAGGACGGCAGCGTCTACAGTCCGCGGTGACCTACTCGAAAACGCAATGCCGTTAATGCCACACATAGAAATTTCCGATTTTGGATTGCCGATTTGCGCTTACCAAATTTGGGCGCGACCGTTTAGCCGCGCAATGCCGCCTCAAAATCGGCAATTGGCAATTGGCAACCGAAAGCACCCTCGTCAGTATCGACTTGAAATTGACCGTCGACGCGACGCGCGGTCACGTACTTGAGGTGTTGTCCTGCCTGCAAAACCTGGTGACCCTGGAGTTGCAAAGTTCTTCCACTGATTAGCACCAACTCTTCGAGAATCGACTTGTCAGCCTGCGAAAACCGAGCCCAGGTCCATTTAAAATCCGACGCCAGCCGCACCGTCTCAATCCGCTCACCTGTACGAATCATAACAATGTCGAGCCAATTCTCATTAGCAACCTCGAACGCCCGCCCTCCGATCGCCTCGATTTCACTCACCTGCCAACGAGCCTGGCCGGTGCGAGGCATCAGCAGACTGACTGCGTCGCGGGCTCCGCTCAACAGAGCCGAAAAGACATAAACGCGCGCCGGGTCCTTCTGTGCATAACAGTGCGAAACCCAGCCGTCTTCCCGCCTCCAGCGGCCGCTTTCTGCAAAGCCGTGGACGTCAAGGCCGGACTCGCTATGGTTCTCGGCAATAAACGTGTCTTGTCCGGCAGCTGCTTCAATCAAGGGAGCGGAAGCGGGATCGAAATGGAACCAGAGATCCACGCTCCGTTCTCCGACAGATTTCAGACGGTCACGAATTACCCAATAATCGCGTTTGAGAAACAGAATGCCGCGTTCATGTGCTGCGGGCGGCGACATCGTCGCATAGCCATCGTGAGCACCGGCTACGTAGTCGAAGCGGTCCTGGCTGATCCATGCGCGACGTTGGCAGCGAGCAATACTCTTCCACGAAAACGGTCCAGCTACAACTGACGACGAGTGTCGGTCTACCGTCAAGGTGTTATGAGCGGGTGAGCTACGAAACCAATCGCGCATTTCCTTAGTCCCAGTGTAGGTATAGGTACCGGGATCGACGAGCAGCGTGCGCCCATTTGCGGCCAGCTCAAACGCCAAAGCGTCTGCATGCGCGTGACCGCAGTTTGCCTGACCATGCGGACCACAATCGAAAAGCAGATAGTTTGCCTTTGGCGTCCAACCGTCTCGCATGACGTAGTAACCACCGCTTTCAAACGCGACTGATTGCTTTGCCGGTTCCTGCGCGATGATCTGATCCAGACTTTGTAACCCAGCCACTCCTAATAACCAGAGAGTCTCTTCAGCGGGACCACCAGCGACGAACTTGTAGTCGGCCCGCTCAAACAAAGCGGCTCCCGTCGACAGCGTGGCGCGAAAGTCGTTCGCCGCGCGTCGATCGAGCATCATCAACCTGCCACCGTCGTCGTCGCCTAGCAAGGGTGTCGTGCCATCCGGTCTCGTGATGTACATCAGATGATCGAGCAGGGCCCTCAATCTATCGTCAACGGCGTTTGAGACCAGCTCGCCGTTCGCCCTCTCGAGAATGAGAAAGTGAACATAGAAATCGGCCGTGTAGCGATGATAGTAACTGGATTGCTCGAAGTAGACGCCGTCTGGTCGCACGTGAATCGGGAGCTGTTCGAGCAGAATGCGCCGGCCCGTGTTCCGCCATCGCGCTGCATCCTTGAATTCGGGTAACAATACTCCCAGATAAAACAAGCCAAGTGCTTCACCGGTCAGATGTGTGTTGGGACTGAAGTAAGTCGAGAGATACGTCTCCAGATGGCGAGCGTGCAAATAGAGAAAGCGCAGGGCGCGCAGGAATGTCTGTGAGGAAAATGACGGCGAGCCTTTGAAGAAATAGAAACCCCAGAGCCATGAGATCGAGCGAAAGGCAACTTCCA
>WNGF01002773.1_pt1 | contig 24273 bp, 18 predicted proteins | sample 5400641 | NCBI WGS metagenome assembly WNGF01 (sample SAMN13153371, study PRJNA577476) | soil metagenome | isolation source: 80 cm soil or saprolite under grassland replicate 2 | place: USA:California | collected 2016-06-15 | reverse complement strand
TTCCTTCTTAAACTCCGGCGTGTAGTCGTGGCGAACCCGCTTTACTCCCGACTCGCGCGACCCATGCGATTGACTCATTCGACACCTCCGTCCCCAAGTTAGGGATCAGTAGGTGTCCATCAAACCGGGGTCGATTCACGCAGCTTGTAGTTGATCAGTCGCAGTGCCGTGGGGTTCAAGCCCAAGTACCGCCGAGATATATTCTCCGCACAATGCCACCGTCCCACCGCGACTTCCTAGCGATCCCCGACTTCTCCAAACCCGAGCTCGACTCACTATTCGATCTCGCCGAGTCGATGCGCGCGGGCGCGTACTCCCGGAAGCCCCTCGCCGGGAAGACGCTGGCGATGATCTTCATGAAATCATCGACCCGGACCCGCGTCTCCTTCGAGACCGGCGTGTACCAGCTCGGCGGCCACGCGATCTTCATCTCGCCGCGCGACGCGCAGCTCGGCCGCGGCGAGCCCATCGCCGACACCGCGCGCGTGCTGTCGCGCTATGTAGACGGAATAATGATCCGCACCTTCGCGCATTCGGATGTCGAGGAGCTCGCGAAATATGCGGACGTGCCCGTCATGAACGGGCTCACCGACCTCGTCCATCCCTGCCAGGTTCTCGCCGACGTTCTCACGATTCGCCAGCACCTCGGTGGCTACGAAGGCAAGCGCGTGGCGTGGATCGGCGACGGCAACAACATGGCGAACTCGTGGATCAACGCCGCGTACGTGCTCGGGTTCGACCTCACGCTCGCCTGTCCCGAGGGCTACGATCCCGACGCGAAGATTCTCTCTCGCGCGAAGACGAAGGCGAACGTCCGTGTCGTCCGCGATTCGGCGGAAGCCGCCGACAAAGCCGACGTGATGAACACCGACGTCTGGGCGTCGATGGGTCAGGAGGAGGAGCAGGCGATTCGCGAGAAGTCGTTCAAGAGCTTCATCGTCGACGAGAAGCTGATGAAGCGCGCCTCGAAGGACGCGATCTTTCTCCATTGTCTGCCGGCGCACCGTGGTGAGGAAGTCAGCGCCGGCGTAATCGACGGTCCACGGAGCAAAGTTTGGGATGAGGCCGAGAACCGGCTGCACATCCAGAAGGCGCTGATGGCGGTGCTCATGGGCGGGGAAGGCTTGTAGGCGCCGCCGGTGCCTAGACCATGAGCCAAGCGGGGTCGATCAGAGCGCGCGCGAATCATTATCTGGAGGCCCGGAAGCTCACTCCGTCGGGCCACCCGCACTGTCGTGGCTAAAAAAATGGCTGAGATCCTGATTTCGTTCTTGACGGGACCACGACACCTGTTTACCCTTGGTTGCTCGCCGAGTCACGGCTCCTTCCCTCCCTGTAACGGCACCGTGACGGCCCAAGCGCACACTACGCCCCTCATCCAGCGTCCTTCGCGACCAATCTCGCGAGGCCGAGCCTGTAGGGGCTTTTTACCGAGTTCAGGAGAGCAGTCATGAAGAAAAGAATTGCATCAGTTCGGAAGGGCGGATTCACCCTCATCGAAGTCCTGGTGACGACCGTCATCATCGCCGTTCTCGCCGCAGTCGTCATTCCGGCGGTCACGGCCCAAGTGAGCGCCGGCGACTCGACGCGGGTCCTGGGGGACCTGAATGACGTTCGCACAGGCATCGAGAACTTCGACATCGCCGTGAAAACTTTTCCCGGGGATGTGGGCGACCTCGTTTACAAGATCACCACCGCCGATAAAGACGTAAGGGGCACTCTCTTCACAACGAGTCAGACAACCAACTGGGCCGGACCCTACATAGAAACAACCACGCCGTCGACTTTCAGTGCCGACGCGAATACCTCCGGATCGGCGTTCAACACAGGGTACACGGCCGCAATCGACAACAAATTCGTCGCCTGCCTGATCGGGTCTTCCACGCTTTGTGATTCCACCGGCGCCACTGGGGACTATGTCGTGATTCACATCAACAGCCTGACCACGGCCCAGGCACAGTCGGTCAATGATTTGATCGACGGCGTGGGCGAGACGAATTCATCCTCTACCGGAAAGTTTCGCTGCTGCTCGGCCTCATCCACCGGCTTCTACTACGCGACGCCGGTGAAGTAGAAGTTTGCAGGGCCCTCCTGGACATGAATCCGCAGTGGCCACCGGTCTTCCGGTGGCCACTGCCTTTCATGGCTGGTCCGGAGAGCGGATTCGTCCGCTCATCTGGGCCAGCCTGCTGCTTCCGCTGCTGCTTATCGCGGATTTCTTTTTTCCGTATGTAACAACCCGCGCGCTCTTTTTCCGGGCGATGGTCGAGCTGTCCGTCGGCGCCGTTTTCTACGGCTTCATCCGGCACCGGCAGCACCCTGCCTTCGCGCGCGACCCTCTCTTTCTCGCCCTGCTGGCGTTCGTCGCAGCGAGCAGCCTCTCCGCGCTCCTTTCACCGGCTCCGATCCGAAGCTTCTACGGAAGCTTCGAGCGAATGGGCGGGGTATGGGCGTGGCTGCACTGGTTGCTTTACTATGCGCTGCTTCGAACCGTCCTCGATGAAAGCTCGTGGACGTTTTTTTTCCGCGTCGGGGTTGCCGTGAGCGGCATTGTCAGCCTGATCGGCCTCAAGGAAGCATACGGCTTCCTGTCCACTTCGAACGGCACTCTGCCTGCTGTGGCTTCCACGATGGGTAATTCGGGACTGCTCGGCGGCTACCTGCTTTTCGGGATTGTGTTCGCGCTCCTGCTTGCCGTCCGACGCGACAGGTATCGCATGGCGTACCTCGCGACTGCCGGGCTCGATCTGGTCGTGATCATACTTTCCCAAAACAGGAGTACGCTGATTGGAATCGTACTCGGTCTTTTGTCGGGCGCTGCCGTGTATCTCGCGGTTCGGAGAGGGGCTGTTGCGAAATGGGCACTCGTGGCCTCGTGCGCACTCGCCGCGGTCGTCATCGCGCCGGTAATCATCGAACGCCTTGCCCCTCAAGGGCGGATTGCCAAATTGCTGCCCGGTGCATTTCAGCGCGTCGGAGCCACCCGTCTGACGGGTAGCGATGCATCACGCATCATTCAGTGGCGCGCTGCGATAAAGGGATTCGAAGAACACCCGTTCCTGGGCGTCGGCCCCGAAAACCACCGGCTGACATGGTCGAAACACTTTGACCCGCGGGCATTGCAGATCGACCCCGCGGCTTTCTACGACCGGCCGCATAATGCGTTTCTCGAGGTTCCCGAGACGACCGGTATCCTGGGGGCAGTGACGTTTGCGGCGTTATGGGTGGGACTCTTCGCAGGGATTCGGAGGGCGTGGCGGAGGGGCTCCCTCTCGGGTGGCGAAGTCGCGGTTCTCGTCGGAGCGCAGGTCGCATACGCGGTGTATCTGTTCTTCTGGTTCACGGACGTGAATTCTACTCCGCTCTGGATTGCGCTCGCGGCATTCATTGGTACTCGAAGTGTGGGAGTTCCGCTCTTTTCGGCCGACAAGCTTCGAAAAGCCTCCGGTCTGGCCGTCGTCGGATACAGCGTTGGCATCCTCGCTGTATTCGGTGCGCTCTATCTGCACGTGATCGAGCCGCTCCGTGTTGCCAACGCCCTCAACCTTGGCCGAAGCTACGGCGTACCTCTCAAGGCCGGATTGGGCGCGATCGATGTCGCATTCAATTCGCCCGGCCCGCTGAAATCGGATGCCGTCATGGTTTCCGGCGGTTACCTGTCGTCGCTCTCGCCGCGATTTCGTGCGCTGCGCGCCAACCGGTCAGATTCGGCGCGTCTCGATCTCGCTTTCGCGACAGCGATCAGCGGCAGCTACCGGGAGGTTCTGCGAGACTCGTTGGACGACCATTTGCGCATCGAGTACGCCCGGTTGCTTCTGGTCGCCGCCCACTTCTATGAAAATCCGGATTATTCGCGAGCAGCCCTGTCGCAGATACAACGGGCGATCGAGCTGAGCCCCAACAGGATGACCAATCGGATCATTCTGGCCAACGTGTTGGCGCAAATGGGTTATTATCCTCGCGCTCTCGCGACGGCGCGAACCGCGGTCGAGATAGATCCGGCACTCGGTCAGGCGCATTATGAAGACGCCCGGATCTATCTGTTGGCCGGCCAGCCGGACTCGGCGGCGGCGGAGCTTCTTCGATCGCTCGAGCTGAAATTCGCGATTGAGTCCGATGTTTATCTCAAAACCGGCGCACAGCTGGAGGAGGGGGGTCGCGAGCCAGTCGCTGCGCAGCTCTATACGGAGTATCTGGAAGCGAGATTCGGAAATCGCGTCTGGACGGGCAAGCCGCACTTCAGCTTTCGCGCGAAAGGTCCGGACATCCGGGTGGCGGCACATCTGCCTATTCTTCTTCTGGAGATGAACGACTTGGATCGCGCCCGCCAAAGCGCAAACGCGCTGATCGCTCTCGACTCCACCCACCGGAAATTGGTAGTGCGCTTCGCTTCGGATCTCCGGGCCGGTGACATCCAGCGTTGGCGCGGCAGGTATTCGTTGCTCGGGTGTCCCGATTACGCCGGCGCGGCGGGTGAGCCGCGAACACTTTCGGAGTGCGAGCATTTCAACGTCAGCCCGGCGGGGACCAGCCAAGTACGGCGTTGATGAGGCCAGCCTGGGTTGCGATTCTGCGGTCGGGCGATCGCGCGTGTCAAATCGGAAAACTTGTCGTGCTTGCAGCGCTGTTCACTCCGCTTGTCGTGCTTCCGGGCTTTTTTTTCCCGTACGTGACTACGCGCGCGATCTTTTTCTGGACAGCCGTCGAGGCGGGAGCCGGAGTTCTTCTCTTTCTGCTTCTCCGGCGCAGAGGAAGTGCACATCTCCGCAACGATCCGGTGCTGCTGGCACTTCTCGCCTTCCTCGTCATTCAGACAATCGCGGCTCTCACCGGCCTGTCCCCGCTGCGCAGCATGTTCGGCGACTTTGAGCGCATGTGGGGCGTCTGGGGTTGGGCGCACCTCATCATCTACTATTTCCTCCTTCGTCTCTTTTTTCGTCCGCCAGATTGGCCGCTCGTTCTGCGGTTCACCGCACTTGTTGGAACCGTTGTCGCAGCATTTGGGATATGGGGTACGTTCCTGGATCCCGAGGGAATGGGTGTGCGTCAGTCCTCGACCGTCGGGAACCCGGGCTTTTTTGCCGCGTTGTGTTTTTGGACGGCGGGGATACTGGCTCTGCTCTTTTTTCAGGATCGCCGGCGGCGCTGGCGAGCCGTTTACGTCACCGGCACCGCGGTCGCTGCCGGCGGAATAGTCGTCTCGGGTACGCGCAGCATGATTCTCGGCGCGGTCGTAGCATGCGGTGCGCTCGTCCTTATCCGCGGCAGGCATCGCGTGCTGATGGGATTAGTCACGGCCGCTGTTGTGGCCATCGTCGTCGTTGCGCGAGAGAGGCCGGCCGGATTGGGCGTGGTGCCGCCCGTGGTGACACGAATTGCGTCGACGGGGAATCGCGCGGATGCGGTTCGGCTCATACAAGGGCAGGTCACATTCCAAGGGCTCCGCGAATTCCCGCTGCTTGGCGTCGGCCCCGAAAACTTCGACCTGCTGTGGAGCCGGCATTTCGATCCCGCGATTTACAGAGTTTACTTGGACGCCCGGTTCGACCGCGCGCACAACGCATTTCTCGAAGCGCTGGCGACGTCGGGAATCCTCGGTGGCATCGCCTTCATGCTGGTCTGGGCGGCGCTCTTCGCGGCTCTCCTCAGAGCGTACCGCGCGCGCGCATTATCACTCGACGAGGCCGCGGTATGTGCCGCGTTGTATGTCGGTTACGCCAGCTATCTCATGTTCTGGTTCGTTGACATAAGCTCATTGATACCTTGGATCGTCGTCAGCGCGTTCGTCTCCAGTGCCGGAAGCAGGGAACTGATAGCGATTGGTGAGCGAAGGCCGTGGACTCCGGCGAGCTCGCTCATTCTGACTTTGGCGATTGCTACGTTCGCTGGCGTGAGCTATGTGCACGGCGTTCAGCCGCTCAGGGTTGCGCACTCTCTCCTGCATGTCGAGCGTAACACCGCCGCTGTCGAGGACAATCTTGGGGACCTTTACTTCGCCTTTGATTCGCCGGCGCCACAGAAGTCCCATACCCTGCTCGTGTATTCCAACTACATGGAAAAGCTGGCGCCGGAGTTCGCCGCCGCGAGAGCGAACCCTTACCGGATGGTCACCCTCGATCACGCCTTTCGCCGGGGTCTGGAGGAATTCGACGCCCAGCTCGCCCGCGAGCCTGACAATCCGCGCACATACCTCCAGCGTGCGCGGGTACTCATGCTCGCCGCCTCGTTTTATGGCAACCGGAAATATTACCAGCTGGCCGACAACGATCTCAGAAAGGTCATGGCGATTTCCCCCGGCCGCATACCTCCGCGGCTCGCCCTGTCGGGAGTGAGAGTCGCGCTCGGCGACACGGTCGGCGCGGTGGCGGAGGCAACGCGTGCGATTGCGATTGATCCCGGCTGGGGCGAATCGCATTTCTACCTCGGACAGGTTCTCGTCGGCGAACGAACGCTGGACTCGGCCGCCACGGAGCTGATGCGATCGTTGACACTCGGCTACATCGGGAGCGGAAAAACATTTCGCGAAGTCGCCGTCCGTCTCAGCACGCGAGGATCGTACGACGCATCGGCGGCGGTCATGAAGGCCTATGTCGAGCGGAAATACGGCAGCCTGGATCGGTGGCGCTTGCGGCGGCCCGCGCCTGTCGTCGCTGATTCGTCCGATCGCTCGATCCTGCTGCGGCTTCCTCTCACACTATTGCGCGCGGGCCGTACCGACGAAGCGCTCGCAGCCATCGCTGCGGCTTCGGCGGCGATCCCTGGAAGCGAGGGTGAGGCGCACGCTCTGCGGGACGCGATTGGTGCCGGCAAGATTGCCTCGTGGCTGGGAAGAGACAGTCTCGCCGTCAACACCGCAGCGAAGACGCCTGGGACCTGAATCGAGCCCGCGTCGGCGCGTCCGATGAATTACCGGTGGGCGGGTCCGGGTTCGCCGGTAAGGATCAAGCGTAGATCGCGAAAAACTACGTTCGGTCCGGTGCCCTTGCCGGCCAGCCAGATCTGCGCGCGGTTGTTTTTTCTATTCCGTGTGATGTCGAGTGTCGAGCGCCAGCGCAGCCGGTCGTCGGCGAAGAACGAGACACGCCCGTCATCGCCTATGACGAACCGAAAAACGTGTTCGTCCCCGCTGCCCAGATTGGATACGGGCTCGGTGAAAACTTCTTGATCCACGGCGTATGCGATTCGGCCGGCGTCGCCAAGCCACGACGCCGATATCAGTTTCAGTAACTGAGGAGCGACGGAATCCACCGTGCCGGGAGACTCGGTGGCGACGAGTGAGATCGCCGCTCTCGTTGCCGACGTTTGCCCTTGTGTGAACGGCGCGTGCAGCGACGCAGAAACAGAGAGGCCTCTCCTCACCGGATAAGCCGTGCGGCTCAATATGCCGCTCTCCCATTGGCCGTCCGCCATCGGCGACAGGCCGGTCAGACGCATATTGCCCGCGAGTGATCGGATCGAAGGCTTTGGCAAGCCGAGACTCACCCATGCCCCGGCGTCCAGCCGATTATTAAAATCATCCTCGGCAAGAATGAGGGGCGCAGCGCCCAGTCGAATGACTGCGGTGTCGCTCCGCCAGTTCTCGGCGGTCGCAACGACGGAAGCGAGACTGGATTTGCCGCCGATGATCCAGGCGTATGCCGTATACGGATTCGATGTCGCGCCGGTAGTCGCCTCGGCTCTTAGACTCGCGGAAGAACGGCCGAGCAATCGCCACGTGACGCTGCGAATCGGAAGTTGGCTTCCGGCTTGATCCAGGGCCGTCGCCGCCAACCGGGCGCTGTGTCCCTCGGCGACAAATTCCGGACTCGTGATCTGCAACCTGTCGTAGTACGGCAGCGGTCGTCCCCGCCAGCCAAGCACGTTTAAACGAGATCCATTCGGCGTCACCCGACTGGGCGTTCCTCCCCACGAGGGCATCACGTAAATACCGCTCTCTCCTCCCCGGGTTGATTCGAAAGCGATGAATTGTCCATCAGGCGAAAACTGCGCCCGGCCTTCGTGGGCGGGGTCGAAAGTCAGTCGGTGAAGGTCGCCAGTTTCGACTTCGGCCGAATAAAGCTCCGCGTTTCCGTCGCGCTCGCTGGTGAATCCAACGCGTTCGCCGTCGGGCGACCAGGCGGGCTCATAATCTTCGGCTGGGTGGTCGCTCAGATTTCGACGCGCGCTGCCGTCACTGTAGCTGACATAGATGTCCTGCTGATGTTCCGGTCCACTTCGCGCGCTCCAGGCGATCCGCAATCCGTCAGGTGACCACGCCGCGTCCACGACAGAGCGGTCTGACGTGGTATCGATAGGGGTTGGGGGGCGGAGTGTTGATGCCGAATAAGCGAACAGGTGGGAGTGGTACTCATGCCCTTCTCCGGTGGCACCGTGAATCACGAGGAGCCAATTCCCGTCGGGCGACCAGCCCGCCGAGATGTCGTCGCCCGGGCCCGTCGCCAGCGGCAGCGTGTCACGCTTGTCGGTAGATATCAGGTATATGTCCGACCCACCCTGTGAAACCCGCTCGACCGCAACGAATCGACCCGTCGGCGAAGGGCTCGGATTAATCCACGGCAGGCGGAGGGAATCCGTCCAGGGCGGATTGTTCGACAGCCGGTCGAGAGGTTTGAGAGAACGCGAAGCATTGGCGACATCGCCCGTAAGGAGCCAGAGCATCTTTCGTCCGCCGCGTGACTCCGAGACCAGAAGCGTGTCAGTCAGAGTTCGACCTCGCAGCGTCTGCCGCCGCTCCGTTACCGTGCGCGCTGTCGCGATCACCACCAACCCGACCGCCAGAACGCCGGCACTGAAAACTGCGCGGCGATACCGCGCCGGAATCCCGAAGAGCCATCGCCCTGTCGGTGCCGTGACGTTTTCGCCGGCTGGTTCGTGAGCCGGATGCACAGCGGAGGCGGAAGCTGCCGCCGGTTCCTGTCCGGCGGCGTCCCTTTGTTTTGAAGAACGTTTCCGCGACGCCTCCAGTCCGCCCGCGAGGCGCGGAGCGCCACCCCCGAATATCTCCTGGAGACTTCTCACCTTCTGGCGGTCGGCTTCCTCGGTCGCGCACGTCGAAGCGATGGCGAGAAAATATTTTCCGCCTGATTCATCCGCGGCGCGAAGAGCCTGATGCAAGGCGGGGATGGCGTGCGAAAAGGCTTGCGGCTTGTTTCCCGCCAGATAATAAAGGTGCGCCAGCTCGGCACTGCTCGGGTTCAGTTCTTTTGCCACCGCGTCCGCGGCCCACCCGGCAAGCAGCGCCCGGCCGGCTGGGCCGGTTTCCTCGACGGCCATCGACGCCGCCTGATCGGACGCCGGCGATACTCCGCTCTCCGTTTGGAGGATCAGGCCCCGCTCCTGAAGCGCCATCATGGCCTCGAATGCCGCGGTTTCCGACAGGTGAGCCGCTGCTGCGAGCAATCGGAGAGAGGCTGGCCGATTCAGAAGTGCCGAAGAAACGAAGAGTCGCTGCTCGACGGACGATGCCGCCTGCAGCCGGGACCAAAGCAACGTCCGAAACTCGATCGGCAACCCCGAAACAGCTTCGCCCCGGGACACACGGGTCGCTATCTCGATGACACGAAATGGAATTCCCTCGGCCGCCTGAATGATTTCTTCCAATCGCGCCGGCGGCGTATCGACCGCCGCGAACGATGCAAGCGCGATCGCTCGCGCCGCCTCCGACGAAATCGGACCGAGAGGAAGATGGCGCTTCTGCGCAAAGCGGCGCCGAACCGTTTCGTCGCTCGCCGTCAATACGAACAGGATCGGCGCAGCAGACAGGCGGTCCGTGAGATAACCAACGAGATCGAGAGTCCCGCCCGTGGCAAGATCGAGATCCTCCAGGACGACGCATACCGGCTGCTCGTACGCAACGGCGTCGAGCAAGGCAGCGACGCCCTCGAAAAACCGGACGCGTTCCGCTTCGTCGGAGGCAATTCCTGCCGGCGGCAGTCGGAACTGGTCGCGGAGCTCGGGAAGGAGTCGCGAGGCCTCGGCGAGGAGATGCTGACTCGCGCCGGCGAGACCTGGCGCCGATAGCGCGCCGCGCAGCGCTTCCGCGACGCAAGCGTGAGGGATCGGCGCGCCGCCTCGACGCTCGCGCCCTTTCAGCAGCAGCGCGGACTCGAGCTCGGACGCACGCCCAAGAAACTCCTCAATAAGCCGCGTCTTGCCGCTCCCCTGAGTCCCCGTGACGAGAATGGTTTGGCCAGATCCCTCCCGCGCGCTTCGCCAAACCCCGAGAAGGGACGCCATCGGTCGTTCCCTTCCGACGAAAGGAACGTGAACCGCCGACATCGGCCGGCCGGCGGTGGGAGTCGATTTCCTGAGACGCGCCAGGAGCTGCGACACGGCCGGACTGGGCGACACGCTCATCTCCGATTGAAGTCGGGACGCGTACCGCTCCAGACCGACTATCGCTTCAGCTTTTCTACCACCGGCGACCAAAGTGGTCGCGGCAAGGACGGCGGCGTCGGCGTCGTACGGTGCAAGATCGGCCAGTCTTGCTGCGTACTTTGCGGCATCCGGGTTCGAGCCATCGTCGAGGGCGGCTTTGATCGCGTGTTCCAGCGCAGATCTGTGCCTCGCATTGATGCGCTCGCGTTCGGCGCTGACCCATTCCTCGAAGGACCTCTCGCCGAGCTCGAGCCCTTCGAGGAATTGACCGCGACAAAGAGCAATGGCCTGGTCGAACCGGCCAGCGTCAAGCGCCGTTTCAAAATCGGCGAGATCGCTGGGCAGATGACATTCGAGCTCGACCGAGTTTCCCGCGCGTGATAAGGAATCGACGCGTAGGCCGAGCGCGTCACGCATTCTGTGGAGAGTCTGTCTGAACGCGTTTCGAGCTCTGCCTTCGGGGACTTCGCCCCAAAGTAGCTCGATGAGTTCATCGCGCGTCGCGCGTCCGCGCAAGACAAGATAGGCGAGGAGCGCAAGCGGTTTCCCGGGCCCGAGGCCGGCGACGGTTTTCCCGTCAGGCCCTTCGACGCGCGCGGAACCCAGCAATAGGAGTCTAAAGTCGCTCACGCGATGAATATAACGGTATTGTTACATGACTAAATCAACATCCTTGACGGCGTAACGGTAACAATTAGCCTTGTTATGATTCCGTTACGGATACTGTTTAACGTTCGTCTCAGATCACAAGCTTCCTTCTTCAGGAGTTCTTTACCTATGGCTATGCATCGGCGGCTTGCGAGGAAGCGGCGTGGTTTCACGCTCGCCGAGGTTCTGGTTACACTTGCTATCATTGCCGTGATGGCGGCGGTGCTTTTGCCGGCACTGAATAGTCAACTTCAAAAGGGAGACGCTGGCCGGCTAGCGTCCGATTTGACGAATATTCAAACGGCAGCCCAGGCTTTCGTTTCCGACGTTCACCGATTTCCCGCAAGCGTAACGGAGCTTACCACCGCGCTGACTAGTGGCTCGGCTGATCTTTCGTCCACGACGATTCCCGCTACGCTGGTCGCGAAGTGGAAGGGCCCTTATCTCGCAAAGGACGTGGTGGGAAACACCGCCGGCGGAGTGATCTCGCCCACCTTCACGAGCGTCGCGGGCGCTAATGCGGTAGACTATCTTACCGTCACCATAACCGGCGTGTCCGTTACGGACTTCTCCAACGTCGAGGCGATACTCGACGAGGGTACAAGCAGCTCAACATCCAGCTCGGCCGGATCGATTCACTATACCGGCACGACACTCACCTTCCTCGCCCTTCCCATTCAATGATGAATCCCTCGGTTTCTCCAGCGAGCCAAACTGCGCACCCCGCGCATCCGCCCGGCACAATGAACGTTGGCAAGGCAGGCCGGCGCGGATTTACTCTGGCCGAGGTGTTGGTCACGATCGCCATACTTGCGATATTGGCGGCGGTGCTGCTTCCTGCAGTGAACAGCCAATTGGCCAAGGGCGACACCGCCCGCTTGACTGCTGATTTGACGAGCCTTCGGACCGGTGCCCAATCGTTCGTCTCCGACGTTCACAAATTTCCCTCCACGGTTGCGGAGCTCACGACCGCTATATCGAGTGGGTCGACGGACATCGACGCCGTCACCTTTTCCTCGGCTCTCGTGACGAGATGGAAAGGTCCATATGTAGACCGGGAAGTGGTCTCGAACACTGCCGGCGGAACGATTTCACCGACGTTCTCGACTTTAGTCGGAGCGAACGCGATAACCTATCTTACGACGACGGTTACCGGTGTCACAGGGGCCGACTTCGCGAGTGTAGAGAACGTGATCGACGAGGGAACTTCGTCGACCACTTCCAGCTCGGCCGGATCGATCCGCTATAATTCGGCGAGCTCGACCCTCACCTTCCTGCTGCTGCCGATCCAGTAAACCGCGGTCCGCTCATTGGGCGCAGAGACGGAAAAGGCTGAGAGGAGAATCTCTCAGCCTTTTTTTATTCCTGTCGTCGGCGGGAATTTCAGAACGTGCGGGCTTTTACGATCCAGATCGCCAACGGCTGAGTTACCTCGAAGCGCTGTCTGATCGCGGCGGCGCTGGCGAAGTTGACGTTTACGGGCAAGTCATAGAAGACCGGCTTCATCCATGGCGCCTCCGGAGCAGCCCCGCCGATGCTCAAGCCGGCCTGCTCGATGACAGCGTACAGGGCGTCGATGGCGGGGACGTTCTGAAATCTCACGCTTATCCTGCCGCGAACGTCGGGCCCGACGACAAGGTTTACGTCAGCAGCATTCGCCAGAAGCGTGAGCACATCCCGGAGATCGGCGTTGGCGGCTGAAAGTGTCACGCGGCCGCCCCTGATTTGAGACGCCGCCGATGACGACGAATCCGAAACTACCGCCTGCACGGGAAGAGCGGGCATCTCGGCAACAATCACCGGCGGCGGGGCAGGGACCGGCGCGGGCCTGGGAAGAGCGCAGTCGGCTGCGACGATTGCGGCCACCACCGCGGGAATCACCCGCGCATCTCCCATCCAGCGTCGTCTGGCCAATCGCGTTTTGTTCATCAGCCGCCCCTTAGAATCGTGAGGTGCTTCCTGACCTGCATCTCGAGTACCGGGAAGCGTCCGTTGGACGTGCTCAGGAACAAATCGTAATGCTGAACCGCACCGTTGCGGTCCCCCTGTGCTTCGAGCGTACGTGCAAGCGCATACTGTGCCTCGGGCATCGCCGGATTCGTGCGAACGGCATCTTCCAACAGACGCTTGGCGTCGGGATACAATCCGGCCGCGTGATATTGCAGAGCAAGGTTGACTTTTGTGTCGGCGTTTGACGGGTCCACCGTCATCGCCTGCTGGAGCGCTGCGATGGCCTCTTTCGTCCTGCCCCGGGCGTCGAGCAATACACCGAGGTTGCTCCATGCGGCAGCCAGCCGCGGATTGAGCGAAATCGCGTGGCGGTACGCGTCTTCGGCGCGATCCAGTTCCGCGGTTGCGCGATAGAGCGTACCCAGGTTGTTGTAGAGATCCGCATTTCCAGGATCGCGTTCCAGTGCTTTCAGGTAAAGCTCCCTCGCCCCGGTCAGATCCCCGCGCCGCTGCGCTGCCAGCGCCTGCTGAAAGAGCTGACCGATATCCGCCACCGGCCGTTGCTCCATCATGATCTTGAGCGTACCTGGTCTTGAAGGCGATGGCTCGGCCGCAGTCAAACCGGCCGCCGCAAGCTGAGCCGTGTCGCGAGAAAGAGGTGTTCCAGCTGCGTCTCCCATCGGCGTCGAAGCTCCCGCGGCCCGCGTCGGAGCAACCCTGATCGCCGTCTGGTCGGATGCGACAACGGGTGCCGGCGCTCGTGGCGGTGGAGCGAGAGTGGCTGCCTCTGCAACTTCGACTGGAATTGCAGATGCCGAATCGGTGAGAGCCGCCGCCGAGCCAGAGGTTGGTGCAGGCGCCAACGCCTGCGGCGGGCTGACACCGGGCTGTAATACCGACGGCGTCTCGCCAGTGAAGTTGGGCGCGCGCTTGTGTGAAGTCAGCAGGAGCGTAACCACTGCCGCAAGGCCTCCTATCCCGGCGATCGCGGCGAGGGTGTAGAGAAGCGGCCGAGGTATGCTCTCCGACCGCGGTCGCGGCCTTACCGGAAAAAATCCACTAGAGCCGGCGGGTGCCGGCATGCGCTGCGTCTTTTCATGCTGCGCGGCCTTGAGGGCGTCGGCGATCAGGCTCACGGGAGTGCCAGCTGCGGGATGACTAATTGCCCGCTCATATAAGCGAAGATCGCGCCTGCGCCGGCGAGAATCGCGACCGCCGCGGAAAGCGCGATAGCCAGAGTTCTGGCGCGGCTCCTTCGCGGTAGCGGCGCATCCACATCTTCGCCGTGGAGTGAGGAAATTGCGTGCTTCACCTGGGGTAGACCGAGCTCACGCGTGCGGTCAACGTAACCGGCGAGCAGGGCATGATCGCAGATCGTATTGATCCGCCGCGGAATTCCCTGTGACGCCCGGTGGATTTTCGAAATCGCCCGGCTGGTGAATGTCACTCGCCCGTGCGCCCCGGCAACTTCGAGGCGATGATAGATGTACCGTCTCGTCTCCTCCGGATCGAGGTGAGTCAGTCGGGAGCGAACGGAAACGCGCTGGTTCAGCTGTGCCATTCCCGGCATCTTGATTCGCGAGATGAGCTCCGGCTGCCCGACGAGCACGATCTGAATCAGCTTCTCCTCGGCCGTTTCCAGATTGGAGAGGACTCGTATCTGCTCGAGGAACTCCGTCGACATGTGCTGGGCTTCGTCGAATACGGCGACGCACGTTCTGCCGGCCGCAAGCTGGTTGATGAGGAACCGGTTCAAAGCGTTCAGCAGGTCGTTTCGCGAGGCACCCGCGGGATAGTCGAGGCCGAATTCCGTGAGTAGCGCCTGTAGAACTTCGACACCATTCAGGAACGGATTGAAGATTAGCGCCGACTTGTACTTCGACGGATCGAGCTTCTCCAGCAAGTCTCTGCAAAGCGTCGTCTTGCCGGTGCCCGGCCAGCCGGTGAGAAGCATGAAGCCTTCTTTCCGCTCGATCCCATAGTGGAGCTCGTCGGTCGCCTCCCTGTACCGCGCTGAATAAAAAACGTATCGCGGGTTCGGCGTGAGCGTGAACGGCCGCTCGGTCAGGTTGTAAAACTCCTCGTACATCTCGCTAGTAGCTGATCGGTGGTTGTCCTACCACGATGGTAGGAGTGATGAAGATCACCATCTCCGACTTCGACGTCACGCTGCTCTTACCCTTGAACAGACCGCCGACGATCGGAACGCTTTGAAGTCCCGGTACGCCCGTCCGGGTGTTGGTGACGCTGTTCTGCATCAACCCGCCGATGACGATCGTTTCGCCCGCGCGGGCGCGGACTATGGTGTCGGTTTCGCGGACCTCCACGTTCGGGACGCTGATGAATGAGCCGTTGTCCAGCTTGAACTCGGCGAAGTCCACCACCGACGTCACGTGCGGGCGGATGTTCATCGTAATGGTGTTGTCGGCGGCGATCTGCGGGAGCACATCGAGCACGATCCCGACGGATATGGTCCGCGGCGTCACCTGCTGATTGTTTCCGACAACGCCGTTCGCATTCGTGATCGGCGTCGAGGTGACTTCGAAGAAGACCTGGTCGGTCGTGACGTTGAAGGTGGCGCGAACGTTGTTCATCGCCGACACACGCGGGCTGGACAGAACGCTCACGTCCCCCTGACTCTCGAGAGCGCGCAGGACGACGTTTATCTTGGTGCCTCCGCCTCCCAGCGTGAGCGTCAGCGTCCCGGATGCTGGCGCGTTGTTGGTGGCAACGCCGAGATTGAGATTGTTCGCCTTCGAGACCTGACTCCAGTCGATTCCAAACTGCGACGTCTGGTTCAGACGCACTTCAACGATCTTCGCTTCGATCAACACCTGCCGCTGCACGGAGCCCTCGAAAGCCGTCATGAAGGTCGCGACTTCCGCGAGCTTGGCCGGACTTGCCGTCACGACGATGGTTCCCGCGATTGGGTTGATGATCAGCCGGCGTCCATCGGCATCGACACGGCTGAAGGATCGCGCTCCCGCCGAACCACCTCCGATGGTCGGCGCGTTCACCGACCCGCCGCCGCCGGTGGTGCTCGCGGCCGAGCTGTCGGTCGGGGAGCGACCTACGGCCGCGTCGAAAACGAGCGCGACGAGCGCGACCCTAAGCTCATCCCACAGGTCGGTGACCGACATGCTCGATATCTGGTCGGCGCCGCCGCCGGCCGCACCCGATATCGCGTTTGCGACTCCCCCGCCCCCGCCGCCTATCCGCCGCTGCACCGTCGTGCTCGTTGAAGCGATTCGCGACAGCGCGACATAATCGAGCGAGAAGATCCGCGTCTGCACCCTCGCCAGGCCGACCCGCAGCACTCCGTTGCTGATCTGGTAGGTGTACCCCTGAGGCAGCACGATCGCATCGAGGGCTTGCTCGAGCGTCACGTCCCGCAGGAGCGTCTGAACGGTGCCGTGGACGTTCGAGTCGATCTGATAATTAAGACCAAAGCTCTCGGCCAATCCTCTCAGCACCACAGGCAAATCCTTGTCGCCCGCGTCGAGAAGCTGGATATGCCGCACCGGCGCTCCGCCTTCGCTGAGCTGCGCGACGGTAAGGACGGGCAGCCGTCCGGTGGTGTCGCCCGTTCTCGATGCTGATGCGTTGAGCGTGGCAGCCGACGAGTCGAGTACCACGCTCGTGTGATAGCGCTCGCTCACTGGCACCGGGTTCTCAGTCACCGGAGCTCGCGCCGAAGCGCATGCGGAAGCAATCGCTGCCGCGAGCGCGGGACCGATGATCCTCCATCCACGGCCAGGCAGCACGCCGATATCCTTCTTCAATTTGCGCCTCCCCGAACCGGAACTTCGCGACGTCGTCCGCCGGCTTCGGTGATGACCACATAATCGGGCTCGATGCCGGCGACGTGCGCACCGCCGGTCAAGCCCGCCCCGACCGACACAAGTAATCCATTCACCACTGCAACCCTCCGCGCCTCGGTAATCATTATCGTACTCACGATCCAGGGCTCGGAACGTGACCGAGCCGTCGGGATCTGACCTGGTTCAATCGAGTATCTCGCCACCTCGCCTCGCGTCACCCTCGAGAAAGGATCCGCGCTCCCGAACGCGTACGCGGTGACCATTGGCGCCGGCGCCGTGGGGACAGCCTCCGGTCTTCGGACCGCGAACCCCCGCAGCGAGTCGAGCTGCTGCGCAGTGGGAAGCGACGCGGATGCAAAAGTCGCGACCCAGGCGGCGTTCAGGATCATCCTCCCGGCGGCCGCGGCCAGCAAAACCGGAATCACGAGCGTCCATATCTGCAGCCACTGCCGACTCTCAGTTGCCATTCGGGCCTGCCGGTTCGAAGACGGAAAGGATCATGGAGGTACTTACATTGCCCGAGCTGTCTCGCGCCACACCGATCGATCGCAGGCCCACTGCGGGCGGAAGCGCACCGATCAGCGAGCTCAGCGGAGTGAAGCCGCCGCCACCTGTCAACTGAATCGTGTACTGCGCCGGGTTGAAGCTAATACCGGCGACCCGGCGTGGAGGCTGCCCGGCCGAGTCCGCCGGGACAAACTTGATGTGCGGCGAGCCCAGTCCCGACTCCTCGGCTCTGCGCGAAATGATCTGCGCGAGCGTCAGCCGTTCGGAAGGGCGCACGCCCAGCGACTGAACGTCGAAGCCGGTGTTTTGCCACAATGCCGTTTCCTCACTCGACGCCGCCTGGAATTGAGTGACCCACGAATCACTGCTCGCGATCAGCGCCTTGAGCTTCGTGGCTTCAGCCGAGAGCGACGCGGCTTGTCGGCGCGCCGGGATTGCGACCCACGCGGCAGCGCCGAGTGTCAAAACCGCAACGCCGGCAACGGCAACCAAATACTCGTTCCGCGAGAAGAGGGCGCGGATTCGCGCGGCGATTTCGTTCATCAGCGCTGCGTTCCCGGAGTGACGAACGTGACTTTGAACTTCATCCCTGCTCCGAAGTTTCCTCCCGACACGTCGTCCAGCTCGCCGAGCACTAGGTCATGCATCGCGAGCTCGCGCGGAAGACCATGATAGAACCGGTCTATTCCGAGAAGGACGTCGGCCCCGCTCTCGCCGAAAACCTCGCCGGTCACGGAGACGCTCCACTCTGCGCCGCCCCTGTCCATGGTCACGCTCAGAAGCTGCGTGCCCGGTGGCGTTGCCCGCGCAATGCCGCGCAAGACTACCTGTGCACCGGCGCGATCGGACTGGAAACTCTGGAAGTAGACCGCCGACTGCGCGTACCTCCGCCGCTCGCCGGCAATGGTGCGCATCGGATCGAGTGCGGTCATTCGTGCCTGCGCCACTTTGCCAAGACTCTCCACCTCACTGCTCCATTTCAACGCGCTGGCAACCGAGAGCACACCCCAGACGATTGATGCGAAAACGACTACTCCCGCGGCCGCCAATGCATTCCGCCGCGTCCGCTTTTCGGTGCTCGCCTCGGGGGACTCGGCGAAGGGCGAAAGATTGAGGCCTTCTTCCGATTCGCTGTCGAGGATTGCTCCCATCGATACGAGCGCTCCTGTTGACGTCGCCGGGCTCGGGAACCTCTCGACCTCGTAGTCGAGCTCCTCGCGAAGGGCTTCGAGGAGCGGGGCCTCTTGAGGGGCGTCGACCGCCACCAGGAGACGATTCAGCTCGACGCCCCGAAACTTCTGCCGGAGATAGAGCTTCCCCCGCTCGAGGTGCTCGACTATGCCCCGGGTCCGAGAGGCAAGATCTTCGTCCGGCTCGAACGGCGGTTCGGCAATGAGCCGTAGCTGTCCATCGTGGAAGAAGGCCAGCAATGGTCCGCTCTCCAGTCCGATGTAGCAGGCCGTGGGAGCGTTCGAAAAATCAGTCTGTTGGTACAGGCGCTGGACGACCTGAGGCAGAACCGTGAGATGCGTCAGCTGGACGCCCGCCGAGCTCAACTCCTCGCCGAAGGCCGAGAGCGCCGTCTCCGGCGCCGCGGCGGCGAGCAGCTCTCGCGGGAGCGTGCCGGTACCCGGCCGCGCGCGTTTCCGACGCTCCACTTCGCCGTGCATCACGTAATTCACGCGCGGGTTTTCGATCTCCGGGTTGAGCCGCGCTACTTCGCGCCGCACCACCGGGCACAGCACTGAGGGCTTGGCCGCGGGAAGAACCATGATCTGGTACACGGATCCGAATCCGCGCATCGCGACCGACAGCTGCGAGTCGACGGCGCCTCCGGTCTGAATTGCGGCGGCAAGCCTCTCGCCCGCGTCCGCGAGTCTTGCTACCCGCCGTGGGTCCGAATGCTGATGCAGGATCAACACGCCCTCGCGCTCGCGCTTGTATTCCACGAGATAGATGCCGTTGGGCTCGACGAAGGCGCCGAACTGACGTGTGCCGTTTCTTGTCATCGATGCCTGCCGATCTGGTTGTAGATGCTCAGAATCGGCAGAATCATCGCGAGCGCTACGAGCAATACGACCGAGCCCATCGTGACGATGAGAGCCGGCTGCAGCGCGGTGATGAGGCGGCGCACCGCTGCCGGGACTTCCCGCGCGTAGTAGGCAGTCGCTCTCTGCAGTGTGTCATCGAGCTGACCCGTCGTTTCGCCGAGCGCAACGCTTCGCACGACGACGGGAGGGAACATCGCCCCCTGGCTGAACGCGGCGGCGAGCGTCGATCCGCCCTCGACGGCATTCCGTGCCGCGTGGACCGCATTGGCGACGATTCTGTTGGTCAGCATCCGCTCCACCAGCGTGAGCGAGAAAATCACCTCGACGCCGGATCTGTAGAACAGTCCCAGGTAGGTGACGACCCGCGCCATGTTCACCTGATGCAGCAGCTCCCCGAAAATCGGAAGCTTGAGCATCATGCGGTCGATTGCCAGCGATCCGCGATCGGTGCGCTTCAGTCCGCGAAAAAGGACGGCGGCGCCGCCAAACACGAGAAGAATTACATACCAGTATGTTCGCAGTATCACCGATACCTTGATGACGATCCGCGTCGGAAGCGGAAGCTCGGTGGTGCGAGACAGCAGCACCGGAAGAATGCGGGGGAAGACGAACGTGACGAGCACAAGAATGAGCCCGCCAACGGCGGCGAGCACAATCGTCGGGTAAAGAGTTGCCTGCTTGACCTGTCCCTGGATCATCTCCTGCCAATCGAGATACTCGACGAGCTGCTTCAGGACGAAATCCAGACGGCCGCTTGCTTCGCCCGCTTCGATGGTTGCGATGTACACCGGCGGAAACGCGATCGGGTGTTCCGCCATCGCTTCGGAGAGGCTTCTGCCTTCTTCCGATAGAGCGTAGTGCAGCTCACCCACGATGCGCCGCAGGACCTTGGACTCCAGCCGCCCTTGTACATCCGTGAGCGTAGTGAGAATCGGCATGCCCACTTGGGCGGAGGCGGCCAGATACTCGACGAAAGCGATGAGCTGTTTTCTGTCGACCTTTCCGTCGGCGTGCTTCCGGGCCTTGGTCTGCGTGACGCGCTCTTCCGCGGACACGAGAAAGCTGCCGTCGCTGCGGAGACGGTCCTCCAGCTCGCGCTCGTCAGGCGCGGTCATCCACCCCTGCTGCACCTCGCCAGCGCTCGTCAGCGCCCGATACCGGAAGTCAGGCAACGTCGCCGCCAGCCTCAGATGGATGTGACGCGCAGAAGCTCGTCCAGCGTCGTTACGCCGGCGCGGACTTTTTTCAGTCCGTCCTCGAACAGAGTCGGCCGTCCGGAGATGCGCTGGATCTCTTCTGCCGGCCGGCGCTCGTATACCGCGGCGACGAGAGCCGAGGTCATCGGCAGGAATTCGAAGATGCCGATCCGCCCCTTGTATCCCGAGCCGCGGCAGACATTGCATCCCTTCGCCGAATAGACCGGCGCGTCGCCCAGCCTGAACCGCTCCCTTACCGGATAGCCAACCTCGGTCACGACGCGGCACTCCTTGCACAGCACGCGCACAAGGCGCTGCGAGATGACGAGCAATACCGACGACGTCAGAACGAACGCCTCGGCGCCCATGTCGAGCAGCCGCGGAATCGCGCCCGCGGCGGTGTTCGTGTGCAGCGTCGTCAGAACGAGGTGTCCGGTCAGCGCCGCCGTGAGTCCGATCTGCACGGTTTCAGCGTCCCGCATCTCGCCGACGAGAATCGTGTCGGGATCGTGGCGAAGCATCGACCGGAGGCCGGACGCGAAAGTCAGCCCGGCGCGCACGTTGATCTGCGACTGACGGATCTGCGGCAGCTCGTACTCTACCGGATCCTCCAGCGTCAGGATGCACCGCTCGCGGTTGTTCAGCTCGACGATCGCCGAGTACAGTGTCGTCGTTTTTCCGGAGCCGGTGGGGCCCGTCACGGGAATCAACCCGTGCGGTCGCACGAACGCGGCGCGGAGAATCGCCAGATCCTCGGGGTCGATTCCCAGCCGCTCGAGATTCAGCGCCGTCCGCGAGCGGTCGAGTATGCGCAGCACGATGTCTTCTCCGTGCAGCGTCGGAAAAGTCGATACCCGCAGGTCGATCGACCGGTTGTCGGTCTTCATCCGGAGGCGGCCGTCCTGCGGCAGCCGCGTCTCGGCGATGTCGAGGCCGGCGAGAATTTTGATGCGACTGCTGAGAGCGGCCTGCATCGCCCGGGGATAGGTGCCGCCATCGTGCAGCAGTCCGTCGAGCCGGTAGCGCACCTTGGTGATTTCTTCGAGGGGCTCGAGGTGGATGTCGGTGGCGCCAAGCGACATGCCTCGACGGATCATCTCCTCGACAAGCTTGGCGGCGGTCACGCTCTCCTCGACCGGGACGTCGGCGGTGCGCGGCGGCGGCGCCGATGTCGGGATGAACCCTTCCAGATGATCGGTCGATGCGCCGTCGCCGGTCACGTTCGGAGCGAGGTAGCCTATCCGGTCGTATGCCCGCCGGAGCAATGCCGCGATTTCCGCGCGCGGCGCAGACATCTCCTTGATCGGCTTGCGCGCGGCCCGCTCCAGACTGGAAACGGCGTCCATGTCGAACGGGTCGGTCATGGCGACGACCAGCCGGCCGTTCTCGAAGCGAAGCGGGACGGACGCGAGACGGCGGGCAATCGGTTCGGGGATTGCGGCGAGCGCATCGGGGGAGGGTGTGACCTCGCCGACGGGTGCGTACGGAATGGCGGCGTCGTCGCAGAGCGCCTTCATCAACTGGTCTGGATGAAGGTATCCGAGATCGACCAGTGTCTTCCCCAGCTTTTGGCCGGTGCTGCCGTGCTTCTCGAGTCCCTTGTCCAACTGGTGGCGAGTGATGAGCCCCGCAGCCATTAGCCGCTCGCCAAGGCGCATCCTAACGGACATTACAACTCCTCCGACACCCCGGCTGGCTCATTGAGAAGCCAGTTGGAGGGGAGCGGTTCAATGAATGTAAAAGTGATCAATAGTTCGCCCCCCTCTTCTATAGAAGGCGAGGCATCAAAGAAAGCAGTCGTGCAGGAATAACGCAATGAGATTTTATGGCCGACCTGCCTATCTCGTATGGAGATAGGGGCTGTTTCATATTGGTGATCGGCGCCGGTAACGCCCCGTACGCGCTCGGGTTCGATCTGACGCTTGCATGTCCCGAGGGCTACGATCCCGACGCGAAGATTCTCGCGCGCGCGAAGACCAATGCGAACGTGCGAGTCGTGCGCGATCCGGCGGAGGCCGCCGACAAAGCCGACGTGATCAACACCGACGTCTGGGCGTCGATGGGTCAGGAGGAGGAGCAGAAAGTCGCGAGAAAGCGTTCGCCGGATTCAAGGTTGACGAGAAGCTGATGAAGCGCGCGTCGAGGGACGCAATCTTCTCCACTGCCTCCCCGCACGCCGAGGGGAAGAAGTCTCAGCGGGTGTGATCGACGGTCCGCAGAGCCGCGTGTGGGATGAAGCCGAGAACTGCCTTCACATCCACAAGGCGATCATGGCGGTGCTGATGGGCGGCGAGAAGCTCTAGCCGGACGCTTCGCTGTGTGCCACGAGAGATCGTGTTACTTCTTTCTGTAGACGCGGTGCGTCGAGCCGACTGTCTCAGTGACTCCGATGCCCTGACGGCGGAGATAAAAAACCAGATCCGTTCCACTGATACGAGCGAAGTCGTACGCCGGTACGCCGTTCGATGCAACGTAGGAGAAGGTGATGCTGTCGCCCGTTGCCTTCAGCGTTCCCGGTTCGACTTTTGTTTCATCCGGAATGTCGGGGTGCGGCAGCGTTCCCGTGCAGGGATAGGAAATGTGGAGCGTTCTATTCGCGGTCCCGTCGCTGGCGACATCGATCGTCGCGGCGCTCAACATCACGGGACAGCTGTAGGTCCGGGTATCGCCAACGATTCCGGAAACGCCCGAGAGTGTGACGCCGGTGGAAGCTGGAAGCGATGAGCCATCATACTCGACGAGATCGAACCGCCCGAGTACTGTGGGATCCACCGGAGGCGCGGGGGCAGTCGCTCCGCCGCCGCACGATGTGCCGAGAAGCGAAAGGAGCAGCAGGACTGCGGGCCGGACGCGTGGGTTCATCGAAATGAAGATTGTTCTCTATCGATGAATCTACATTCTGGGGCATGGCGACGTCACTCCGGGAGGAGGAGCACCTCACCGCGTCTTCCAGTCGATCGAGTCGCTAACTCACAACTTGCCTGCGTGCAACCTCGAGAAATGGAGAGAACCATTAGGGCTCCTCAAAGCACCAGGCAGCTCCAGCGACGGTAATGTATATCAAGCCGTTGGATGCTTGAGCAGCCGAAGCAAACAGTGGATCGGAAGTGTGGGGCTGCGCGAACACTGCGATTTGTTTGCCCGACAGCCGATCGAGAATGTGAAGCTCGCCACCCGTCGGGAAAATGATATTACGACCTGTCAGAAGCATGTCGCGAGAAGTGCTGGACCCAAACGCGCCTTTCCAAACAACGCTACCGTTGCTCGCACGAAGCGCGTAGATCTGCGCATCTCCGCCATCTACATAAACGACGTCACCCAAAACCTCCGGTCCTGCTAGCGTCGAGATCGTATAACCAGTCGCACTTTCCGCCCACGCAATGTCGCGGCTCGAGCGATCGATCGCGAAAGTTCGCCCGGACACCGTATGGACTATCACCAGATTCTGGTAGAGTACCGGTGCTGCTTGAATCAGCGCGCCAGAACCGACGAAGGGCAACTTTACCCGCCACAGCTCTGGTCCCGTGAGGCGTTGGAGGGCTACGACCCAGGCTTCTGAGGTGCCGCCGGCTCGATTGGTGTCATGCCAAAGCGTCGCGAATAGCGTGTCGCCGCTTATTCGAACTCCCATTGATCCCGACCGGAATACGCCGGAGCTCGCAGTGTCTCCATCAATTACCCCAGGCTGCCAGACCCACCGTAACGCCCCACTGCGTAGCTCGA